>Ga0224511_10001828_pt1 | contig 13513 bp, 5 predicted proteins | sample SF_May12_sed_USG_2_FD_169988 | JGI IMG/M metagenome (GOLD analysis project Ga0224511, IMG submission 169988) | Sediment microbial communities from San Francisco Bay, California, United States - SF_May12_sed_USGS_8_1 | ecosystem: Environmental > Aquatic > Marine > Sediment | place: USA...
CATCTATCTTTGGCCGTTTATTTCCGTAAATACACCCGTGTGGCTCCACGCTTCTGATTCTGGTACCGGCTATAGGGTAGTCTGCGCCTTGTTCAGGGACAGTCTATCAACAATAGCACATGTGTCAGATAAAGCAATCCCAATGTGTAAAATAGTGAAGCATGTTTTCATACCTTTGCTGGTATGGCTGTTTTATCCAAACTGAGGGCTCCAGCATTATATGCAAACTGACTATTAACATGCATTTGGCTAATCATCCCACACTATCACTGATTTCAAAATGCATTAAGGAGTGACTGAATAACTATTCATTCTCATTTAGCTTGTAACGCGAAATTCTAATGTGGGAGATCAACACGCCTTACTAAAGATCGCGCAACTTGGACTACAAGTGGTTGGAGGCCACCAGAGGGCCAGCGATGTCGTAGCTGACTCTAACACTGAAAGTGCGACTGAATCCGAATCACAGCCAGCTGAATCAACCGAAACCGGTATGTCAAAAAGAAAGGCTTCAGTCAATCCCAATACTTGAGTTTGAAGGACATCTTGAGAGCCAGACACTCTGGTTTTTCTGTCTAGATTGAACCATCATCGAATTGAATGACTGTTCATCAAAAAGAAAGGTTTTCAATGTCTCTTGAATTGGAATACCCTCTGCACTGCTATGTCTAGAATAGGTGGGTCAGGGAGGATTTGGTTCAAATGAAGTACCCACATAAATTTTTATATGTGTACTTGTCAAGCAGTGTTATGGAGTAAAGGCCCACTCCATGCGATTCCTTCTATAAGCCTTGACAAGCTGGTACCGAGGTCTGAGACTGGGACAATCTGCTTAAATCGGATGCGTAGCCTAGCTTATATCGAAATCTTCTTTACCACGGCGAGTGAGTGACTAATTACTTTGGTATTGCGTTAAGTTCCGCTCCCAGATACCGACTCATAAGGGAGCGGGATAGCTCAGTGATAGAGTGCTGGGCATGCGACCGTAAGAACCTGGGTTCCATCCCAGTCATGGCAGGCTCCCATTCAGCATGAGCTCCTCATATCAAACCTACCTCAAAACATTTTGTGGTGAAGCATTGATACTGACCAGCTCGTGGTGCCCTGTGCTAAGTTGTGCCTAGTGAAAAAACAGCAATCTAACCCTGCAGCTTTACATAACAGTGAAGGCGTCCTATGAGAAAAAAGTCTCCTATACGGACTCCGTCTCTGTAAACAGGAAGCAGTTTGTTTTCTCCCTTAGATCAGCTTATGGATATTTCTACTCATAACTATTCATACAGCAAGAATAATTATAGATGTTTAGGGTTGGTTAAAACGTGGTCAGTGACATGAATGTCACTCACTTCCCCTTCCCTTCTCCATAGAGTTTGTAAAGAGTAGGTAAGACTAGTGCAGTCTTACCGCCACTGTCTACTGTCGGTATACTGCCAAAGGCAAGTTTCTTATGACCTATCACTGCCATGGTGGCGTGTGATGGTAGGCCTACTGAGAGTTTCCCGTTGTCTTTCTAAGGTCCTAGAGTGATCTTGACCCTTATCGACTGGTTGGGACCTTCATTATTTATGCCATGTTTTTCCAAGTTTACACTAGCAAATTGGAGTGCGAGGCTTGCTAAAGGCCTATAACAAGGAAAATCAACACTAGCACTGGGAAATGATTTCACAACCGCTGAATTGTTATTCCGCGCTTTTGATGACCGAGTTTCCCTGGCTCCTTCCTCCTGTATGCCATAGTATCTAATCTAATGGTTGTAAGTCAATAATTGACCCTTCTATCTACAGAGGACAAACAAACAGACAACAACAATCATGTCAAGTTGGTACGGACAGGAACTGGGGGCGATGAAAGAGCCCTTAGACAGAACTCTTCTCCTGATCTGAACACAAAGTACAAACATACTTCATACAGGTCAGGGGATGTTGGAATTGTTTTTTATTACATGTTTTATATTTTATTGTTTTTTATTACATGTTTTATATTTTATTGTTTTTTATTACATGTTTTATATTTTATTCTTTTTTAGAGGTTCACGGCCTCCCATTGTATTGTACCTACCATGTGAGTTCATCCTCACAGCAGGATTCCAACATGATCAGGACTTGAGTCCCAGATTATGACTCTCTTAGCCACCGAACTAGCCTAATATCACACTTCAGTATATAATATTGAATTTGGGACTTAACATCCTTTTGTCCGGAGTGACTGTTAGTTTGTTCCGGGTGATTAGACAGTTGAACCTATCGATCACTGAAATTGTTATCGAAATCGACATCCCCATAGCAACTGTTTGTGTTGACTCTGAAGGCTAAAAATAACCCAATCATGACGCCATTACTAAGATCGTGTGTAACACTTATATGAATGTTTCCACAGATTTGTCCGCATTACCGCGTATATCCTAGATATTTTATGCATTCATTGAGAACTTTTTGCTTTGCCTCACCATTTTGTCATTCGCACACAGTCATGGCCGTAACTCTTCTTCCTGCATCATGTTTTTGATCCGCCAGTCACATATTTTGATCACCTCTGGTTTCAGCGCACAGAATGAGCGACGGTAATTGACGTTTTCTTTGACTAACACTCGCAATTACCGCCCAGTGTCAGCGTTGACTATTGGTTTATTCGCCGCGACACAAAAATGTTTCCTTGTGAAAGGTGACTTCGGGTTTAGAAGAAGGTTGATTCATAGAGAAGCTTTCTTTATGGGATTGGGTTGGGCATAACATCGACCATCCTGAAAACAGGCCTGTGGTCTAGTGATATCATACACGTGAAAGAGAATGATGGTTGGCATTGGGTGATGATAGCGGGTGTTAATCACTGGTGTCGCCGCCTTCCCTCATGATATGTTTGCCCTGGCTGTTGTATCAGCTCGAACCGGAATGCACTCGCATGTCCCTTAATATTTTCATTCTTGTATCGCCGGCTGCCTATCCTTGCACACATTTCCATTCGGAGTTATCATTCCTCTACTCATCAGTGCGCAGTAGGAGTTATCTGTGTACTGGTTTCCTCTTTTCGGAGTTGTGCCTTCCTAGCCATTTATTGACCAAGAGAAGACAATCATTAAGTTGAGTTGGTCGTTTAGTTTTCTGGCTATTTGGCCTCCTTTTGTATTGGTGAGGTCGGTTTGGGTTTTCTTGGAGTTGTGCTGGTGTTTTCATCATGGAGTCATTTGCTGAGGTTGCATTATTTAACCTTCTACTGGAACTCGTCGTACTAGCTACTTTAGCTCATGACTGGAAGAGAAAGGATGATCTCACCTGGATGCCTGGATAGCAAAGCGATGACCTGCGGGCAGAAAGGTACTGAAAGGTCAGTGATGCTAAAACTCATGCCCATGGGCAGGCAGTTGGGATGACCTAAACTGTTATCTAACCACTAAATTACCCATTTCACTCACACCTATTCATATTTTGAGATTTGCCTACAGCGTGCTCCTAATAAGGCTTCTTGCCAATAGGTTGACCTTCATCTATATATACCATATGTCACCAGGTGGGTTGGTCATATACTTAGGAAGTGGCAATCCTTATATATATATATATATATATTCCATATGTCTGAAGCCAACATGCGCTCACGCACTGAGTAATTTAACGTACTACGTGGGGCTACGCTATAGACGTGATGGAACATATTGAATACTCACTCATACAATTTCTCATTATGAAATGCATGCACCTCAGCCATCAGTATGTATAGCAATAACACTCATAGCAATTATGGATTGATCTAGCTTATCTTCTTGTAGACTAGGTGATGGGATATTGAAGGATCCAGGCGACTTCGGTAAGTCAGTTTCATAACTTCATTCACCTCAAACCACGGTCGATAAGATCTCAACAAATATATAAGCCTAGATGTTGTAAACAGCAATTGTGTAGCTGCACGAAGGTTTTGATAAGCTCTGGACGAAGGTTGATGATTATGTTACGTTTATGCATCGGACATTGACATAAAATTGTTAAAATAAGGAATTCCACTACATCATTTAACTTCTTCAGACACGCAATGTTGAAATGACTTTAACTCAGTAACAGTACTAATCTATGGATGGTCCAGCTTCTCATCATTTCACCATTGATAAAGTGTTAGAAATAGAGGAGTAGGTCAGTGGCTGATTTTTCTTCTTATTCTTTCGAGCACTGGATTACTTCTCTCCAATGGGAGGCAAAAGCTGAGTACTCATTTGGGGGACAGTTTGGGGCCAGTGTGCAGACCATGGGGGCTGTATGTTGTCCAGCAGATGGGGTATGGATGATACAAAATCAGAGTGTGTGGCTGACAACAGTCAGTCTCTTCCTTCATAAGAAATCAGTCACTCCTGTTTTTTATGAAGGAAAACCTGTGGCTTAAGAGACTTGGTTTGTGCGCAGTGGTTGGTGGACTAATTCCATCCTCAACAATTGACAATAATCCATTCGTCAACTAAAATAGCCCGCATTCATGGGCATCAAATATTTGCGAAGAACTCTCCTATATCCATTGCGAGTCCGCGAACTACTGGCTTTGATACTGGCATAGGTCACAAACAGACACACTGAAATTTTAGAGCGATTGAATCATGAAAAGCACTGGGAAACTATGGGATGAAATCATAGAAATCTGTTTCAATTGAAGATTGGCCAGAATGAAACTAGTCGCTTTTCATTGCTCGCGTAGTCGTCGATTAACCAGCCCCATGTAAACTAAGCCAAAGACTCCTTAGAATGGTTAATACATTGCGACTTCTTGACTTCTTGAATGGGAATGAGCTGATGTCATAAAAAGTAATCCTTTCTATTTATAATCTACAGTAGAGCTATGCAAACCGATGCGTAGTTTACATAGTGCATTATCTGTCTTGCCCTCGAGGCTTCTTCAGTCTAGGTCAGTGTAGGACTACCCATTATCAGGAGTCAATTCAGGATGGCTGATTTATCTCTGTAAGTTAGCACTTGTTTCGATGGTTTATTACCGACAACATTGTACCCTCCTGTTGAAAAGCTCTACCAAAGGGTAAGGTTTTGTTTGTATAAAAAGAAATCATCGAGTTACTGTATCAAAATCAATCAAAACAAGAAAAATGACTGATGGATTTTGCTTGTCATCGCAGTGACTGATATATAGAAGAGAGATGAGATTTCCATTATGAACAACTGTCACCTCTTTTGGAGGCTTTTGAACTCGCTCTATCAAGATCAGTGAGCAACACTTGTTAGTGAGAGAAAGTACTTCTAGTGTTGTGAGGAGTTTGTGATTTCGCTGCTTGTCACATCTGTCTGAAGAAATTATGGATTTGCTGTGTGGACTAGGTGGTTTCGCTAAGGGCCGAGGTTAGTGCATGTTGAGTTGGAAGGTTTTTTTCCATATTCTTGGGCCTTCTCTGGACACTTGCTAGACAGATGTAGTGCTTTTTATGCATTGGTAAACTGTTGGCTTGTTTTTGTGGACATTTGGAAAGCTGTGCTAGTCTGTTGCACTGCTCAAGAATAGTTTGGTAGCTTTGATTTATGGATTTTAGGGGCAGGGGCTTTCTAGTTAGATTCCGTGCTAACCGCCCTTGCATGGTGTCAGAGTAATAACCAGCTTTCATCACTCTGCAGTTATTGATCGTCTCGACTGTGGCAATATGTAAAATGATACTAAATGACATTTTGCCATTACGCCTCTTGATCGGAAAGTCATCAAGCTCTGAGACACTTGACAAGAGGCTTTGTGAATGAACACATCACCAGCCCAGTCGTTTATTCATTTCCTACTTCATTCAGCACGTTTGACGGTCGGTGATGGTCGAGAATACTTAAAAAATGATGAAGGACTATGACCAGCGCAATTTGCATCTCCAGTGGGCAGGTGGCTTTCTAAAAATAGCTCCTCAGGAGTATGAAAAATGATGCTTTAAAAGCCATTGCTCCATTATAGATTTTTTCCATGTACAGATCTCAAAATAAAAATGTTTTTCTTTTACGTGATTCTGTAAAATTCACCTGTCAGCCAACTAGTCATTGATTGGGTGCTAAGAAGAGAAATTGGTTATAATAATTTTCTCTCCATAACTGCTTATACCAGCCTTCTGTTCCAACTCATTTTTAGTTACGGATTTTGTCTTTTTTAGTCACGCTTAGTGTAGCGTTGTGTAGCTTACTGTAACACGCCTCTCATCTGATAAATAATTCACCAATATAAATGAGTGGCCTTAGCCATCGATATGAATTCTATCATAGCTGCTCAGTAATGTCTTTCTTCTGATGTTCATTAAGCCGACACGGTTAGTAGGGAGATAAGTGGATTAAATCTCATTCACCGTTCCGCTGTCTATCATCTAGCACTCGCGCCTGGCAGTATCCCTGGTTTATCCCCTTGTCATGGGTAGCCTTTGGCTTTATGTTTATAGACCCAGGGCAGGATACCTTCACACATCTGCGCTTTCCCAGTAAAGCTGTGTTTATACTGGTAGGTGTGTTATAAACAAAGGCAGGCGGAAATTCCAGGTACTGTGCTTACTTGTTAAATCAAGAAATGAGAAAGAGTACGTCAGTGGATATACATACGTCTTATAGATAGGTATGGTTATTGGGTCTATTTGCTCTATTTTTAGACTTACTTTAGATTGAAAACATATGATTTTTAAATTGAGCTAAGAAATTGGTCCAATTCAGTCTTTGGTGTTGCACTTGCATAGTGGTGTGCTTTTTCTCAGTGGTAAGCACTTATCAGGCAACAGGAAAGTTTATCCTCCATCAACTGAAACTTTCTTTTGAGCGAAAGAAACCAAATGCTATAAGCCCGGAACTTTGAGATGCTTTGTCGTTTTGATGTCTTTTTCGGTCAGGGTCAGACCCCCAGGCAGTGAGGTATACTTGGCTCCCACGCCTGTATTCTAATGAGTTCTACCCAGTGTCTGTTCATCCCATTGCTGTAGGTACAGGCAGCCTTTCCATCTTTTTGAAATTGATTTGCCGCAATAAAATTGACCATATTCCCACGGGTGTTCCGCAGGCTTCATTCATAGCATGCACTTGTTCCTATGTTGCTATCAATGATGGCAATCATAAAAAAATTACTGAGTCAGATTTGCTAGTTAGACGCCACTATGTCTAGCATTTGAGACTTTTGCTACTCATCAGGGTATAGTGTCACACTGAAGTCACAGCAGAGGTGGTAATGAACGAATGCCTGAGTTAGCAGTAAGTTAAGGTTTTTTCGCGTGAAACTACTGGGTTACTCTTCTTTTATGTTACTTTTGGTATGAAGCACCGCCAGCAGGTCAGTATCAATGCTCTATCTCATAGCAAGGCTTGTTTAATTGTTTGAAAACTGGGGTAATTACGGTTGGGAGCCCAGCCCTTTAGCACAGACCTCTCTCATTATCCCAATAAGTACAGTCACTATGCTAGGATAGACAAACTTCCGTCACATTTCCTAACTATTTAGTCAGAAAACCTCTCCGTGAGGTCTTATAAAACATCACAAACGAGCATTCAAGATGCATGGCTGTTATTTACCGACTGCTTCTTCGCTGTAAGGTATACAGTATAGGTATCCATTTCGAAGTTTGGTTTGACAGGGTACGTACTACTATAATCTGCTGGAAGGCTTGGGTCTCAGTTATGATGTGCGTGTGAACTGACTCATTGTCACCTTTATGCAGTCTGACTGAAGTCATTCTCGGCTCGTTTCCCATAGATTTTATATGTGTATGGCGGGAGTAAATCACATTCCCCATGACTATAAACTGTTTATAGGTTATTGGTGTGAATATAGTAATATTGGCTAATCGTACAGTGGGCACACCCAAGCCGAGTGTTCTGATTCACAGGGCCACAGAAAAGCATTCCCGTTGACATTTTATTACATATGTAGTTTTTATGATCAGACCAGTGTTGTTCCGATCCAGTTTGTCAAGTCGTCATTGCTCGCTGCCTCCTACAACTTGAAGGCTGTCATGGTAATTGAATGCTGCCGCGTTGATGAGATTCAATGCAATTAATCTGAGTGTTGATAGTGGAACCTATTTATATTTCCTCCAGTCAGTATGCACTGAAGTAGAGCTTGTACTAATAGCAAGGGCATACAGACAGGCATACCGCAGCGCTAGATTCTAATGGGTGAAAACGGTGAGTTTATACCAACTTCAATTCAAAGAAGTTTAGGATTTTGAATCAAACCGATGTGTGCTGTAAAGTTTACCCCTTGTTCTACAACCCTGTTATATATGGCATATAGTCAAAACGCGTGGAACTTTCACAGGACTGCCTCATGGTGTAAATATCTGTGTCCAAAACCCGCTTGCTGTGCGTGCCATGCGGCACTTGATTATAAACTTAGCCTCTTGTGAACTCCCAACCCAGCAATTTAGTTTATAAACTGCCACATATCACAACAGCCTGCCAGTCTACCTAGTACAGTTGATTGTTGAGTCTCATTAGTCAGAATATCTCCATACAGTCACAGTGAGTATATGTAGACAGAGGGTAGGGTATAACCATAGACACGTGTTAATATGGGTATCTTTTGTACATGTGACTCTTACATGTATAATGTAGTTATTACATGTGCATGTACTTGGAAATGTTGAGACTCATTGCCAAGACCCATCTTGTGACTACTCATAGAGGTACTTACCATTGCTGCATTCAGATCACAGAGTTACTTTTTAACTCTATAACTATGCTCAATAGGATATTTGTCAGAACTAGGGTGAAGTGTTAATAAATAACGACTGGGTAGTGGAAAGTCTCCTAACGACTCACTCTGCATGGGAACTTCTTTATCTGTCAATACTGTACTGAGCTGTATCCTCAGCATGTCTATAGCAGTAGTAGGGCCCATGGTGGCGGAAACATGTGTTTGTAGTCATTGGTTCGTAGGGGCCTTCCTCAGATTGTAAGGAGTGTATCTGAATTGACGTAGATACCAGCCAGGGCGTCAACCGGCGTGGTAGTACAAGAGCTACTTATAAAACAAAGGGGTGTGATTGGGTGCCACTATGTCCTAGAATCACTGGAATACCTTTCTTCAGTCAAAACTTAGGGGACAAGCTGTTACCACAGGATGCGTCATAACATGGGCCGGTGAATGGCATGCCATTATGATTGTATTCTGCCAAGTAGAATCTATGACTATGCCGTCTATGCGAGACCACTAAATGTACAGCATACGTACCTCCACTCACAGGGTTTAGTGACATAAAGTCACTTTTGTTCTCCTACTACTCCTCTTAGGATTAGAAGGGAGAGGTGGATCGTGAAGTGATCTTGAACCTCATCCACTGGTTGGGACCTCAATGTTTTGCCGTGGTGATCGGAACCCACGCTAGCAATTTGGAGTGAGGTGCTTGCTAAAGGTCCGTGCGAAGAAAACAACCCGCCTGCAGTGGGACTCAAACTCACAATCCATAGACTGCAACACTGTGCTCCTCCCAATTGAGGTATCCCGAGGCCCCATAAAGTCGCTGCACAGATAGTACGGTTTGTTCCCATGGGGTTGATTGCTCATTGACTGATAGTCCTCAGTCTAGTGGATTGTAACAAACTGGGAAGGTTTATTAACTCTTCTAGTCATGGATCTAGTTTCCCCAACTAAAGGCTTAAGGTCTGCTCTCAACTGACAGAACCATAGTATTATCCTTCTAGAGTTATATAGTCATGGAGTTATAAAGCGGGCATACACACGCCAGGACATTGGCCTCCAACCTCTTGAACCATATCTTGCCTTTGATTCAAGGCCATCCCTGGTGGGCTAGTGAGGCTGATGCTTGTGCAACTCTCCCTCACTTTAAACCAATTCACACACAAGTCAGTCTGCCTCTAGAAGTACCTGGTCTTCTTTGAGCTCAAAGGATTAAGTCATATACAAATTATAAGGTAAATTACTATTGACCCACGCACAACACGATTTATTTCTCAATGACACGAAATCTTGCTTAACTGCTGACTCGCGCTGCTGCTTGTAAGATTTATTTCACAGCCTAACACTCGTGATTTTTGACAAGCCATACCATATGACAAATGACTGATTAGATTGACACCTAAACAGATGTAGTGAAGTTTCCTTTAATTTGTCAGTATAGCCGTCTGAGGAAGAACTTGGTAAGGTATCGTTGTATGTATGTATCTTTGTGTAAAGTATGACAAATAAGGTTTGTTTATCTGCCGATACGCACGGTATTGATAAAGTATAAATAATTAGATAGATACAGAGTTGGGGGAGGGGGAAAGAAGGATAAATCAAGTTTATCACAGTTAATTTTTAGTTTTCAGGGTATAACAATGTTTTCTTAAATAGGAATGGCGACTCTAGTTTCTCTGTCGAAAACTAAAAGCTAGCTGGGGTGGGCTAGAGCAGTATTCGAGAGTTTTGAAGCTGTTTCGGTTATATCGATGTTATAAACACTGGACGACTGCCCATAAGGCGCACTGTACGGCAGCACTGTATGGCAGCACTACTCTTCACACTGCCCTTTGGTCTCCCCACCCCATCTGGATTAGAATCGGCAGGTAATCTTTGCTCTTCATATAACCTGCTGGTGTTGATACGCTTCAAACCCTCATTATTCCGAACGACCCAATCTAATTAATCTCTAAAGCATTATCCATGTCTGCTATGCCAGCAACTTCCAGGTCTATCAGTAAATTACTTTCATACCAGCCTCTGCGAAAATCATCCAAAGGCCCCCTGGTGGGAGTATGGCCTTGGATTTATGCTGCTACACGATTTGAGCTCTCCAGTAGCCTTGCCGTTGATATTCCTCTGGTCTTTGACTCTAAACTATAATCAGAAAGCAATTATCTTCTATAGTTTTGCATAATACTGAGTCTGCTTTAATCTTACACTCTGTAGGATTGCAATTAGTCTAAATGGGATATTCACTTTACTAAAGTTTCTTGCCGAGGTTTGCACTAGTAATTATATGTCTCCCAGCCAGTCACCTTGGACTCCAATCATAGTTTCTTCAATTTGAATTGGTCACAAATGTCCATTGTGTAAAGAGTTGCTACAACAAAATGGCTGAGTCCTCCGACTAGCGAAATTGTCTCACACTGTTCACTCATGAGGTGCATTAGAAACTCAAATCTGCTGAAAATGCTATTTAGAAATGAAACGTCATACGAATTATGCTAAACAAAAGCAAATCATGCATAAAAATTCGGATGCGGAGAGATTGAGATCTACTAAGCATGTGTTTTCAGAGTGGAAGGTCAAATCAAAACAAATGATACATTAAAATTCAGACATATGAAGTTTGCAGCTTGATTACTGAAATGGGGAGATAGGTTTTCTTATTTTGTAGAAGGCTCATTAGGAGACATGCCTCGCAGACCTCGTTCCCCTAGTATGCCTACTATAAGCAAGACGAGACAGTATGATGTCTCCTCCTCCCCTCCGGGCTCACCCAAGGTAAGGCTAAATCATAGACATATAATGCATATATGCCATTTATATGTATACTGATACTACATATTACGAATACATGTGTATTGGTACTGGTGTACGCATTACACACAAAACTTTTACATATAGATGAGTCCATATATTGTGTGTGACGTTGATACGTATTTTGTGTCAATGTGTTTGGCCCTCTCACAGGTTGTCTTCCACCAAGCTCGATAACTAGACTGGATATTGGTTCTGTTCTGATTTTCCATTAGTAGACTGTCTGCGTGGGCCAATCGGTAGAAGTTGTTTTCATTGTCACTCAGTCGAAACCTCCTGATGATTCGGATGTAAGGAAAGAATATAAACCCGTATTGGGAACTTGCGAACTGAATTGTTACCATCAAACTCAACATGCCATCTCACTTTCACTATTTCGCCACCACTGTGGGGTCCTGACGTGATAGTGTTAGTGAAGGGATAGTGTTACATTGCGTACAAATTATGGCATTATCGAAGAGCCAGGGGTTTTGTGTAATCCCAGATATTATAGGGTCTCTTAACAGTATGGCTTTAATATGATGAGTGGCATGCTGTTGATGGGCTGTGTATACATTTTTGCCAGACACTTCAATCTCTCTTAAGATCTATTTTCGGCTTCTTGTTTATGTATTAGACGTACCATCCTGCCAGGTTGCTTTTGTGCATCCACCACTCAACTTGCTTCTCTAGGTGTTGCCCCCCCCCCAAGTTCAGAGTTGGTCACTGTACTAAGGTTACAGGTATGAGATTTGTCAGTGCAAGTTGTCATTCCCCATTCTTCAACAGATATCCTTAGAGTGAAGCAGTGGCATATTGAACAGTGTACTGGGCTTTGAACCGGGGTCCCTGGTTCAATTCCAAGTTCAGATAAAAAAAACATTGCCTTTTGCAGCACCTTCCTCGGTTTCGGATCACGACATTAAATAAAAGAGGCCTAACCATAGAGTTACTTTCTTTATGGGACACACGGGTGTAAGCAGAAGGTCTCCTAATGACTCACCCGGGGAAGTGCTGAGGCAAATAGACTTCGTAGGCTAATTTCTGCACCACTGCTGAGAGCTGTTCGGTCCTGGAAACATGAAATTACTCTTTACAGATGTTCCTGGAAGTGCCCAGACAAGCTCGAAAGCAGACACGTTCCAAGTCGCTGGACATGTCGATGAGGAACCTGCTGATGATGAAAGCAGCGTCATTATTCAGTAAAAGTGCTGCTTCATCGCCTGCTCGCTCTGTCAGCCCGGTTAGCAGCGGAGCGTCGGATGAGCCGGGTGGGAGGACAACTGTCAAAAAGAAACACCGGCGACCCGAGCAAGGTAATGGCAACTGTTGGAATTGTTATAGTGACGCTTCACTCCTACTACTGATTTAAACCACTCAAGCACAACAACATTAATCGGCTTGCCTGTCGGTCGGGCGGGCAGGCGGTACGTAATCAGTCAGTGCCCCAGACCGTCGGTCAGTCAGTTAGTCAGTCAGAACAAAACGCTTGTGGAAGAGAGTTTGAACTCTGTTTTTACTTAGGTATTCCCTGTAGCTACTCGCTGATATCATGAATATGTGTCACGTTGTGTTATGACACAATGGCTTCCTCTGTGATGTCATCTCCTTGTGACATTTGGATGACATTTCTTCATCCTGGATCGTGATTGAGAATAAGCGTGCTATATCACCGCCTACAACGAATATCCCCCAAGCACTGCTGGGAGTAAATGTCATCAATCTACAAAGACCCTTACTATCTGGGTTGTCCTGACTCACAACAAACCATGTTATTTTTCCCACACCCTCTTTGCTTTCCTGCTCAGAGCTTTGCGCCATGCAATTGTGAACCTTGTTTTACCTAAAGTTTTGCAAACACTAGTCTCCTACTGCAATGAATGTTCATTCGGTCATTGCACTGTGTTTACTTTTTTCAATTGTAGATCATTCAATCTGTTGTCATTGCGAGCTGGTGGCCCAACAGAAAATGAGGCAGGCACTTCTCACCGACTCTGACTATTCGTGGAGTGATCTATCTGAAAGCGATTATTCGGACGGATACGGAGATCTTAAATATAACTACAGCGATGATAACTGTAGTCAACTGGATGTGCATGCCCAAGGT
>Ga0224511_10001829_pt1 | contig 13510 bp, 10 predicted proteins | sample SF_May12_sed_USG_2_FD_169988 | JGI IMG/M metagenome (GOLD analysis project Ga0224511, IMG submission 169988) | Sediment microbial communities from San Francisco Bay, California, United States - SF_May12_sed_USGS_8_1 | ecosystem: Environmental > Aquatic > Marine > Sediment | place: USA...
GTTAAAGTGATGACAGTCAGAAATACAGCGTGATGTGTCATCAACGTTTTAGTAATGGACTTACTGAGTACCAAAAAAAGTTCCCAGATGTCTTACAAAACAATTAAAACCCTCACTACTTGGCAACCCTTCCTTTTTAAAGGAAATTTTATTTATTTTAGCGTGAAAAGCAATCGGCGATATCGGAGACTTACGAAAATAATACAAGCATGCGCAATACGCATCGATTTGAAATTCGCTGTACATGTATTCAATATGGCCGCAGTGTTTATCGCCCAGAATGCACCAAACGTCTAATAATATGTAAAATACGGGTCACGCTGATTACTTGCGGACTTGAGGCGCCAAAACGGCATGGTAAAAAACAAGACTTTTTATCCATCCATCTGCATCCTTCTTATTCTGCCATGCGTAATTATCAACAACAAAGATTTGCTCAAAGCACGGTTGATTTTCAACTTGTATGCACAAATGTCTTGTAAAAACGATTTGAAATTTAAAAAATGCTGAACACTAATGCCCCATTTCACTGTACAATCTACATGATACGATATTATCCTGATAATATTTTATTTACAAAACTTACCACTTACCAGTTCTTTCAAATGGTCCACCCTCAAGACAAAGTTCGTATTTCCTCTGTTCTAAAAATAATAATAAAGATTTTATTACAAAAACAAAAATAGACACATAAAGGGACTCTCAAACCAATGCACGCACGACACGAGCCTAAACACAAAAATTAATTTCGTTAAAGATCGATGTATTTTATACATTCATTAATTGTTTCGCTTTCACTCAAGGCATACCAGTTGGAATTTAATATATACTGTAGTACACTACTTTATTTTGTTTATATTTGTATGTCTTGTTCTATGCTTACGTGATATAAGGTACATTCTTATACATATATTTTCATCTTTTGTGTACTGTATTAAACTGAAGAAAGGAACTCTATGTATATACGTTATTTAATCTTCTTGCGGAGGAAAATACAGTAATAACTATACCAAGAAATATAATAATAAATGGCGGTAACTTAAACACATCCACAAAAGAAGCACGGTTATTTTGCTTAAGAAAGTTCTACCTCTTACCCAAGGCACATTTTGTGATATGTTTCGGACGAAATGTTGACGAAAATATTCAATGTTACACGCGTTTTTTTACCGTTATTTCCTTGATTCTAGTGTATTCATTGCAAGGCGCAAGGCGCACGGGACTTGATTAAGATAAACTTACCGACCAGTCTCACTCGTACGATATATATTATTTATTTATAGGTTATTCTTTTCTACAAAACAAAATGGTGAACACATACGTTTACCTGCTTTTCCTTCTGCGCTTTTTGTTAGTGTCATGCGAAAAATGCTTTCCTCGTTTGGTTTCAGAAGGTTTGTCTTTCCGAATTTCAAAAGAAGAGTTTCCACCATTCTTCCACTTTGACACAAACTAAGTAGTTTAGCAGAATCATGTGTGTCCATCTCTGACAAAACAAATAACAGAGATCCTTGTTCCATTGTGGCTTCATATCCTGCAAACGTGAGAAGTAACATTTAAATTAGAAACGCCTATTATCTCTTAAGTTGTTTAGACCGTGTTTATGTTATGCGTAGAAAAAAGTTGTTTGTTTCCTCTAACCCGGCCGACCCTAATTTTTCATGCCGACTCTAAAGTTTTTTTCAGCTCAATTTCAGAAAACAATCCTAATTAAACCTATTTTTGAGCATTTGTTCAATTTATTGCAGTTTTGTAGACAATTCATCAAGATAATGGTGTTTAACTTGCGTTTTTAACAAGTTAAAGTTAAAATAACAAAAATGAACATGTTTGCAATATAAAAATGAGTAACTTTCTTTCAAAAACGAAAAAAAAAGTTAATAAGAAAAAAAAGTTATGCCGACCGACCGTACCTAATTTTTTTGGCGATGTTAGTAGAAACAGAGAACATTTTTTACGCCTTATCTTACGACCGTTAACAACTCAAACTACTTTCCTTGTTTTAAACCACTTTGTGTACTTGTTTTTTCCCATGCAGGCTATGCTTTCTAGTGGCTTTCCCTTTTTTCCAGTTGAATTAACGTAACTTGTAACGTATGAACATACATGTACATTACAACATGTACTTCATTGGAGTGCAGATGCCGAATCTTCATAATGGAACGAACTCACATAACCTATTAGATTTATAAAAAAGGCTATAATATTTGAGTTTTTTCTCCACTTTCGTACAAATTCAATAGCTGTTAAACCGTAGCAATATATCGTTTCTGGATCATATAAAAATGTAAACTACTAGTATTTGTCAATTCCAACTGTTTGCAATTTTAATTACACTATATCCTTTTGCGCGAGAGGCAATGTTGCGGTGTCAATCTTACACCCACATCGCTTATTTTACTGTGATTGACGCCATACCTAGTCAGAAGCGGACGGTATTCTGTTTTCATAATGGTTGGGAAATTCAGTTGGTCTTCTTTTGAAAATTCAGTACACATTTGTCTACATCGCAACAGTTTTAGCCACAGTTAATTAATTAGTGCACGTGGAGTTTTAATTGCGTTCAATAACAATTATCTTATTTTTCTTAATATGCGATCACTTACATAAATGCTGATCGAATAATATGAATAAAATAATAATTCCAAGTTGACCGAGACAAAGAAACAAACACGCACTGTAAACGTATAGTGCACGTTTTTTTATTGAGCGGTCAAGTCCGAATATGCCGAACGCCTGATGTAGGTTACATTAGAAAACTACCGGTTTTTCACTTTAAGAAATTTAAATTAAGTTTTTGCTATTTTGATTTGTGTTTAAAGGCAGTTACAGAATTAATCTGTTTTAGTACAAACCTAATTATATATACATGTATTGCAATTGCGATCAAATAATGGTAATGAACTATCGTGATTTCGCTGTAGATACCCAGTCCTTAAATGTATGCCACACCTTACCTGACGGCAATCTGTGTACGAGAATCTCCATCGTTAGAGAAAGGGAATGAGTCAAACTTGATAATTGTAATTTTAACGGTCTCGTTTAGGGACCTGAATTTGTCTTCTGTTTTTACAGGTGTCACAGATAGAACCCCTCATTCAGACAGGGTCCATGACACAATTTAAAATCAACTGGCACTTTACAAGATGACATCAAACGCCAGAATAGCTAGTTAAGGTGTTATCGTGCGTTCCTGCACGGTTGCAAGACTTTAAATGGTAATGCTGTAATCTGCAATCATGGCATCATAACCGGGAAAATATTATATAATTTTAATTCAACAGGCAATTAGTAGCAGCAAGCGCCTCCTATTATCAAATTTACGAATAGTCGAGCATAGCGATAACGCCCGCACTCGGCCATAAATTAAAAATATGGTTGCATAAAATCAAGTGACGGAATATTTAGAATCAAACTTTTTGAAATATTGTGATCGAACTTTAGAAGCACAAAAACGATAATTTTCGAAAATATATGGGGTGATCAAGTATTATATGCAATATGTTTGTACGTCATAAAGCGGGAAAAAACGACATTCCGAAGTCCAATTATACATTAAGCGACGCTATATATTTTGAAAATAATTAATACACAAATAGCTCAACTGACAATATCGGCGATCTCGCTTGCTGTAACAAATAGGCACCGCCTTCGTGAGTATAGAGCTTCGAGACCTGGACCACGTTATCTCTGTTGAGTCTTATTGATTTTGCAAACGGTTGTATTACAGAGATGTGAGGTCCGTATCTTGATACGCTTATAACCGGTCGCAAATTTAGCAGTATGTTCAGTAAACTAAATGCATTAACATTGCAAAAGAAGTGTAAAACGTCATGACAAAAATGTACAAACACAGCAACAACAACAAAACAAAAAAGCAAACATACAAATCATTGTTGGAAACTGGGAATTGAACCCGGGATCTCTTGTACCGCATTAAAATGCGTTTCATCTTCACCACCGAGACTACTGATTAAAATAAACTGAAGAAAGTGTAGCCTTCAGGAAACAAGGCCTGCAGGAGAAGTCAAGCTATTGCATTGTATTCACGAAATGGGAAGAACAATAAAAACAAAGCCAAATGTGTGTGCAAAACTTTTTCAACAAAGTCGTTTTTTATGTTATATGTCAACATGAATGGACAACGGTATGCGCAGTTCCTTTTTTATTTTAACGGGAATAATTTACTTCTAAAGTATGGTTTAACAGTAAGATGTTAACAATGCTGGACAAACGATACAGGCATAGGATCTTTATATATTTATTGACTTCCGCAGTGCATTGGTTTATATTTATTACTCAAGTAAAGAGTATTAGGTTTTAAAATGTGGTGCAAGTTTACATATGTGTATTTACCTAAGGTGCTAGTCATGATCTTAACAAAAATGTAAGCAATGTAAACATTACCTTCTACTTCTACTTCTGGCAAAGGTGGCATACCTACAACAGATCAATGAACAGTTTGAACAAAACAGCCGAGTGTCCTTAACATAGCTAAATATAACGTCCATTCATGTAAAGTTTGATTGATGTGGCCATACTGATCAAATGAAGAAGTCGTTTGAGGATTTGTCCATATAATGTTTTTTTTACAATTCTGACCACTGAGGCGGGGTTAATGTTGACAACAGAGGGGCCGTGATTTGAACAACATTTGTAGCGGTTTTTAGATGATGTTATATACACAATATGGATCTTGTGGTTTTAGACAGGACGAGTTTCATATTGCATTCTGGGAATCTTTTTACTGGCAATGTGATCTAAATATACCCACTGTAAACATTTTAACAAATCGCAAATAGGCGCCCAATTATCTTCACCAAAAAGTGTTATTAACTTGGCAAAGCAGTTTAGGAGTTGTTTGTAGATGTTCCTGTATAATTCAATATTGTGACTCCTACGGAGAGGCAAACGTTGACAACGCGGGCATTACTTGGTCAATTGTGGTGTAGGACATCTGGATGATAGACTATATTAAATATAAAAGATCTGGGCCTTGTGGTTCCAGACAAGACACACTTTTGGAAACATGTAGCCGACCACGTGACCTTCTTATAAGACCGAGTGGAACCTTTTACAAATTTCAATGAAAACTTGTGATTCCGAGAGGTCCCGTTTCTACCACAAGGGGCATAATTTGAACAACTTTGAAAACGGACCTCTTGTTGATGTTATATGCTTAATATAAAAACTCTAGGCATTGCAGTTAAAAGCAAGACAATTTGCATTTTAAAAATCTATCGTTGGTCCTTGACCTTAAACAACTAAACAAATAAACAACTTTTGTAGGAGACCACCCGGAAATCATTTCAGTAAAATTTAATCCAAATTCAATAAGTAGTTTCTGAGAAGATATTTCAGTGAAATTGTTGACGGACGAAGCACTACGTAAAACGCACGGCGCACGACTACCGACGAAGACGGTCACAATTGATAGATCCATTATTGTGACAATTATTTAAAAACCACAATATAATAAATATCATTTATCTCAAACATTACCTTTGATCTATTGTTAGCAAAACATTGTGGGAAATTTAAATTATTATAGCAATCTATCGTCAATTCGAATAAAACTCTTTTATGCCCCCCTTTAGAAATATTGCATCGCAGATGCATGTTTTATGGCTTTATCGCCTTAGTTGTTTGATGACATTTTTCTAGAAAAGTGTTATTGTTTGCTATTTCTGTTAGGCTGTTAGTGCAATATATAGTTTTATTGAAGGGTCTTAAGCTCGGTCAACAGTGTTTCATTGGGTTGACAAGTACGTTGTCACTGTAACGTCAGGGAATCATAGTGAAAATATATACAAATATATACAAATGCTTACAAATGTGCTTACTTAATGGGACGTGTCTACACATTAAACAATCGTTTAATCGCATTTTATGAACATTTATTTATCCAAAGGTATGTTTTTATTTATCTATATTGCAAAACACTTACCTCTTGAGCAGGGTATTTCTAATTGATAGCAAAGTTCACGAAAAGTATTGATGACTGCTTCAGGACACCTTTGTAGCACAATAAAGAAAACTGTTGCTTTTTTGCTTCCTGATTTGGCTTGATCAATGCAAGTGTGTTCCTTGAATGTAAAAATCATCTTAGAGAAAAACTCGTCATTCAAAATATCCAGGTCAGTTTTTCCATAGATGACGCTTGGCAGACGGTCATCATTCCACTGTCTGTCGAGTCGTTTGTTCATGTGAAGGTTTCGAAAACCTAAAACAAATAGTCTATCTGTGTGATTATTCGAAACAATTACAACTAGTGTACAAATTATTATTGAGACAAATTATATATCGCATTAAGAATTAACTTGGCCTTCTTAAAAACGAGCACGACCAATCATGAAAAGTGCACTTTGAGATAAATATTGATTCTAAAAATACTCTGTCAGCAGAAATATCCACCATGTCCATCGGTCATGCACAATCATAATCTTAACATAACACATTAAAAATAAACAGTGGAAATCAAACCAACATAAAGAACGTATTCGATTGCTTTATTCCATTTTGTTTAAACATCGATAACTATAGTTTATGGGTTTTGGAGAGTGTATGTTCATGACACAGACTAACAAATCAAACTCTACAATATATTGCAAATGAACGTGCATTTTTGTTAAATCATTGGTGTCATAAAAATGCAAGAGACTTGTCCGCGATAAATACATTGGACTGTTTGGCACGCCTTTACCGAACACGGCAATTATTCAATGATTCAATTATCATTAAGTCGCATATACATGTATATGTATTTTACCATCTATGTCATTGTCTGTGACTTGACAATCTTGAATAGCTCTCGAAATGTCCCTTCCATTTTCGTCTGTTTCCAAGATCACAAGGAAATCCCGCTGCAATGTCTGACGTACTCTTGGAATAAACTGGATGAAGAACAATATTTTAATATAGCATTGTTCATTATTAATGAACAAAGTGTGCGCGAGACTCATACAACAAATAAAAGGAATCAATTAAAACAGTTGTTGAGTGAACTTAAATACGCCATAAATTGTTAATGTGATGTCACAAAGTGTTTACATATTGCTACCCGACAAAAATAGTACCGTTATAAGTGATACTACTAAGTGATGTTCTATGGAATAAGTGTTGTATACTGCGTAAGTTTAAATAATGTAATTTTCTACAGCACACATACAGTTATTGTGTTGTGAAATGATATCATCGAACTGTGTTTTTTAAAAACGTTTTGTTAAACAAATCTAATCGAAATTGAAAAACAACGGAAATTATTACATGAACTATATGCCGCACGATTGGTCACACCTTCAGAATGTTCAAGTCAATAAATATATTGATCTGCTTCAGCTGTTTTTAACCAATCTACTTTTAGAATTGAAACTGACACCAACTGCTGCATTGTAATATTAATATATTCCTGATTACAAATGAAGTCAAAATGGTAAATATAATGTATCGCCTCGGTCAATAATGATCTTTTTGGTCCATATCACGGCATATTTCACAGCTAATAAGTAAATGATTGTATAATAACACTATCTGGGATATCTAGCAATATCCTTGCACGCATTCAAAAGGAACATATTCTACAATTGGACAATTACGCTATTAACCGATAGGACACAACATATCAAACTGATGAAAGGGAAAGCCCTCAGGATGCATAGCCTGCACGAGAAAACAGCAGCCTCGGTTTTATTGAAGCTGTTCATCAGTGGTAATGAATGACGCCCCCTAGCGCATGAGCACAGCTGGTGCCAAGAGTGTGTCCTCGACATTCTGATATTCATTACATATGCCCATATGTGTCACCACCACATTTCCCAATCTTAATATAATATAAACGTGAGGGTATTTGTACGAGCATGACTCTTCAGTCAACTGACGATCTCAAACGTGCTATTTAAGAACACAAAGCACAGTTACACAAGAATCCTGCCGCGAAAATGTCAAACTATCATACTTGATGTTGTCATTACGGAAACGTCATATCTAGCACAGTGTCTGAATATATTGCATTTGTATTTTCGCTAATAAATTCTAAATATTTATGTATTCACACAAAGGAATATTGCTTGTCATTGTCGTACCTGTTTCAGCATGCGCCCAACATAGGTTCTTCGAGAATACGAATACGTCTCCAATTCATCGACATTGTGCGGCTGTAACATTTCTTTTGCAATTTTCTTTGCTAACTCAAGTGTCATTTCTGCTTTGAGCCAAGCATACTTTTTAACAAGTTGTAAGGTGAAAATTTGTTCATCATCTGAAAAAAAAGTTTATTGACATATTTTTGTTAATAAGAAGTAAGAACAGTGTGTTATTAAGTATACAGATGCAATTGCTATTGTGTCCATGGAATGAATGAGCAGTATGATGGTATTCAGTACTGTTGTCAGGGTTTCTATTGTTTTCACTTTTATGAAACTCAGCCCCCGTCAAGTCTGTTGCCACAATGTATTTTGTGTACAAACCGACATGTGTATGTACTGTACTGTGCTACTGGTGCACTAACAGAAACACACTCGCGATGTATTAATATGTTATTTATAATTTTTATTTCTTTCCCCTTAGTATTACGACCACAAAACGTCCACCGTTTGAATTGAACCATCAACAAAACACAGGAAAATTAAAAATCGATAACATAATTTATAACTGATCCTTAGTAATAACGAAATACCGGTACTTAATAATTCAAAGCATCACTTTTGATACAAGAATTTTTCGAATTGGTTAAGCATCTGGTTTACTTACGTGTCATATCGTTAAAAATCGGGTAGAAGTCTTGTCCTGTAACCCAAAATGGATACAATGCAGAAAATGTATATAGCATGTATATTTTAATCCGACTTGACCTTACACATTTGCCTAATCCAAATTGTTTAACACCTTTTTACCATCAATACCACATTTTCATTTCATAAAGGCAATTAACACATGTAAATGAAATTTCAACTTCGTTGTGTTGGTCAAAAACATACAAGATTTGCACACTTTCATGACATTATGACAAACAAGAGGGCCCAGAGGGCCCTGGGTCGCTCACCTGAGGTAACGGTCAAAGGTCATAGTGGAACCATTTCCGGAGGACCACTAATGTTCCATTCCCGGAGGACCACTAATGTTGTCCACCAAATATTGGTAGAGGACCTCTAGATAATGTTATACATCAAATATGAAAGATCTGGGCCTTGTAATTTCAGACAAGAAATTTTTTGAAAATTGCATTTTGAAAACCTAATTTGCAACCGATCAGAACCATTTGAACAAGTTTGGTAGAGGACTACCCCGCGACCATTCCTCTTGAGTTTGGTCAAATTCCCATTAGCGGTTCAAGAAAAGAAGTTTTTGGAATATTTCCTTGAATAATTCAATGTAAAATTGTGACACCCGGGGCGGGGTCAATTTTGACCCTAGGGGCATAGTTTGAACAGTGTTGGTATAGGACCTCTGGATAATGCTACAGTCTAACCTGCCTATAGTAGACTTCGATCTTTGACCTTTTTCATTTGATAAACTTAACGACAGACAGATTTAATCCGTTTACATGCTGTCAAAGACACAACTACTGCTAAAAATATAAAAGAATTTATATACATTTTTGAAGTTGTCAGTTCTTACCTACAACTGACTACGTTTTTAAAATTGCACTAGCTATTATTCACAATATTTTTATCTTTCATCTTACCTGATTGATGAAAAAAAACAATTACCTTATCTGTACACAATAGGCAATTTATACAATAGTGTTGTTCGATCCTATTGTTATCGAAGCCCAGTTTTGTTTACAATGGTCAGATCAGCGAATGTGTAGCGTGAAATTTTAATACGTCGTGAACATCGTAATCGGACGCATTTTATGCTGACCGTTAAAGGACATGTTTTTCGCTTTTGGGGCTGAAATTTAGTGGCCGCTGACCGCGTTGGACAGTTTAATTTAATTTCGCCGATAGTTTGACCGCGTCACTTGACCTAAAGCTATAACCAAATGACCCGTGTGACGTACATGTCATATAAGCGCTAAAAGATGTTGCCTGTTAACAGTTTTGACGCTTTGTATACTTTCAAAAAATTGCCTTTTGTGATTATTTCAGTAAATAAGTGATTCTAGTAGTTAAATACAAATACAACTATATAATCGTTGTTTAATGACATTGTATATTTATATTTTACGCATATCATTTGAGATATTTACAATAGATTTTAACTTCAGAAGAGCCCTGTTCACAGTCAATCGCGGTCATCTTTAGAACACAAGTCCTAGTACTCCACTCGAAAATACCCATAGTCCCTAAAAGTTTTGTCACACAAAACGGGTTCTATGCCAGACTAGACGAATTGTATGTTTGGCTTGCCGTTCACGGTAAGCCAGTATTGTTTTGGAAAGGTATTTCCGGTTTGATATGTCCCTGCTTTCTATTTCATACATGCTTATTGCCCGAATGGAGATGGGAACCATTCGAGTTTCGGGCGATTCCGATATTATTACGTAAATTACCTTACATTTTCAAGACGGTCGTGGCCGAGTTGTTCCGATTATGATGATGTAATGCTATTTTTAGCGGAATGTATTCGCATCTTCACAACATGGCAAGCCATTCCTTTTAAAAGGAAATTTTATCTCTATCTCGCATTTGTGATAATTTAGGTTTCTAAGGACTACTAGTTAATTGATCATGCCAAAAACGCATCAACTGTAGTAATGATCTTTGCCATGTTCTGCACGGAAATAGCAAATTATAACAACTGTAATTACGTTATGTGTTGCAATCGCAAAATCGGCACTTTATTTGCCTTCATCGGAGATTGGCAACGCACGCATACGAGTTATCCCTATAACACATGTTTATATTTAACAAGAAATTACTATCAATTGCAAGTTTACAGTTTTGTAATCATTTATTTTTTCTGAAGTATAAAAAACTAGAAATGTGTCCATAGGACACGGATGCCCCCGCTAAATGCATTGACTATGTTTCTATAAAAGGCCCATAACTCCGTCAAAAATTAATGGATTGTAACCAAAATCGAACTTGACCTGTGTTTTGATATTATATATCAACATACCAAATTTGAATTGAATCGATGCAGTCTTTCAAAAGTTATTGAGCGGGCACCAAATTTCGGACGCACGGACGGACGGACGGACGCACGGACAGGGGTAACACTTAATGCCCCTTCCACCATTCTTCGAATGGCGGGGGCATAATAAATGTGTGATATTCTGTATGGAATGAAAAGTGATATTTGGATGTTACATTTATATGAGTAAACGCATGTACAATATGAGTTCAAATGCGTCCTTATGAACTAAAACAACAAATCAAATATTTGGTTAATAATGTCACATTTCGATGTTTTCGTGTTCTGCGAGAAAAGTACATGATTACTTTAATTTGTTTGAGGGTTTCTATTTAATTTAATTTATTTACTATATTCTTCCAAAATTGTCTGTGTAATTCGGCTTAAAAATGTATGGATTCGCGCAAGTCATTTTTGGTCTTTATAACAGACACAATAGTTTGAAACTAATTTTAAGGAATAAAAGAACGTTGCTTTACAAGTCTAACATTTTTTAGTTCAAAACAATATTGTTTCCACGAATCATTTATTTCGGATTTACAGGTAAGCTATTTTCACCTAGTTATAATTCCCGTTGATTGGCGTACGTGTTTTTGGTGTGTGAATTTAAATACATTATATTGAATCCCTAAATAACTATTTAATCGAAATTATCAATTGAAATCTTAACATTTCAAGTTTAATTAAGTCATTAAGACCTAACGACTTCTTTTATGAATTGAGAAAAAAGCGTTTACCTAAGCAAAGACAAATCGCAAATTTTAAAGTGATAAATAATATGAATATGAAGTGTCTTACAACTCCATTTAAGGTCTGGCCTGCGTAATTCACTTCCGGTTAATTCGTGTTATTTCGACGTTTATCGTGTTATGTCGGTGTTATCCGGTACTTCTCGTACTTCACTCGTATTTCCGAGTCTGGTTCCCAGCGTCTTCGTAAAAATAATGCTGTTTGCGAGAACCACGTGTTTACATCCGGGGCTTCGAAAATGGAGGCGCGAGATAAGAGAGGACGATTTGCGTCCTTCAAAACAGCAAAATCGGTTAAAAAACCTCGTAAACCATACTGCAGAGATCACGATTATGCTTCCAAAGGATCTAGTACACCCAAACAGACCGCAGCAAAACCAGATCAACTTCATTTGCCGGGGAATGCTAGCAGAGATGGGTGGAAAGTGGGCAGAAGACTCATTGAGCTCCGTGTACTGTTAGACAATTTGGAATACTGTGGAAACTGTAGATTAGGACCCGTGCCATTGACTAAACATTCTGTTGTTGGGGAACTCCGGAAAGGCCTTTCTGGCTACCTATACGTGAAGTGTGATAACATAGACTGCGAACACGTAAACAGGGTTGCCTACGGCAAAACTCACCGAGTGAAAGGAAAGGGAATGCCATGTTTTGCAGTTAATACAAAACTTGGAATAGGTAATTATGTTTATAACTGATGTGTGCTTAACAAAAAATATTGTGTACATAAATGCACCAGTCAGTGGCAATATAGCCAATGTATGTTGCACTTTTAAAGTGCATGTTTATGTTTATGTCAGAAGTAGTTTTTGTAAACACTAATAATTTAATGAATTTATTTAAAAGAATGTTAACCTACAGAAGTAAGTAATTTCAAGATAATTCGATAGGGCCATTTTAATACACATACTGTCTCAGTTACGTTAATGCAGATTTTTTTCTTTTTATGTAGCCATGATTGATAGCATCGGTGGTTCTGGGAAAGTGAACAACATGCTCTCCACACTGAACATCGCCCCAATTAATCGGAGGAATTTGCAAGACATGGAAAGGCGTGCTGGTCGATTTGTTGAGTGTGTTGCCAAGCAGTCTAAAGAAACAGCAGCCCGAGAAGCATTTGACTCAGAAATGATGTAAGAAAGATTTATTGTTTACTAAATGGCCAAAATTTTCTTTTATGACAACATTTATTCTCTTATACTTTGCAATTTACATTATACATACCCCACAGTGGGCTACATATAAAACATGCTTTCATATATGGCCACATATTCATCACACATTCCAGGTTATGCAACACATACAAGCAACATTTTCATGAAAAAGTGTTGTATTATATATTTTTATGTACATAGTTTTGTTGTGTCAATCAAATTATTCTTATATAATTCAAGTGAAGTTTCCCAAGAGGAATCCAGAGTAGCCGCAACTAACATGGATGGTCTTATTGAAGATCTGGGTGTAGCGCCATTACCCGATGCATCACCAACAACCAAGTAAGTTCGATTTATTATAATTTATTTATTTACATAATTATTTATTGTTAAGAATATAACAATCTTTTTGTTTTTAAAACAATAATGAAACGTATAGCCCAAAACATAGAATTCATACAAAATTTAATATCAAGGTTTCAATGGTTTGATGCCCATGTTCAGTTTAGACCCCCTTGTAATAAGCAGATA
>Ga0224511_10001830_pt1 | contig 13507 bp, 6 predicted proteins | sample SF_May12_sed_USG_2_FD_169988 | JGI IMG/M metagenome (GOLD analysis project Ga0224511, IMG submission 169988) | Sediment microbial communities from San Francisco Bay, California, United States - SF_May12_sed_USGS_8_1 | ecosystem: Environmental > Aquatic > Marine > Sediment | place: USA...
TGTCAAATATTAAACAAACAAATATTAGACTTTATGTCATGTCCGCTCTATAAACCCTATACCAATGGAAGGATTTCCTTGGATGTGCAGAGCCCATGTTGCCCATGTGTCAGCTCAAGGTCAAGGTTACAGTTAAAGGTCAAATATTAAACAAACAAATATTAGACATTATGTCATGTCCGCTCTATAAACCCTATACCAATGGAAGGATTTCCTTCAAACTTGAATGACACATTCACCTCAACTATTAAGTAGAATGACTGTCACTCATAAACATTTCAAGAGGTTGAGCGGACATTATGTGGCTAAAGGACGGACGAACTGACGGACGGACGCCATACCATAAGTTTCACTTCGGACGTATAAAAATTAAACAAGACCATATACTTCTATTCCTTTCTATTCCGTAGTTATAATCAATATTCCACGCGAGTATAAACTACATAAGGAAGACGGAAAACAACATGTAGCATTGAAACTCTCCTTGATTTAGAGATAAAACAAGTACACTCGACATAGAATTAGACGTGTTGGATAATCGTGTGTCAGATAAAAACGGCAAGTGCTTTTATTTGTGTCCACTTACATCAATGAACTATGCCTTTCACACGGTTGTCAATTGGTAAGAACTTTAAAATTGTTTGAAGACTTTGTAATTTGTTGTTTCATAAATGCATGGGTGCAAGTAGTCAGGCACATGCATGACGTTCTGGTTTTTCCTGACAAATAATACCATGTTTAACAATTGATTTATTTATAAAAATTTTAATGACTGTTTTCAGGTTTTTCAAATTTTTTAACATGCACCCATGTAAATGTGTACGCGAATGTTGACCTTTTTTTGTGATTATTCATGTTAAACTAAATCGTTGTTATGTTAAAAATAATTATACGCTTAAATATGGTGTGGATAATTGCAACAATATGTTCGCAAAAATAATGACACACTACCTAAGGCGGTGAAGCATTTTTAAATATCAATTATGTACACTGATAGTCACCTTTTGATTTTTAAATAATTAAACAATATGTTACTTATGTAATTTTAACATGATTGCTTGTTGTTTGAACATCAAAAGGTCCGTGTACGAAATTGATAATTATATATGCTTTTCAACACAAAGTGCTCAATGTGAGCTTTTGTGATGGCCCATTGTCCATCGTCCGTGCGTGCGTGCGTCCGTCCGTCCGTCAACAATTTCTTTAAAGGACTTCTCCTCTGAAACCGCTAATTGGATTTTGACCAAACTTCACAGGAATGATCCCTGGGTGGTCCCTTACCAAAGTTGTTCAAATTGTTTCAGTAAGTTGCATAAGTAGGTCACAGGGATAAAAAGAGGTTTTCAAAATGCAATTAAAAAACTCTTCATGACTGACAATACAAGGCTCTGAGCTTTCCCGTCCCCGACCAAAAATTGTTCAAATGGTTCTGATTGGTTGCATAAGTATGTCACGGGGTCACAAAATATGTCTTCATAATGCAATTTTCAAAAATCTTCTTGTCTGAAACTACAAGGCCCAGAGCTTTCATGTTTGGTATATAGTATCATCTAGATGTCCTCTACCAAAGTTTCTCAAATTATGCCTCTGAGGTCAATATTGACCCCGCCCTTGGGTCACAATTTTACATTGAATTATACAAGGAAAACTTAAAACGACTTCTTCTCTTGAAACGCTTTTGGGCATTTGACCAAACTCAAAAGGAATGATCCCTGGGTTGTCCCGTATCAAAATTGTTCAAATGGTTCTGATTGGTTGCATAAGTAGGTCACGTGGTAAAAAATTAGGTTTTCAAAATGCATTTTTTCAAAAATCTTCTTGTCTGAAACCACATGGCTCTGAGCTTTCATATTTAGCATATAAGACCATCTAGAGATCCTCTACCAGGGGTCACAATTTTACATTAAATAATATAAGGAAAACTACTTCCTCAAATTACTTCCTCTCTTGAACCACTTTGACCAATTTGACCAAACTCAACAGGAATGATCCCTGGTCCCCTACTAAAATTGTTCAAATGGTTCTGATTGGTTGCTAGAAAGAATGTTCAAATTATGCCCCTAGTATAAAATGACGCCCTGCCTAGGAGCATATCTGATTTATATAGAGTAATATAGGGAAACCTTGAAAATCTTCTTGTAAAAATCTACCAGAGCCTTGATATCTGGTGTACAACGTTAGTGCCCTCTGTAAATGGGTCCACGGTGACCTTTGACCTTTCAGGTGAGCGACAAAGGGCCCTGTGGGGCCTCTTGTTTAAAATGCCATCTGATAAAATGATGTATTTTGAATATAGATTCACGAAAAGTGAAATAAATTCTATCAACCAGTTTTGAAGTAATTATTTCAATTCTCGTTTTATTACAAAACTGGTTGTAACAATGCTTCACTACCTTAATGTACTCTTTTTATATCAACTTCGTTATTGCTTTTAATTTTACACTATCCCCTTTCCATTATTTTACAGTTCTTCTGATACTCTGCCTTTACGGGGTAGACGGTAAACCCTTTTCGTCTTTCTGATATATTACACGTGTAAACACCACGTGAAACAACTCGTCATTTTACTGTACTGGCTTTTAAGATTTTGCGTGACATCAGCTACATTTTGTACATTTATGTGGCATGTTTTATTTTGCAAGTAGATAACATTAAACAAAATAAAAGAAGGTGGAACTTTCTTCAATGGTGTAACATATGTTGTAAGATATGTCGTAATAAATGGTGTTAACCAGCTTTAAAAACACGAGTTACATTCATGCTAGTGTACACATCTGTTAAAATAATGATACACATGGAAAATGCAATAAAATATGTGTGACTTGTACTTCATGTGTTACATGTTTGACGCAGAAGTTAATGGAATAGCCTGTTTGAAGTGCGGACCAGTCCAACATCTTTCTGAGTGTACAATATTTCAAGAATGCGATGCAACAGAGGTATGTTTAAAGGACATTTAAAACGTATTCAAAACAGTATTCAGATCTTGTTTTGAAAACTCGTTAAACATGGAAGCGTAAAAAATGCATAAATACGCGTTTAGCACAAGTACACATTTTCAGGCGTGCTACATTTCGAAAGTGATAGATCTGGCGACTGGGATATTGCAGTATGAGGCTGGTTGCAGAGAACTGTCGGTAAGAAATAAGGATAAGAGATGTGATAAATATGTTATATTAACTGATCGACACAAAATGAGTTACATTTTAAAACATTGTTACCATCGGAGCAAATAATTCAGCTTGTAGGATCCATGGTCTGCCAATCGTGGAATTAAGTTTGACCCTGGCCTGGCCATGTGGAACCTTCCCCTGCTCCCTCCTTCTCCATACACACACACCTCTTGCGTACCGTGTAATTGACATAAGCATGCTTGCTTTGTACGATCGTATTTGGCGGAGTACTGCGAACCTAACCAAAAGAACGATTATATCGCTTTCAACCACACACAACAGATTAAAATAATATATATTTTTGTGCATGCGCATGTAAAATTGTGTTTGTATATATGGTTGGTTTTTCACTTTGCGATACCAACATATCAGGTTAACTCTTTTTATGATCCAATGTCAGAAATTTGCGCAGACGAAGGGAGCGCACACTAAAAGAGTGTTCAATTTAAAGGAAAATGCGGAGGTTTTTATTTTTTGTCGTTATCTTATTTTTCACTTTGTTCAGACAAAGGCTATTGGCATACAAAGATTTTTTACCAACATATATTATCAGAAAAATGGAAAACTGTAGCAATCCCTTTCAACGTTATAACATTGCGTGCAAAAATATTGTTCCGTGGTCAATATGCAAATTGTTATGTAACATTTTTGGTGTGCATACCAAATTACAGGATTTGGGCATACTGTGTTTCTGGCATTTGCGTAGTGTGTACGACCAAAACAACCACAAAATATAATTGTTTCATTTACACATAATTCCTATAGAGTTTGTTATCGTTGAATAATGGTTCTTGTTACAGCTATGTACCGTGGAACAGTGTGTTGATGAAGCTGGTGATCTACAGCCGGTACCTACATTGCATCCCCATGGCGCTCATCACAAACGGCAGAGCATAGCACCTGTGTGCTCAGAATGTTGCTACAAGGATGCATGTAACATAAAAGGGTGTGGTAGTGATTTCCTAGGTAATATTGGGCGTATTTGCATTAGCTTTCATTGGGTTCCACTTAAGGGTTATCGGATGTTTCGTCTTTATAAAGGGCAAATAGGCGAAAGTGGGTGTTCGACAATGCACAGTAACTGGTTTTACAACATAACAGTAAATACATTTTTTTATAAACCGAAATAGAAATGAAATACATGTGGATGTCAATGGCATTTAAAACTCTCGCACAATAATGGTAACATTGGAAATACCACAAGTGGCACTCCGAATAGAATTTGTTTGAACAAAGCAATAACAAAGCGCATGTCTAAATGTAAAAAATAATAAACAATATGTTTTGCATTATGTCATATTAAATTTTACAGTGAAAATATATGTTTCAGAACACGGTAATACGACTTGGACATGTTTCCATTGTGATGACATATATGGTGACAAAACTTGTGATGAAACTATCAGCTGTGCGAAAGCAACCTATGTAAGTTTGATTAAGTATAATGTACCCTGCAAACATTTGATATCGGTCCGATGTCGGGCCGATATACCTTTCTACATCGGGCTGGTATCGGCTCTCATGTCGGTCCGATATCGGATGGGCAACACGGCTCGATGTCGGACCGATGTCGGTTGCATATTAAACAACCACATCGGCCCGATGTCAAGCCGCCCTGCATTTCCACATCGGCCCGACATCGGTTTTTTACCTCGGTCCGATATCAGTAGGCGACACTTTGCCGATATTCTCATGTCGGCCCAATATCGGATGTGCAACACGGCTCGATGTAATACTGATGTCGGCTGCATATTAAACAACCATACTGGTTTGATGTCGAATCGCCTTGCATTTCCATATCGGCCCCACATCAGCTTTTAACCTTAATCGGATTTCAGTAGGTGACACTTTGCCGACATTTCCGAATCAACCTTTTAATCCCTGTTGTCAGTCAAAAACATATTAGGTTATCAATCAAAGGAACCACAAAACAGCTGATTTCAATGAAGATATTAATAATATATAAATAGACATATTACAAAATAAACAATAAAACTGAATGAAAAATGAAAGGTAACAAAATAGAAATATGTTTCGCATAACAAGACTTTTTAAAAAATGAATTCGAGTTTATATTCTTATAAATCAAAGTTCTAATTTTGTTTAATGTTACACCGTGATACATTAATTTTATTCAAACATTATTATTGTTAAATGATAAAATTAATAAGCTTTAAAAGTAGTCACTACTATACAGAATAGAAAGTCTGTTCCGATATTCTTAACAAGACTATATTTTTCATGTCTACTTTGTAAACTTTACATTACATGTAAAACACAGAATAAACTTTTCCAATCTTGGTAAAATAACACAAAGTAAAAACCTAAGATTACACACAATCTTTCATTATGCAAAGTTAAAATCCATATTTTTACAATATTAAAAATATTTAAGATCCAGGACAATAAATAATGAGTTAAAAATGAATGTTAGTTCTGCAAGATCAGGCATATCAACACTTCTGACCAAATAATAATATTGTAAAAATAAGTTAATTTTTTGCACATAATTTCTTGTATTTTGAACTCTTTAGCAAATGATATTGTGAATGTTCAGTCTCGGATACTTAAGCACCTGTTTTATGGTCTGTCTTTCCCGACTCATGTCCCAGTCTGAGGCAGTATGAAACCAATCCCGGCAGTATCTGACAGTCGGACTTTACTTCTGCTGCTAAGGGTGGAACGTCTAATTTCTCTCTACAGCAGCTGCCAATGTCAGTTCCTTAAACAGTTGCATGTTCTTCAAGTCACTTGTAAGGTAATGCCAGAAAACCCACTGGCCAGTGTTTGTGCAATGATCGATGACCGCACAATACCACTTTTCTGTGTGCCCAATAGGCACTCCGGACAGATGGCTGACCTGTATACAAACATAGTTGAATGTATTCATTTCTGTACATTAATCAACAAAAACATCAGGTTCATTAAAATACATAATTTATTTCATACTCATTTCAACAAACTATCTAAGACATGATTATCAACAACAATTAATAAGCTTGCGGAAAAACAGGTCTCGAAAACATATGACACTCAATTTTCAGTAGTTTATAGTGTTGTTAAACAGCCCTCCCCGTAAAATTAATCGGAACACCTATCTTACCTTTAAAAACTATTGTACAGTTCAGTGGATACTGTTGTGCAGTGATGATTAAACAAATAAAACTAAGCATAAGGCAGTATTTGGGGTTTTATTTGAAAATCTGAGCATATCCGGGCCCGCACTGAATAATAATCATAACATTGATTTTTTCCTAATGTTAAAAACATACAACAAAATTACCAATAATAAATTACAAAGTCTTAAAAAATTCTTATTACCTAAACTTTGATTTGCTTAGCAATGTTTGATGATTTTTTTATATAAAAGATCCATTTACTGCCAAGGCCAAGGAAAGCAACCTGTAGGATGAAATCGCGTACCTATTTAATTGTGTACCAAACAGGATCTCTGGAAGATTTTTCTTTCACAAAGTGTTTTAAGTTTGTGATAAAATTCACATGAATCATGAATAAGTGATTTTTTAATTATCACCCAAGACATCGACATTACAAGGTAAGAGGTGTTGCTTTTGAAACAAAAAAATGTTGTTGTTTTTTGGTTTCCATATTTAATGTCTTCGCACATTACGACTGGATTTTCCACGATAGATGGATTAGGAATTGCATTAGTATGTGTCATGTGGTTGAAATTGTCAGATGTTTTGTACACTGTATATAATATACATTATCTATAATACTTCGTTTAACGATTATACCACTATAATTATTGTTTACAGTCTGAACTCCGCAAATAAATGCGATTTTTGTATATAGTAAAGCACGAGCAATCGCACGTGACATGTCTCACTTGAGGATGTACGATTATACGTATCTCATGTTTTCCTGATGTGTTTTTCAAAAAGGTCAATGCGCTTGACGACAGGATTTTCCCATGGTGGATTGTTTATAGAAACATGCATACATGTCTGTCATAAAGCTGAAATTGACTGTTGTCCGTTATTTAGGGTGCTGTATAAATTACATGTTTAACAATTACAACACTATCTCTACTGTTTGTTGAATCCAGCCAAATAAATGCAATTTCGTACAAAAGTAATTCACGGGAAATCGTGACGTCATCGCACGCGACCTGTCTTACATGGGATATAAGATGTAGTTTTCCAGCACCGGAAGTTGATGCGAAAATTCTTGTCCCATATGCAAGAAAGAGTTTTTCAGCACCGAAAGTTGATGTGGATCTTCATTCACATGTTCGATGTTTTCTTGCACATTTGCAGAAATGTCACATTGAGGTACAAAACCATGTTCACCCATTTACGTCCTACAAACTTGGCTGCAGATCTAATACAGTAAGAATGACGATTTGTCAATTTCTTTTTGTTTAATTATTTTCTATTAGACTAATTTAGTTATCTGGAATAAAACAAAACACCAGAAATTCTGTCATTGTTGTTCTGAATACAATATCATAGTTTTTGATCAAATCTATCTGTTTGTTATGGACTTACTATTTTAAATGCACACGACAGATTTGCAACTTATTAGACCACATTATTGCAAACAAGCCACCGGAGGACATCTCCAGTGCCTGTTGTAATGACCATCTCTGCAACTGGAATCCCCAAGCTGGCAACAGAACCGTCCATCAAATTGGTCAGTACATTTATCTAACTATTATCTTGTGTGACATTGTGTTGATAAGTTATCAACATTCCTCAAATCTTTACACAAATGCATCAGCCAACAAAATATAGTAATTAGAACATAATGTTTAAGAATACTTGTTACAATGAATCCCTTCTTTCAAAACCTATACATACAATAATTATTCTTCAGAAATTTAATATGTTAATTAAGTGACATTTTAAAAGGAAAGTTAGATTCTAGTTACATAATCAAGCTGTGAACGACAACGACACAAGCAACAACGACACAACCAACGACAACGACACAAGCAACAACACCACAACCAATGACAACGACACAAGCAACAACACCATAACCAACGACAACAACAACCAAACAAACGACAACGACACAAGCAACAACACCACAACCAACGACAACGACACAAGCAACAACACCATAACCAACGACAACGACACAAGCAACAACACCACAACCAACGACAACGACACAAGCAACACCACAACCAACGACAACGACACAAGCAACAACACCAAAACCAACAACAACGACACAAGCAACAACGACACAACCAACGACAACGACACAAACAACACCCAAACCAACGACAACGACACAAGCGACAACAACAACGACACAAGCAACAACAACGACAACAACACCCAAGACAACAACAACAACGATCATTCCAACGACAACAACGACACAGCCATCGCACTTGCCTTATACTCTACCAAATATATCAAGTAAGTATATAAATAAATAAGTAATGCATCATAGTTTTTTATTCGATTGAAATCAGATATCAGAGACATAGAGGATATTTGTTAAATGTTTGTGTAAGATAGAAATTTATTTCATGAGTGATCATAGAAAGCAGTATTTTCTATCTTACACTACATATTTAACAAATTTTCTGTTCCTTTTAGGCTTGGGCAGCCAAAAACGTTATAGCGCGGGAAACAATAACACCATGACGTCATCATATTGACGTCGTTTATTCCCATCTTTTTAAACGTTACTTTTTGTTTATTGATGTGTGCCGGGGTACAAAACAACGTCAGCGTCATAGAGACACCGGCATAATTTAAGCTGCAGTGAAAGTATAACTTTTTAAAATTCACTGGACAGGTTTTCTTTCTACTGTAAATCCTTATATTTATTCATTAAGCATGAAAGAAACACATGTCTCTGACTTGTTAATAAGCAGTTACCGTTAAATATATGAACACAGGTTTCATAAGTCAATCATTGTACGTATAATTACGATTTCCAGCCACGTGTCACGTGTGCACGGGACCCCATGCCTACTGTCACCTGCAGCACAGACCAGAGAGCTGTGAACCACCCAACAACTACTGCATCAACCACGTGGCAAATCACGCTGATGGCACACGGACAGTCACACACAGGTTATAATATGTTTGTCATAAGCCGTATAGTTTTATCGACTTGATATAATGCATAGTTCCACAATTTTTCAAGTTTCTCCCAATGCGGTAGATTTTCTTTTATTTTGTGATAAGGTTAATCACAAACAGAAAGTATGATTTCTCTTGTGTTTTCTAGGTCAGATTGTCACCTGACAATATAATCCTAATTTTTTGGATTAAAACTTACCATGTACTGTTATAAATGTTTAGGATCGACAGTTTTGAAACTGTCCATTCTATCTCGGTGCAGCAAATTTAGTCCTATCAGATTAAATATTATATTCCATTATTTACGTGTATCATTATGGACCATGTTATTGTTTGCCAAAGTTAACAGATACTGATACACAATTATGCTGTTCATTTGTAATTACCTGTTTTATTTTGTTTATATGCAAATGTTGCTGTCGTTTGTTTACATAAAAGTTGCGACCGTCATATTAGACACTCTCCTGCAGTCTGGCAGTGTGGTACAAAAAAGAAGTAAATTTTCGAAAGCCTTCATTGTCTTGTTACTAGCTTTATGAGGACATCAACGCTTATCTTGTGGTACCTAAATAAGTCATCGGTAGGTTGGCAAATCCTTTAAATTTTGTAACGCGTAGGTTGGCCTTGGAAAAGCGTCTTAACTGATTAAAATTACTAGATCTTTCAAAAAAGAAATGTGTGTCATGCGACCAGAGCTCAGGGGGTGGATTAAAAATGTATATCCCTATTTCAGTTGCGGCAGTTTCGAGATGTGTTACAGCGACTGGTGGCAGGGGACCTCGTCCAAGATGGAGTGTGATGACCTCTCTATTGGCGATCCTTATGTCGAGTTTGAATGTACATACTGCTGTGTAAAGGACAACTGTAATGCTCCCCTATAACCTACGAGAGAAACATTATATACGCCGCAATTTTTTGGTTGAACTGGCTGTTTATATTTTTAATTAAACTTTAAAACTTGTTTGTGGTAAAATATAGTTCAAAATAAAATGTATCGTTACTGAAAGGTTTTCCAATGAACAGTTTTAATTTAATGCATATAAAGTTTTAACACTCGTTGCGTCCTACATTGTGTCTTATATTATAGAAAAATAAAGCTTATGTAAGTGGACAAGGTTTGTCGCAAATACATGTCCAATACATGGTTTCTCAAATTGCAAAGTTTATTTTCACATTTATTATTTACGTACTTACGAGATGAATATCAAATGCTTTTTATTAAAACATGGGCATTTGTAATTGGAGTGTTATAAGATATTTTGTTCTAAGGTATATAATCATTAAACGACGAGTTCCTTTTTAAAATTGAATTATAAGATGTTATTCATTTTTCCCAGTTTTGCATAATATTTTATATAACGATAAATGACGACATATTATACAAGAAAGCTTTAAATATACATAACACATATATATTCAAACTGATTTATTTACTCATTTACCAGTCTTAAACATCTGAAAATAAACTTATATGATAACACACATGTTTCTCGTTTTAAATAAATTTATAATATTCAGTCTGTTCTCTTGAAATTGGTATAAGCCATTATAATCATAATTTAGGAGTCCTTGTGTTTCATATCTTGCATGCTTGGTACTTTCATCCAATTTTTTAAATTCTTACATCTTGTGCAAAGTTTTTACTTTGTGTCGATTATATTTATCAGTCATTTGTGCTATAATTAACTAAAGAAAGCAAATAAACTGCGCCAAAATCACAGAAATGTAAGTAAAGGAATAAACTTGTACACGTAATTCAAAGAAAGTACCAAAATTAAAAGACATATCCATTTCGTTGTTCAGAAGTGTTATGCTTCTTTTTTTAAGACTTCAACTGACCATACGAAAACGTTGTTGGCATTACAAGTAAAACCCGTCTGATATGGACTTTACCTATGGACTTACATTCCGAGCCGACTCGACAAATACGAAATCAAAGCATTCTTACAGGTTTATAAATGGTCGGCTTATACGGGATTTGAATAACAATTTATGCCTCAAAAGGCCAATCGATCAGAAAAAAATAATGATTATCATTTTTGCCGCGAGGAAATCCATTTCACTCTTAGTTAACTATATAAATAAAATACGAGAATTGTTCTAAAACAAATCATTAAACGGTTCATGTGCTATGTTAAGTTTGTAAAAACGAATGTTTACATATAAAAATAAAACTTCTAAAATAAAGATCCTCCCTCTTTATTCTACAATATATTGCACGCAGTTTACAATGGACCAGTATGCAGAGCGAAACAATCTGTTATTTCGTAAGCAGACACAAGTTTTTCATTAAAATGTGCTATTGTCAATGAGAAACAAGGCACACGTGACATATAACGTGAGTAGCATACTATTTTTTTCACGCGCTCGCTTGGTACGCCAAACATCAAGCTAACACAAAAACCTAGCGTGTTTATTGAGTGTTTGGCCTGCTTATGCCATTCCCTGATTACAATTACGAAACCTTCACCAAACAATAAACAGTACGAACTCTAAATACCATTTCAAAATTTAATTTTGAAATCGTTAGATGTAGCACTTGGGTATACCGAATACACATATTGACATTTCATCTCTCTATCACTGATAGTACATCATATACTCTTAAATTCAAATTATATTTTCTATTGTAATAACGTAGAAACAAAAAATGGAATTGGTGTCGTTTTTGAAAGGAACTTCTTGTCATTGTGCCCTTAAAATTGATATGTCTTCCTTATTTACAACATTCTTTCTTTGAACATCTCTTCAATTTACTTTAAACGATATGCAGTACGCAGGTTAAAAATAAAGAAACACGCAATACGCAAAAGGGAGGGGTCACTCTCAAGATTAAAATGGGCCAGCCTAAGCTCACGGAACATTTTTATGTCGTTGTTGAAAACAGCATTAGCGTTATAAAGCAGCAGCCGACCAACGCAAGGGTCACGGCAGTCGTCTGTCGAGTGTTCTTTTGATATTTGTCTAGAACATACTTCAGTTTTGCAAACAAAGGGATGGTAGCGTATGAATTCCTACCACCATGTGCACAGCGTTTAGTTGGCATTGGTTATGCCCCTTCTGGCAAAATATATTATTAAAACGAATTCGGAGCAGAAAGGAGAAAATAAATAGAAGAGATGTGCAAAGAAAGAAAGTTGCAAACAATGTAGACAGGTTAAGTTTAAGGACACCATTGCCAATGAAGGGGATTATGTCCGTGACTATACATGACCTTTGAAAGATAAAGGTAGAACACGCGATCAATGTTTAATTATATTAGGAATTACATCAAACTAGACGTTTAAGGTCTGCTAGATAACATGTGTGAGTGACCTTATTTGTACAAAGTCCAACATTAATAAATGAATTATGTCTTTCACGCGGTTTTCTCTAGGTAAGACCTTTAATATTTTTGGGCCGAAAATTGTTAACCTATTGACGTGCAAGCAAATGTTAAACATATGTGTATAAATAGTACAGTTAAGAGTTAACAATGTGTTTTCTTAATACGCACTGATATTGTATAATTATTTTCAAAAATGTGTTTCGTCATTGCCACAGAGAAATGACTACTTTAATTCAACTATGCCATTACTCACGATTTACTCTTATTTTACAGTTCTTCTGTTATTCTGTTCAAACTGGATAGACGGTAAATCGTCGTTTTAAAAAGATATTCATATATTAAGAAAGGTCTTGTCATTATTATGTGAAACAACTTGTCATCCTAGTTAGCGAAATAATATTTGAACATTTTAATGTGCTGTCGTGTTATGGCATTATGTTAAGGTGCTACACCAGCTGACTTTTTAAGCGTATATATTATATAATTTGATGAGAAAGTGAAGACAAAGACAGACATGCGTTACTTATGCGAATAATATGTGTCAGTGTAATATATGGTAAGACATTCATCTATCGTAACTCTGTTGTTTACCAGCTTTTAAAATGACAGTGTCATGCTAGGTTGCAGTAGTCTAAAATAAAAATGCACATGGGAAAGTATTAACAATGTTTTTGACTTGCAATCTCTGTATGGCGCAGCTGCCGGTGGAATATCCTGTTTAAAGTGCGGTCCTGTACTACAGCTTTCTGAGTGTACAACATTTCAAGAATGCGCGCCAAATGAGGTAGATTAAGAAGGTCAATAAGTTGCCAATTAATAAAGAAAACAATATTTTTATTTAATCATTTTGCTAAACATATCAATGTGATACATGTAGAATGTATGTACTTAGTACAAGATTTTATACATCTTTAACATAACAATGTTTTAGGCTT
>Ga0224511_10001831_pt1 | contig 13505 bp, 8 predicted proteins | sample SF_May12_sed_USG_2_FD_169988 | JGI IMG/M metagenome (GOLD analysis project Ga0224511, IMG submission 169988) | Sediment microbial communities from San Francisco Bay, California, United States - SF_May12_sed_USGS_8_1 | ecosystem: Environmental > Aquatic > Marine > Sediment | place: USA...
GACGATATTTAGTGGAAATGAGAGAATTTCTGATTTAAAACTCATTTGAAAAAGGCATTGTCACACTGTTCCCTTTTTTCTGTGTTATGTTTAAACAAGAATGAATGTTGTATTGCGATCCTACACTGATGATACTGTCAGCATCCTCATTTTATCTGGTAATAGTCTGACATGAATACCGCTTACAGAATAAACATTTCAATGGCAGCTATCAAAACGTAATCTTGGCGTGAGTGTAGCCCCAGCGCGCAGCTTTCACCTGGAGCCGAAGTCCATTGTTCTCCTTAGCAACAGACATGACACCGCGGACCCGCCACAGTCCGCACTCTAAACCACGGTCGGCGGGCAGGAACACAGTTCAGGGTCTTTTATTTTCCACCATCGATTTTGTATAGAAACCCCAGATAATTTCACCTTAATGGACCCCTAGTGAAAAACAAAACCAGCGGCTATGAATATTTCAGCAAAGACTCACTGTGATGCCATCTGCTGCATCTTGACTGTGACCTTCACCTTGGGCGGATCGACACAATCGGCTGTGTCACATGCGAGGCATCAGTTTCAATATCGATTTTAAATCACACTGCAATATAAAACTACATTGGTTAATTTGTTTTATTTGCAAGATTGATTCCTTTTGAACAAAGCTCCCCTTGGGATTAATTAATGATTAGCCAGTGTATTGATTGCTTCAATAACGTAATGCTTGTTCTTTTCAATACAGCATCTACATGTCTGTCCCTGGCGACTCACAGACTGTAGAGTTCTGTTTTATGGATGCTTTCCAAACCTGGCTACTAATACATCGCTTACTGTTCGATGTTTTTTCTCTAGAAAACATAGTTTCTGTGGTCATAAGATTTGTTTATTTTGATTAAAAACATTATGTTCTCGTAACCGATGACCTTAGAAAAGCGGTAATAATGTTAGTGTCAGAATTAAAATTACCGACGAAGCGATACTGGTATTTAGACTGCACGTGAACAAAAACTGTCGCAGAAAATTTGCATTTTAAGAGGCATCTGTTGGAGACATTTTTGTTACCGAGTAACAGATGCCAGGAATCAGGGACCAAGTCGCCTTTGTCGCGAAACAATGGCCATCAAAACAGACGCTGAGTCAACGTCTCAACAACGGCGTTCACTGGCAAGGGAAACGATTATTAAACCATAATGATTTTTTAAAAATGCAACTGGTAATAAATGTAATTTAGAGGAAACTTTTCATAACATAACTCTCGCACGATCTACAGAGCTCAGGCTTACAGATGCTAAAAACGAACATTATTTAGCAGTAAAAATATTAGATAAGTTCGATTGGTATCCAGTTGTTACTTTGCCACACATTACTTCTGGTGTAACTGATGAGAAATCCAGTAGCACTCTACGCCCCACATTAGTCTGATAACCAGTCGACATAGTTGTTCAGAGAGGCATGACATGTGCTGGTCATCCTGGCTCTTTCCCAGACACAAGGACAGTCTGTTCTTGGTGGAATTTTCTCGAAAATCTAGCCATGTTTATGGAACCGATTCCTATGCTGAGGCTTAATTTTCGTTTCCATAGGAACGGGAATAAAATGGTGTCTATTTCATCGAGTCAGTGACAGTTGATTTGAATTGATCAGGCAAAAGCAAACACATAAGTGATTCATGTCTGTATCGTGAAAATCTTAAAATTCAAATTGGGGCACCATCACAGCGGAGTTAAGTCAATTAGTAGACCTTATAGTAGATTTTGTACGAGTGCACGTGCTCATTGTACGCGGAGTTCTTTACGCTATCAAAATGACATTTCTAGTAATGCGATTTAAAAATAGATATACGGCCAAGTCATTCTGTCATGTTTACTATATGTTGTGAGCAGAATGCTTGGTCAAGTTTCTTAGATGTCAAGTGATTCTAACAACTCATCTGGACTAGTCCGCGTCTTCAGTAGTTTGCAGTGTGCGTAGGGCTGTCGTGCACTTCGAAGCCAAACCAGAACCTACAGTTTCGTTCAAAATAAGACAAACTCGCATATTTAAATGAATTTTAATAGCAGAAAATAAAACTTTACATTTCATTTGAAGTTTGACATAATCTGCAAATATAGTTAAATATAAAGTTTTGGCCTTGAACTTTGGCCTTAAAATAAAAAACTATGTATATTGGCTAAACATCGCCGCTCCAGCGGTCTCATACAACTGATTCAGTATACAGAACATAAACACGTGCATACAGTATGTCAATGTATATACGAAAATAATAAAATAGAAATATCTAAGCTATAACAACAAATTAAGTGCTTGCACATTTATACAATGGTAACAAAAATTTAAAAAATAGCAATTTTGTGATTAACATACACCTTCGATAAACGTATAGAAAAATAGTTTTGTTTTCTTCAACTCTTTTATATATCAATATGCATAGTTTAACAATTTTATATATCATTTAATAAAACAGATCCATTAATGTCCATTTTAACATAAATTACAACTTCTTACTTCAAGGGAACAGTTCTAGGAGAAAAACACATTTTACTATAAATGCCATGACTTAGTGGAAAGTGGGGTGTTAACCAGTGAACTAATAAAGGAGGAGCATGTAGTTGAATAAACACATAAACAAATGCAAATGAACCACATAAAACCATAACAGTTTCCCAGTGTAAAAACGAAATGAAAAATATATAAAAGGTTTCTCCTATACAAAATAAAAATAACCAAAGATTTTCTTAAAAAAATGCAAATCAAAAATATTTAAAAAGGATTGGTTTTATCCATCAATATAATATAAGCAAATAAACTTCATACAGAACACAACATAAAGCTCACAATATTTTTGTGTCATTTGGTAGAAAGAAAATAATAAAATGAGCATTTTGATTTCATAAAATTATGTGCACTTCCAACAAAATAATTATTTAAAACAGAATCATTTACTATAAAATGAAAACGCAATATCAGTTACAAAAGAAAACATTAAGCGCTAAATGAGACAATTAATTGCAAAAAAGCCAAGATGCAATTATGGTTTATATCTGCTATCATCTATCCCTGTAGGATAGATATAATATCTTGTAATGAAATGAAAGACTGCAACACGTATTCTTTGAAATTAAGGAAAACAACAAAAAAGTTTAATCCTCTTGGGTCCCATGAGAAAACATTTTAAATACAAAATATAATGTAATCTGACACATCTAGTTGAAGCTCTCAAACAAATACAGATTGTTTCACAACTTAAAGACAAGGATATATTATGCACATATTAACGAAATAGTTAGGGAAATTACATATATAATATTACATATATATGAATATTTACATAATCTCTGGAAAGGTCTTTAACATTCACTATAAAGGGTATATTAGGATGGGATGGTAATTTCGTCACATTTTTGTGCATAGATATTTGTGATCTTTTCTCTTTGAATATAGACAAAGTAAATCCACACATGTACACATCAAATCTACATGGTACAGTACAGTACAGACTAAATGAAATAATACACCTATATGGTTTTGGTACACATAATAAATGCTGGTTTATGGTTAAATAATGTATATGTTGTACAATGAAACTGTTGGCCAACAAAGAGTGGAGTATATACCTCTAGGTTTCCCTGTGTGACCCAGTGAATGGAGGGCCTGTTAATCATTCTCACATTTCACTAAATTACTGCTACTGGTAATTTATTAATTAACATACTCCAACTTCTGCATGATTTAATCAAGAAAATATCTAGGTGTTTGAAACACAACAGAAAGGCAAACTTAATCACGTTCCTTACTGGAATATTGGAAGACCGCATCAAAACTAATATGGAAGCAACATTGTTATAACTAAAACCTTAAAAACAAGTTTAGGTAAATTATTATAGGCTGGGTTGTATCCTTTAATATCAGCAGCAGCTACAGTTATTTAAGCTGCCTACAGCTGACCAGGTAGTTGTCAAAAGTAGTGAAATGATAAGACTTTAGTTGTCACTGTAGAGTACAGGCAAGTATGAAGAAATAAATATCTAATGATATATGTAGTCATGTAGTGATGATAGTTGTGCAGACAAACAGTTGCTAGAAACTGTAAATGTCAAGGAAACAAGGGCAAGGAGATTTAGAGTGGCAAGGCAGAGAATAAGAAATAAGAACAATGATCAACAAAGCTTAACATCAACTCACAATGAAACAGATCTATTTGTATCATAAAGATAATTGAAAAATATAATATATTACATATTAGTACAAACCTCCAATATATTACTCTTTAATATATCTCTTAAAACAAAATAAAGCTTAATCTTGACAACAAAATATATATATATTTGACTATATAATATTAGCTGTACACTTTGTACACTCACAAGTCTATAGGCAATGTGGTAGTAATAAAGAAACACTCAAAATGTGTCCAGTTGGCATTGAGACATCGCCTCCCATTACTTAATAACAGATTCACCAAAAAAAGAAACATTTCTTTAATGTTAATTATTTTTTAACATAAAAAAGAACAAACTGGACAGGTATTTAGAGTGTCTCCTTTCATGATTAACAAATGCACAAATATAATATTTAACATAATTGCTATGTGTTATATCATATCATTCCAAAATATAAATGCATCACTAATACATGAAACTTCTACATCATAATACTTTTGTTATGGATAGTTAAAAACAATAAAATGGTTTTCATAAGAAATCATTATTTTGATCAAATGTTCAAAAATGATTATGTGATTATAATGAAAAAATTGATCAAAGTTTTTGAATGTTTTATTATCCAAAAAGAATGAAATGAAAAATAGTTAAAATAAAAACATTCTTGGACAAGCGAACAAAATAAATGGTCATGTTAGGAATGTGCTTACTATTTTTATAATCTTTATGCATATAACAAATAAATCTATTAACAACAAGATTTTTCATTTTTCAATTGCAATGCAAATAGTAGAATGGCAATAACAAGTGTGGAACTATTTGTGAAGTATAAACCGCAATTATGTTACAGAGCTTGCAGAAATCATTGATTATTGGATGAGTACACACTCAGTATAAACACAAGTGATGTTAGCAGATATATATCTCTTTATCTCATCCAGACTTTAGCTGTAATACAGAGTACAGAAGGCAGAAATTCCAGTATATTTTAAGCACAGTACAGACTGTTTAGCCTAGGAATTCAGTAGCTTCAATACAACATCAATATCCAATGTTTCCCAAAAATTGGCACATGTCCTGAATGTCTCTGGCATGGAGCGTTTGGTGGTCTGTGGCGGTGATGTTCAGTTTCTAGGAAATGATGCGGATGGCCTGTGAGGGTTCAGCACGGCAGATTGGGCACAGGCGGTCAGGGGCTCCAGTGGGCTTCTCAACAATCAGGCTTGCACACTCCATGCAGAAGTAATTGTGTCCACATGGCACCAGGGCGGCAACCACCTCACTCTCAGAGCACATGATACAGTTCCTCCGCATTGAATCAACATTTGGACCAAGAGGACTAACCTCAGCACTTGATGAGCTACTCAAAAGGTCACTGCTTCCGTCTATCCTAAGCACGCTGGTGGGTGTGGTCTGAGCTGGGCTGGCAGAGAAGTTGAGTTCTGTCTGGAGGTTAAAGGGAGTAAACGCGCTGGCCAGGGGATCGCTGCGTATCCTTCTCACGCTGGGATGCTCAGACGGGGGCGAGTGGGATGTGGAGTTGGTGCCAGTGGCGCTGGAGCCCGTGGACATTTCGCTGCTGGTGGGAGATATTCTCGACACTGACGTGAAGCCGGTTACAGAGTTGGTCGTGCCAGTGGAGCCAAACAGAGAGACGAGGTTCTGGTTATGGTTGTCGTTCACATCTGACCACCCATTACTTATGACAGCATTCTCAAAGGTGGGAGAACCAATTCCTTCATCATTCATATTGTCATAGATGTTAGGGAAACCACTGAATGTAGACCCAAAGCCATTGATTTGTCCGTTGAAGTCTGTAATTTTTGATGTGTTAGCAACTGGAGGGAAGTTGAAAACAGTGTCTGGACGTCTGTTCAGCATATTGCCACCATTGAGGGCATTGTTGTAAGCTGTGAATGCAGATATTCCTGCAGATTTGCCAAACATAGAACTGATAAAGTCACTGCTAGAACCATTTAACTCATGGAATCCAGAGTCAATGCCGTTGCGGTGGAAGTCATCATCTGGCTGGTTGTCAACCATACCCCCTGTGCGCAGGGCGATGTGGCTCTCGATCTCATGGCGGGCTTTCTCCACATTCTCTGGCAGACCGGTGACCTCAAACACTGGCTCCTTGTCTCTGCTGGGGGTAACAATGTAGGTGTGGGTCTGCTGCTGTATCCTCTTGATGGTCGCCCCTTTGGGCCCTACAACGAGGCCCACAACTCTGTATGGGACTCGGACCTGGATCGTAACCTGGCCTGGGGCATTGGGGCTGGGTGGGCCAGACAGACCGTTTCCTGTCAGACTGGACACACTAGAATTGCGACGGGAGGCTCTGATCTGACTGAAGTGCTCTGCAGCTGACAGGATCTCTCGTTTAGCAGCCTGGACATCATCTTTACGTCCTGTTACCACGAAGACTGGCTCTTCCCCTCTCACAGGGGTCTTAATGTAGGTGTTTGTCTTTGCACGCAGAGCCTTTATTTTGCAGCCTGAAAATATACAATGAGAAACATACTGTGAAAACAGCCCACCATATGAAACTTCACTTGACAGAAATTTCATTAGCTAATGATGTCTGCCATCCGAGTAAGATAATTAAACTAGTGCTGTAAATAATTAATATGCTGTTGAATTGGGAGTGGATAAGTAAAATGTGTTAAAATCATGAAATGATAACCAGGTTAACATACTGCACTAATGAAAACTCATAAAATAATAAAAACAGCTAAAGAAAATGTTTTTTTTTGTTTTTTTTACTCGACAATTTAGCTTTTTTGCTTAAATGAAGATTTTTTGGCGAAGAGCCATGACAAAAATATTTGACTTGATATTTGACTAGAAATTAGGTTTAATAACATACAAATATGTACATGTAGCCTATCTAAATTTTAGTGATGCTATGAATCTTGGGCAATATACTCAAACTATACTGCTATTGTTTCAAGATGCATAATAACGGTCTTATTAAGTTATTTAGAAATATGAGTAGTCGAAAAATATAACGTTTCGCCAATTAAATAAGGATTAAGCACGCACATGCTTTGGGCGCAATCCAACAAAGCGGTTAGTTTAACCTCGCGACTATTTACTAAAATGAAAGCTCATGTTCATGAGAACGTTGAGGGTTTACAATACCTTGTCTGCCGACGATTTCGGCAACATGTTCTGAGCTGGGCACTGGGACACACTCGGTCATATTGGCACTGCGACGTTTTGCCTGCTCTTCAGCGAAACTCTGAGGCGAAAGGTTGCCATTGTTGGCGGAGCCAGCATCCTCATCAGGGTTAATTCCCAACAACGAAAGTTCGAAGGCTAACTGCAACGCTCGTTGGTCTTCCATGAGCTGTGTGTTTGTATTCATATCCGTATATACGCTTGCCGGCATTGTCACTTAGTAGATCATAGATTAATTTCACAAATATATCTGTTTAATTTTAACAGTATTACTCTTTATGCGCGTTGGTTCTGCTAGAAGCACATTATATGTCTGTTTATTTCCAGCGTGTGCGAAGCAATATGAATGCCGAGAGAGATGTCCAGTGACGTCAGATCAATACTCCGAGTCTGATTGGACTTCCTCTCCTAAGTAGGCGGAGTCTGAAGGAGTCAATTAGAACAATAATATTACTATTTTAATGGGCGCAGTTGATGTTTTCAGTAGAAACTGCGAAAAATATCACTTATTAATTGTTGTTGGCTAATTGATACATCCTTTTCCTTCACAATTACTTCATACAACACTCGAAATTACGCAGTAATTAGCGCATAAAGGTGTAATCAGCAAACCATTACTAAAACCACGTGGGTCTAAAAATAGTTACGATTTGAAACTTCTTTGTTACCCCGCTTTTTGCATGGTCGGCGAGCACACCACGTGGAGATTTTAATCTTTCTCTTCCGTTATAGCTATTCAACAATTTTACATGTAAACAAGGCTTTTGCACCTCAAGTACAAAAAATACCTGACTTCACAAAGGAACTTAAAAGTCGTTATCTAAATTTTTATTTGATTTATTTTATCTAGCTCGAACTAGCGATCCACACACACACACACACATATATATATAATTATATATATAGATCTATATGAATGATATTTAAAAAAAATGATCACAGATTAGAAAGACCAATTAAAATGTATGTACTATGAAGATAAAAATGTCCAAATGAATCTTTACAAATGTCGATCAGTTTGAATCAACTAGAAATATTTGTAAAATGTATTAAATTATAATTAATAAATGGTTAATAAGATCTCGATTTTATAAAAGAAATTCACAGGAGAATTAACATTCTTAAGATATTTTATATTTCTATGAATAACGTATATAATCATAGTCTCTATATATGTACGTACAAAACGTGGTAAATAAAACATTTTACATGGTATCGAATTTGAATGTTAAAAAAAGAAGCACAAAACAAAACATACTTTGAGGTAGATATTTTATTCAGAACGTCTAGATTTGATCAGACTAGTTAAATGCACAAACTACGTTTTATTAGTTTAAAAACTAAATACGATAAAATAGGAAAATGCAGGTAGTGAATGGCGGGAGAATTTAACGTAGGATATACAATTACTTCGACATGCTATAATTATTATGTCTAGATGCTGTGATTTGTCGCTAATACAAAATTATCTGGGTAAATAACGCCGATATTTTTCGATTAAACATGAGATTTTATTGTTATTAGGCCTATATACCCGTTCGAATTGTCACATCAATGAATTTACGACCTGTAGCTGGGCCGATTTTATTTACAAATTATCAGGCGGGATATGAAGTTAATTTCCATATCGATAGGGAGCACAATGATGTCTGGTCAGGAGTATATTGCAACAATAAATGGTGGCCGTAGGTGTTTGTATTTCGTGAATAGAAATCAGATTCGACATCTTTCGCGCAAAAAGCCAACAACATTTGACATTGTTAATTTTTACACAGAAGCTAGTATATATTTCTAACGTTATATTAATAAAACAATATTTATCCTAAAACTGTCATTTAAGAAATAAATAAGTGGGAGTAATTAGTTAATTAGTCTGTGAAATAGTTACAAACCAGCTGTTTTAATTTTTCATGACAACCTCTGGAAATCAGTTGCCTATATAGACTACATGTATAATACAAGCTCCTTATACAGTGTACTTCACTATAATTGTGACATATGGCTCTCAAGACATTGTGGAATTATATTAATTAATGCACTTGTACACAAGTGAACACATACACAGGGCGGTGTCTGCGGGAATCGCCCAGGACGCAGCAGGAGCTGCGAGGTAAGGGCGGACTGGGGTAGCCTGGCCCGGCGGGGTATAGTCACTAACGGAAGTGTCACCCTTTTAATCCGGCTTACGCAGTATGTTTAGCAGAATGTCAAGTGCCTCTTGTGGCTTACTCCACCATTTTCACAGACCCAACATAAACTTTAGAGTACATGTATATTAGGATTAACTAGCGTTTGGCTGCATTTGCTCTAAATAATAACAAAGAAAAAGAACTCTTATAATCTTCAAACATAACTACATCCGATGCATTGTATGCCAATGTCGAAATACAGTTATTTGCTAGTTTTACACGCAGTTTCTTCTTACGCAGATTATATGCTATAATGGAGAGAAATAGTGGAAAAGCAAGATTTTGTATTGATAGAATAATATAGATTCCTAATAAAATTCAACGTGCACAAAATAGACCATCTTAATACAACCAAATCTCGGAGGTAATCTCAGAATATTTAATTTTAGAAAGCTTGTTTTCTGTGGCGTGTCAATGTGAAACAAAACCAAGATCATTCTATATACAAGACTAGAGAGATGGCCGCCTATATTCAGGCTGATGTAGGTCTATTTGTGACTAGAAGTTATCAGATTTCACAGTGTTGCTAATCAAAGATGGAGCCATAAAACCACACAACACTGTCACAAATAGTCACATCGTGGTCAGAGGATAATGTGAAACATCAGCGCTAATCCGCACGCCAAATAAACCATAAGGAAAATAAATAGCCTTTTGCTGGTCATAGACAATGACACTGAAGACGTTTACATTAAAGATTAATGGTATCATCTTATATAGATTATAACTAAACAAACAACACAATACCAAACAAATTTAAATCCGTAACATACTTTATTAGAAATTCTTATGTTAATTTATTATAACGCAGCGGCTCTATTGTTTAAATCAGGTCCACATATTTTGGATCGACCTTGGATAGTTCCACAAATTTTCAAGCTCCTCCCCATCGTTATAGCGGCCATGATAACGAGCATTTTCATTGGACAATTATTACGTGCGCACGTAAAGCTATTGCATGACCACGTAAACGTTATTGCGTGCGCACGTAAAGCTATTGCGTGACCACTTAAACGTTATTGCGTGTGCACGTAATAACTACTGCGTGCGCACGTAAAGCTATTGCGTGCGCACGTAAAAGCTACTACGTGCGCACTTAAAGCTATTGCGTGGCCACGTAAACGTTATTGCGTGCGCACGTAATAGCTACTGCGTTGCCACGTAATAGCAGCGGTATTTTAAATATTTCTCCATGTCACCTCTATGCCACCGTAGAAATCCAAACAAAACTGTTGATATGAAAGTCGCCGAAAACTATTGTTCTTCCAATTATCGCATGTACTTCTGGGAACAGGGAGACAGTGTACACATACCTCGATGTTATTTATTTACCAAGATTCACACACGAAAATGTACACTCCCCTGTATATGACGTCAGCGTCCTGGGATCAAGCACAGCACGGCAGAGACTTCTTGTTTGAGTGAGACTGTGAGTGAATAATGACGAGCCATAAACAGACTTTAAAAATGTCACCTGTTTCTGTAGAACCACAGACGACTAAGTGAGACAAAAACCATTACCGTCTTCTGACAGCATTACTCACACGAGGGTTGAATCGCATCTTAAAAGTGCTCTTTACCTTTTTTATGGAATTGTTGCTTGATTCTTGGGTTGACTCATAATTGTAAAAACAGTCACCTCATCCTGATTAATTAACCAATCGATCGATTCTCTTGCAAATGGTCATGGTCGAACTGCTTCTCGTCTGATAAGTCTTTGTCATTGTTCCAGACGATTCACAAAGAACTTCACGTCTGCTTCAGCAAACTATAGCAAACGTCACTATTGTCTCTCCCGAAGTAAAGGCCTGAATCACCCGCACGCGTTGTCTGGGAAATAAAGAACCAATTCTCGCGTTTTTCATTTGTACAAATCGGTTCTGAATGTCTGCAAAATAAAAAGAAAACATCAGAGCTTCGTCTGCTCCCTAGGGTCGCTGCGTCATTTTCAAGACAAAGCTCGACCGAACATAGAATGTCACAATAATAATAATAATTTAATGACAAATGTATGGCTTTAACTCTATAATTGCATGTTATTGTTATTTTCATTGGAAACATTTGGTAATTAACCTGTTAAACAAATAAAAAATTACTTGTTTTTTCTTATCGATATTTTCATTGCCGTATACAAATATTAGACCGACGCACGATATGGTCGTACATGGAAAACTACTCACAAGAAATAAGTCTAGCAAACACGTTCAAGGCTTTTTATTCTTAAAATGCAAATTATTTTATTTATCTCCCGGGGCTCGATTCCAATAATAGGTGTATTATATTGTCGGCGAAATATCTTTACCTACACATATCAAATGGTTTACTTGAATGTGCAGTTTGTGAAAGCGTTTCTAGAAACACTTTTTGGGGGCATTTTATCCGATAACAGCTTGATTATTTCAGCTGAAAGTGAACTGGCCTAGTTTTCCTTCTCCCTTTGTAAATTAAACATTTCACTTGGATACTATTAACGATATAACATTGCACAAACACATTTTTGTTTCAAGGCACCAAGCACCAAAGCGCCTCAATTTCTAGTTCCATTTCTGGTCTTGTATAGATCTGCATTTTACTCTTTTATTCAGCGTCATTACATGAAAGCATTGGCAGTGTTGTCCCCAGCATTCATTACAATGACCAGGTAATTCCAATACCCGTTCAACACACCTCAATAGGGCCGGAATTCAGTTCTTAGCAAGACAATGCTCATTCTGAGAAAATGAGTTAAACTGTTCAATTACAGTGTGAACAGCTATAGATCTACGATACAACCATTACGGTGGCCAAAGAGGTCAACTCTACAGATAGATTCCTCGATATGCAGAAAAGCAATACATGTATACAATGTATTTACACGATGAAGAGTTTCTGGTTTTGAAAAAAACATGTACATTACAATGTATCGCTATACCGAATTAGTGCATAGTTTATAACTAAATGAACTTTTAAAATCCACGCACGCACGCAAACGATACTTAAAACAAGTTCAGTAAGGTCAGGCCGTGAGGCCATATCAAATGCTTTTAAGTTGCGACATTGCGTCATAGCGCACGTAGACCATGTGGACGTTGTAGAAGGTGGCTAGCTTGCCGGCCAGTAGACCAAATGGGCGTTGTGGAGGGTGGCCACCTAGACGGCCAGAAGACCACGTGGACGCTGTAGCAGGTGGCCAGCTAGCCGACCAGTATGCCATGTGGACGTTGTAGCAGGTGACCAACTAGCCGGCCAGTAGCTTACACTGACGCTGTAGGTGGCCAGCTAGCCGGCAGGAGACCATGCGGACGCTGTAGAAGGTGGCCAGCTAGGCTGACTGAGACCATGTGGACGCTGTAGAAGGTGGCCAGCTTGGCTGACTGAGACCATGTGGACGCTGTAGGTGGCCAGCTAGGCGACCAGTAGACCATGTGGACGCTGTAGAAGGTGGCCAGATAGCCGGCCAGTAGACCTTGTGGACGCTGGAGGTGGTGGCCAGCTAGCCGACCAGTATGCCATGTGGACGCTGTGGAAGGTGGTCAGCTAGCCGACTAGTAGACCATGTGGACGCTGTGGAAGGTGGCCAGCTAGCCGACTAGTAGACCATGTGGACGCTGTGGAAGGTGGTCAGCTAGCCGACTAGAAGACCATGTGGACGCTGTGGAAGGTGGCTAGCTAGCCGACTAGTAGACCATGTGGACGCTGTGGAAGGTGGTCAGCTAGCCGGCCAGTAGCTTACACTGACGCTGTAGGTGGCCAGCTAGGCTGACTGAGACCATGTGGACGCTGTAGAAGGTGGCCAGCTAGCCGACCAGTAGCTTACACTGACGCTGTAGGTGGCCAGCTAGCCGGCAGGAGACCATGTGGACGCTGTAGAAGGTGGCCAGCTAGCCGACCAGTAGATCATGTGGACGCTGTGGAAGGTGGCCAGCTAGCCGGCCAGTAGATCATGTGGACGCTGTGGAAGGTGGCCAGCTAGCCGATCAGTAGATCATGTGGACGCTGTGGAAGGTGGCCAGCT
>Ga0224511_10001832_pt1 | contig 13504 bp, 7 predicted proteins | sample SF_May12_sed_USG_2_FD_169988 | JGI IMG/M metagenome (GOLD analysis project Ga0224511, IMG submission 169988) | Sediment microbial communities from San Francisco Bay, California, United States - SF_May12_sed_USGS_8_1 | ecosystem: Environmental > Aquatic > Marine > Sediment | place: USA...
TACATTATCATTATTATACATTAGTATTGTAAAATATCAGAAACCTTAAAGTACTACTAATTTTCGGACACAACGTCATTTTCTAGTTTTAGATATTCCGTCAGTCTTAAATTTGCCCATTTGCCATCATATTATACAGTTGGTGTACTAGTACTTATTATTAAGAAACGTAGTGCACATTCAGAAGAAACTTTGCAAACTTCGTACATGTAAATATTCAATGGAATATTTGACCAATTTGTACTAGTATTAATATATTTCAAAACATATTTGGTAACTTTGTACTAGTACAATAAGTATATTGGCAACTCTCTACCAATGTTAATACATTTTGACAATTCAAAAAAATACAAACACAGGCATATGACTATCACTGCAGACCTATACATTTGTGGTTAAATTAATTTATGTACATAATCTTGCATAATATCATTGTTTAATTTTGCTTAATATTTTTAATATAACTATATAAATTCATTAGCATTAATTTTAAGGGAAACTTATCTTACACGCTTTTAGTTATTCCCCTTAGTTTCTCTAAGTGCAAAGCCTTCAAGCTTATTAGTTACCATAGTGATGCTCAATTGTCCACTAGAGGGGTCACTCAATTGGATCCATAGGATGCCAATTGCCCTGCAGTGTTATGAAACATTCTATTGTTCTCACTGACTGTTGCAAAATAGCCCTGGGCCATTTTATTGTTTTAGAGGGATGTTAATGGAATTTTATGGGTTTGATGTCAATTCTCAATTCGTGTTTATTATATTTTTGACATTTTGTAAGATATGTTAATTAGTGTTTATGAGGCATTTATTCATATTGACTTTGATGTTTATCATGAGTTTTAATGTAGAAAACTATGTTAAATAATGCCTATCTCTCACCGCTGTTTTCTGTGTAAAGGCTTTAAGACCCATATCGAGCAGGAGTATAAGTGTAGCTCCCTCAGAGCATTATGGCATTCTGTTGACTTATTTCACCCAGTTATTACTTAAGAAACTTAACCTTATGGTCTTGCCTAAGTTTTGTGAGACAAAGGTTAGTTATCGGTCATGTTTTGGTAGAAGTTTAATTGTTAGACTGTTCTTACAAAAATTAATTAATGGCCCAACAGATGACCATTTTCTTAATTTATGACTAATTTAAAGTCTAATAGTTGATCATTATACTTTGTGTTCTTTCTTGGAATTATTTATAATAATAATTCATGGGCGCGTCTTTTGATCTAGGAACTAGTTTGTTATTACTAGCTGTTGCATAACAGTTAGATCAAACTTGATAAGCTAAGTAATTATAGTCTTACTCCTTCTAACTCGGCGTACATGGAGGTACAAGGTGCACGAGTACAACGGGCACTTATGTGTCTCGGGCCAGCATATCATTAGTGGGCTCACGCTATACTTTTACCAATTCCATTACAACTCTTTCAGTCCCGTATAACAAAGTTATCATCATTCTAAGTCCCTATATGTTGTTGCTTTGTTGCTTAAGTCTAGTCTCCTTCGAAGCCCAAATAATGTTCTTATTGACTGCAGAGTTTAAAAAAGCTTAGTAACCCGGTGTACTCGAAGGTCCAAGGTGCACGAGAACAACGGGCACTGATCAATCTCGGGCCAGAAGATCATCAGTGGGCTCACGCTATACTTTGCTGATTCCATAGAGCTCCTTTACAGCCCTCGCAACAGAGTTCTTTCATTGACCAATACTCTGTTGTTCATGTAGGTGTTTTATATTCATATTGTTTACACTTTTGCTCATAAATGTCCTACTATTACATTGTTTTACTGTACTCTTATTTGTATACAGGGACTACACTTATGTAGCCCCTTTTGCCTTGTGTATTATTTATTGTACTTTTCTACTGTCTCTGTAAGTATAATTTTGTTAGAGACCTGACTGGCACATTTGCTTGTAAACTGTTAATAAAATAGTTTTGTTCATTAAAAGTGTTTTTAAACATTTGATTAGTTATCTTTTAGGTGTAGCTGACTGAGCACCTTTAACACATATCAGTTAGTGGTGGCATCCTGACGTTTTCCTTTCATTTGTAATTAGCCGACCGCTCGTTAAACTCATATTTTGTAATATTACTTAATCCCACGGAGACTCGCGCTCACGGATTTTTTACCGCCCCAGTGCTAAATCTGAAACACATGCATGTTTTTGTATGATCTTTCTGATAGTGTATGATCCGTAAAATCATTTCAATTTATTTGAATAAAATGCACTGGTAAAGTACTTTCTAAGGACGCGATGAAATCAATGCTGTTTGAATTGATTTTAATTAAATCTGTTGAAAACACTTTTGTTATATAATCTCATGTTGTTGACATAATGTTCATAAATAATGTTTAATATTTGTCAAGCACTGTGAAATAATTTTCGAGTTGAAAAGCCCTTCCTACACTGCAAGAGGATCATTTCTCTGGACTTTTTATTGATGCTGATTTAATATTTAATTACCGTTTGGTAATACTCCTTGTTGACAGTCTGGCCCTGAGGTACCGCATGTTGCAGCAGCAAACCGCGGCTGTCCATGAAGAAAATGAACATTGTCTTCTTCGTCGACCTAGTAGTGCGTGCCTTCTTAGGTGGAGGGGAATCAGCGGTCTTTCAAATCATAGACGCTTGTTTTGTTTCGGGATCATAGAAGCTTAGCCACGTCTCATCCGTAGTTACTATACGGTGCAGGAAAGAAGTGCCTTCAGTCTCCCAGCGGCGTAGAAATTCACGTGACGCTGCGACGCGCGTTTCCCGTTCTTCCGGTCTCAGCAGTCTGGGTACCTAGCAAGCACATAGCTTGTGCATCCCGAGATCTGCCGATAATATCTTGTGCGTTGTACCGTGACTAAGACCGGTTTTAGATGAACTTTCGTCAATTGATTCTCGCCGATCTGTCTCTAGTTCCTTCTATACAGAAGCAACATCAGCATCCGAATACGATGGTCTTCCGCTTCTAATGGTGTCCCCGAGATCAGTTTGTCCTTTAGAGAACCTATCATGCCATTAAAAAACGATCGTTCTGCAGACTTTTCTAGTACTTTATGGGAATTCCATCGAGATCGTCCCTGTTGCCCACATGATCATTCTCACCAGACTTGTAACAACGTTTTTTGAGTTGTTTAACAAAGATTTAGGAAAGGAAATTAAAAAGAACAAGAACCGGTTTTCGAAACTATGCATTCTGCATCAGGATATCATTAAGCTACTGACAGAGCTGGATGCAGAAATGCGTTGGTTCTTCGCTGTCTCCTCCTCCTTCTTCATTTTTCTTCTCATCTTTGTTCTGTACTGGATCATCAAAACCAGCAAGCCTTTGAATACTATATATTATATACTTAACCATTCACATGTCTTGTTTCAAAGATGTATTAGCTTTAGATTTATATTGAATTTTGCCAAACATTCCTTATTGTTTATTGTAGCCTGTCCGATCTTGAAAAAAGATTATAAAACGGACTGTCGGATTCTCCCTTGAATTGCTAGCATAATTTAAATTTAATTTTATAAGACTCAAAAGAAATTCCATGTGCTTATACAGAATTTTAAAAACTGGACCACTGCCTCGGACTGGACATAAGCGAATACACGGAAACCCCGTCGTGGATCATTGTGGCCGCAACGCGTAAATGTTATATCAAGGATAACAACTGGCATGTCGACGTCGAGTTTCGATTCCTGCGTCGCGCTACCTTCGCCACGTTTACGTTGGTGATGCGCTGATGGCGCTCGCGTTCTTAAACGTGTGCGTATTCCTCGTACCCGTCAACTCGGGCGAGAAGTGCTCGTTCTCAATGACACTATTTCTATCGTATAGAATCCTCTTCACCGTCGCTCCCCCAAAAAAATCGCTCCAAGTTTCGTTTTTCATTCTATTATTTGTTGTATTACTATGTGTTAGCGTTATATCTGTATTCTATACAGTCTTGCAGGCCAATATAATAGCTTCAAAATCTTAAGAAAGAGACGAGTGGAGAACACAAAGACTCTTACACTTCGGAAGATTTTCTAGGACAACTGGATACTTATTTCTTTGTTGCGTCTTTTCTAAATGTAACACTTATCACGATGATATTGTTCTCGATTTTAGTTCGGCACATGGCTTCTCCGGGCGAGCAGTTCGACGTTGACCCTTCACCAACCACTCGAACAATCCACGCAACCACGTTGGCACGGGTCCCGTAGATGGAAACACGAACAGGAAACTAACGTGTGCATCCCAAATTATATTCATAGCATTTGACTACAAGTGCAATAAAATGTTATTAGCTTTAACGCTTTAAGAAAGGGTTAGATCGCAAGATTCTCACTAAATTTTATTAACCAACGAAAATCCTGGTTTTTAGATTGGTGAATGGCGGGCGGACGGGCGGGCGTATCCTAAATGGCGTCAAACTAAGGTTTCCGCACAATAACTTTTAACCGATCTTAATGACACTTTGTATATAGACAGCCTATATGAAGACCTAGCTTGGGATTGCGTTTGGGATCGGTCGCGTCATGGTCAAGGTCGCTGTTACTAAATATAGAAAAAATGTTTCCGCTCAATAACTTGGTTGAATTTCAACCAATCTTAATGAAACTTTGTCTATATACAGCTATTATGAAGACCTAGCTTGGGATTGCATTTGGGGTTGGTCGGATCAAGGTCAAGGTCGCTGTTACTAAAAATAGAAAAAATGTTTTTGCTGAGGTTTCCGCTCAATAACTTCAGTTAATTTTAACCGATCTTAATGAAACTTTGTATATAGACAGGTTTCATGAAGACCTAGCTTGGGATTGCATTTAGGGTCGGTCGCGTCAAGTTCAGGGTAGCTGTTACTAAAAAAAATTATGTTTCCGCTCAATAATTTGAGTGAATTTCAACCAATCTTGATGAAACTTTGTCTATAGGCAGATATTATGACGACCTAGCTTGGAATCGCATTTGGGGTTGGTCGGGTCAAGGTCAAGATCGCTGTTACTAAAAATAGAAAAAATGTTTCCGCTCAATAACTTTAGTGAATTTCAACCAATCTTGATGAAACTTTGTCTATAGACAGCTGTCATGAAGACTTTCGCATTAAAGGTTGGACAAGTCAAGGTCACTGTTACTTAAAATAGAAAAAAATGTTTCTACTCAATATCTGGAGTAAATTTAAACCAATCTTGATGAAACTTTGTCTATAGACAGCTGTCATGAGGACATATATTTAGATTGCATTTGGGTTTGTCTGGTCAAGGTCACTGTGCCAAGGTCAAGGTCACTGTTATTGAAAATAGAGAAAAACATTTCTTATTGAAATAAGAATTCTTATGGTAATATAAGTCCGGTTTGTCAGGAATTATCAGTAGCACGACCTCAAATAACTACAACAGGTTCTATGTTCAATAAATCTATTCAATTCGTACTTATTGATACAGTCAGTTAAATATCAACTTATGAAAGTAAAGGTGAAGGTGCGCAGCATAGCAGATTCAAGTCTTCTACTAGTTGAATAAGGGTTTCTATTGCTTAGGATGAGGGCTTTCTTGATGTTAAGTTAAAATACTTTTTCAAGTCAATGACCGAGGTACCGAGTCTGCAATGCTGTGCAGTATTTATACTCAGTCGTTTTAGGATTCCTAAATTTAGGATTCCGCACCAATCAGCGAGCACTTAGGAATTCCTAAGCCAATGAATGAAGTCGTCAAAGAACCATTTTCAAAAACAGTGTTTAGGAATGCTAAACCGCATTTCGGAATCCTTAAAACACATAATAAGTGGGCATACTGATATGATGCATCATCATCAAGCATCAAGCATTCATGTTAAAATATAAGTAATTAATAAATCATATAAGTCAATCAAACACTGCATTCAAATGGTAACAGTTTGACAACAATAATAAAGCATGCATGTTATGCGGATTACTCAGCATTAGGAAATAGTTCCCAGACATTTGCAACTGGAACTCAATTACGTTTAATGCAAACACCAAATGAATCCTATGTTTAACAGTTCAAGTGAAAACAACATTATGCAATAGAAATAAAAAAGGTCTGTAAATAATTTTGTGCAAAGACGGCGCCGCCAACTGCTGTTACGCAGTCAACAGCTACGTTGCAGCCAACAACCACGTCGCAACAAACTACCTCGATGCTGGCAACATCTATTGCGCAGCCAACTTTTGCGACCCAACCAACGACATCGATGCAGTCAACAACGATGGTGCAGCTATCGACCTCGATGCACTCATCTAACACGGCACAACCACCAACCACGGTTTTTCCAACAACAACGAAGCAATCGGCGACATCAACACAGTCAATCTATTCGGCGCAACAAACGACCACGGCGTTGACATAATATACATCACTGAGAAGCATGGTGTGTTCAAGTGAATAGTAAAATAATCAAATTAATATGTTAAATACTTATGTTTCTTTATCGTTTGAAGTATATTTCCTGTAACTATAATATAACGATTCATGTTGAAACTGTTTTCACAAGATAAAACGTTTTTATGTGTTGATATCTACAATTTTAGCAGCACATACAACAAGAAGAGCAACTAGAAAACGAGTTATTGTCACGGGTATGTTCTTTTTGAAGAAAATGTACCGAGGTCTGCTAACTAGGTATGATACACGAGTACGCCCGGTACAAAACCAATCAAAGCCTGTCTACGTGAACACCAAGTTTGTACCAAATGCGCTAATCGAGTTCGACGATGCAAACCAGAAGCTCTCCATGGTTTGGGATTTAAACACGTATACAGGAAGAACAGGGCTTCACGCATCGCTGCATGAAGTATAGAACCTAACATAGATTAACACAATGTATTTAGAATACAGTTTACTTAATATATTTAAGTGACCTATATGTATAAGTTATGATTATAACTAAGCTTTAGCTCTCAGTTTATACATGTAGCTCTTCTTGTTCTTTCGGTTTTAGTCGCTTAATGTTAAACGCGGAGTTGGCAATTCGGACACTGACATTCTCATGATTTCGTGGGACGGCTTTGTGCAATGGGTACCTGAGGCCACTTACTAGTACGTATTGTATCTATGTTATACTTAATTTCTGAACCCTTAACATCCAAATGATCCAAAGTTGTTAATAAAACAAAATAGGTAGACGATATGTTTGTTTATGTCAAAGTCAGGCCATTACGCTGTTACAACGTGATGCATGAGATCCTAAACAAATTAAAATCAAAATTGAAGGCCACACAAATAAACAAGGTTGTTTTCGCTAATATATGCATATTTTTCATGAATACTTGTATTTTGGCATTTTTGTTATGTAGGATTGAATAGTAGGTGAATATAATTCACTGCTTAGTAACGGGTAAAAAGTAGAATGTAAACAAATCCAGTTGCAATATACAGACATCATATTTAAATATTCAGCAAAACACTGCAACCTTTCTTGATCGCAAAAAAACAACAAATGCCGTTCACAAACTTTTGAAGGCGTTATCGGTCCTCAATCAAAATGTACATTCTCATTTCTGATTTCCCAATAAAAGAATACGCTTAGTTTGCATACGATATGTGTGGTAAAGTCGTCTGTGATGTGAACATCCAGTATTTCCCGTTTGACGACCAGACGTGCATAATCACGTATTATGCGGCAGACGAAAGCACATATACCGTGGTATTGGACCGCCATCTCGGACTTGACATGAGTAAATACACGAAAAACCGTGTATGTGTTCCTCGTGCCCATTAACTCGGGCGAGAAGGGCCCGTTCTCAATCACAATTTTCCTCTCATATGGAATCTTCCTCATTGTCATCAGCGACTCGCTCCCACAAAACTCGCTTCAAATCTCGTTTTTCATCGTGTTTATTGTTATGTTGCCCTGTCTAAGCGTTTTGTCAGTATTTTACACCGTCTTGCAGGCCAATTTAAGCGCTGCCGTTGGTCAAAAGCAATGCCCAATAACCTGTTTCCGACGGCAAATTAGAAACAACAGAGTAAAGCCAACAGACCAAAATCTTGGAAACGAACCGAAAGCGGGCGACAAAGGCTCTAACATTTGGGGGGATGTTTTGTGAAATCTTGATACCTACTTGTTTGTCTCGTCTTTATTCATTGTTACACTTATAACAGCGATATTCTTCGCGATTCTAGTTCGGCATATCGCTTCACCGGACGAGAAATTCGACGCCCACCACTACGACAGTCCACACAACCACGGTGGCACAGGCTAGGTAGACCGAATGGCTGCTGATTTAATAACACAATTAGCAAACTAACTTGTTTTTCCAGCATCTGGCTTGATACAGTTTGGTTAGCCGCTAGTTTCCCAATGCAGTATATGCTACCAAATGCATTTCCCCTTTTTTCAGATAATTTAAGCCACTAGGCTGCAAATTAGCAAACCAATTTCTTTATCCAGAATTTGATTTGAACTACTAGGCTGCAAACTTAGTCTAGTTCTTTTAATGGGCAACACTTTTAGATATACACTTTGTATATTTCCCTTTATAGTTTGCATTTAGGTTTTACTTAAAGTCAATTGTCATGACTTCTCTTGACTTTTTCACTGCACAATGTTTTGTTCGCAATGTGGCTTAAAAGGGAAGAGAGCTTACGCACATTGAAACCCTGATCATAGTTAGTTTTATGCCGAAGTAAGTATTAATCTAATATAATACATACATTTATATACGTTGGTACAAACATCCGGTAACGAAAGGGAATATTAATTAAATTTCTGTCCATAAAAGACATATTAGAGTAATCCTGTTTTCGATTTTGTTCGCAAAACAAAGACATTGTATAGTATTGCAATGGAAACAAAAAGTTTAATTAACAAATAGACATGCGTATCACGAAGCATAAAGTTGAAGAAAAATGCCTGTCTTCACTGTTAAAAATCAATACAAAACTTTGTTCACACACATATACATTGTTTAGTCAAAAAATGTCTACACATATCAATTTCAATATTTTATGTTACTCCTATATATCAGTCCCATTCCTCCAATCCACCCTAACCCTATATTTAATAAAATGGAGTTTCATGTTTGATATTTTACATTTTAAATGGTGGCAATTAATTTATGTAAGAAATTAATTGAATTTATTTTTGCAAAGTATACCCGTTTATTGTCTCTAGGAGCATAACGTTCGTCATTTTAAACTTTATTTGGTGATTACGATATACATACAATCAATAGCAGTCGACTTAACGCATGATTAACTATGCATATTAAACACATAGGTAGTATTCTCGAATGACGTTATAGAGTCCAGTATTTAAACCCTGGACTCGATAGCTCAGGCCTCTTTTGATATATATTCGCAACATAAACCCCACCCACTGCACCCTTTAATTTGTAATATTTGTCAATTATTCACCAGTTGTGTATGGAAATACTGCTAAGAACTCTGTTACAGGATGTTTGGTTAGTTGGCAACGGCATCACCGGGCGTGGCTCTCAGATCTCCAACACACTACAACCCGCACTTCCGATACCGGTACAGACCTGATGTCGTAATGACTTTCGGCTTCAACTCATTGAATTCAACCCCGTGTGTACATCTCAGATTGCATGTCGTCAAATGTTTTATTGTGTACAACGCTGTCGAGGTCTACAACTACATTAACTTTTCAACCTCGGAAGATGGCAGTGCCAGAGTGTATTGTGTGAAATAGTGCGCGTTTCGGAAATTCTTAACCTCTTTCAAATGTGCTTAGCTCATGTAGTGCCGACAAGTGATGCTTGTATTTGCATGTGTTTCATAACTTAAATGCATGCAAAATTATGTGAACTGTTGAATGTTAAACGTAAAATGAATTTATGTTTATTATTAATTAAATATTTTGGTATGGAAAGTTGTGGACTTAGCTTGGAAATATACTTGTCTAAAGGCTGGAAATGCACTGTTATGTAATTTCATTAATATGCAATTGTGTGTTCATGAGAAATGAAACGGAAGTGCCGTTTAAGATCATGTCTGTATTGCATTGCAGTAGTTTTGCGCTCAATTATGCCATAAATACTTTTTTTGTGCAGAGTGTTTGATATATGGCAATAAGTGGAAGTGGACAGCTAGTGATATATGAATGTTTTTGCAAATTTGGAAATTGGCAACTTTGCGCGCGCATATTGAGTCATAATGTGTTGTGGCCATGCAAGAGTATAAATGTTAGTTGTGCGACATAGGGTTGGGTCTATTTAGGGTTAAGTGCTTCCGGTCGCTCCCTGAGGCCTCGAGGGGTAGTCTTGAGTTGATGCTATGGCTTCTCTAGTGGTTGCCTTTAGTAGTTGTGCAAATCTTCCGCTACATTGGCCAACATTTACATTGGAACGAAGGTAATCTTAGAGTTTTATGAGTCAAACATCAATAGTTTGTCCAAAAAGACAAATCAATTTTGGTTCAAACTTTTGTGTACGTCCTACTTTCTAACCTTTTTATTTCTGGACAAACTATTGATGTTTCACTCATAAAACTCTAAGATTACCTCCTTTAGAGCATGGAGTTTTATATGCCTAAGTGTGAAAGGTATGCTCCTATTAGATTTTAAGTTTTGCTGGCCCGCGTTAAATCCATTGTTTTGGCTAATTAATGGTTAATTAACAATAATTTTATGTTTTATTAATAGAAATTGGTACTTTTAAGGTAACCTGACAGTATGTTGCTTATTTTATTTCAATATCATCTCTAGTTTTTGAAAATGACAAATGGACTTTTTGGGGCTGCTTTGGGCATTTCAATATGTCTCATCTCCTTAAATACGACGTCATAAAATAATAGCAATCATGGTGAATTACCAAATATGGAATATGTTCGACAAATACCTGTTTACATAAATAATTTAATACAATTTATTGCTATTATAATGAAGGAAACAAAACCGAATACTTACTAAATAATCTAAAATATTACAGTTAAAAGGAGGAGTAACAAGTATACAAATTTCACTTCTAAAAATGAATTTGTACTGATTTTTTATAAATACATTGTCAGGATATATCTTTATGACTTTTGTTTGAACGAAATACTGGTACGCTTCCATAATTCCTTTAAAAAAATATTATAATATGTAAAGGCAAATAATGATGTCTTTTTGGATTGCAAAAAGTGCTAATTACTTTATGGACGTAATGTAAAACGCTGTTATGTTTACTATTTTAATCCCGAAATATTGTGATGCTTACAATGCTCAATACATACATACTGTAACATACATGACAACTAAATTTTACCTGAAAAAGTCATATGTAAAATGTATGTAGAAATTTAATTAATTAACAAATGCATCATAAAAGTGTTTTTGCCAAATCATTTTCGTTGTTTTAAAAATAGTATTGCAGGGTGTTAGTAACGGACATATTTGTATGTTGCACTCATTAGGTAAAATAACGAACCATGCAAACATCTAATAATACATGCACAAAAAAGATTACTGTATGTATATTATGATAATGGTGTTTATCGTTAGGACTGTTTATTCGTTGATTTAGCATATAACACTGTTTTACCATATGCTTTTGCAAAGTAATGTAATTTTCTGTTAACGCGTTGTGTAAAAGAGTGTAAAATATGAATTTGGTTTACAAAAGAAGCTTATGAAAGTTAATATGATCGAAATGATACTTCAAGTTAATACATGCATTCAAAAGACATTGTAAAATATGTTTCTTATAAATACTGTATTGAAAATGACTAGCACAGTCAAGGCATCTAAAAATGTTTGTCTTTATAGTTTTTAAATCATCAGGGGTTGGTTTTACCTATTACCGCACAGAATATAAGCCATTAATACCATAAAGGAGAAAAAAGTCAGCCATTTTGGCCACAGTACCTGAATGCTTTATTTAGTTGTTGTTTTTTCCCGTTTTTTTTTATTTCTACACGACAGAAAACAGAGAAAAATATGAAAATGGTAAAAAATAATATGTTTTTATTCAAGCGATGAAAGTAAATATACTTTATAAAATATCTACGGCGGCCATTTTGATTTGAACTTATTAAGGTCAAGGACTCAAAGTACAGTCGTGGTTAAGCAAAAAATGGAATCAGCAAACCTCAGATATGAAAATAAGCATGACTACCTACTTGTCCTAAAATGCCGTTAGAAGTTATATTTTCCCAAAATCAAACTGGTCTATAAATGCAAATAGTTTGACAAACATATCATTTATAAAAAGAGGTAAAACCTATAAGAGCAGAGGATTTTTACATTGTGTTTGACAGCAACTAATGTCTCTGAATCCCTTACATGTATGTGTTGTGGCAACTCGTTCCATAGCAAACATCCCCAAGCAAATGACTTCCTATCAAACACTTTGACCCTTAGTATATTAAATTTAACATGTATGCGTATCATTCGAGAATGTTTAAAGGCGCATTGGTGTTCGGAATCACCAAATTTAATATAAAAATAGTGTTCCATTAAAATTTATAAGTTTATAGTAACATTACTATTGACGGCCTACTTTCGTTTAAATTATAAGTTTTTGTTAATATAAAAAAATATATATTAAATACTTTTCCAGTAGCCCAGTGGAAAAATGTTTCATATTTTGGCGCGAAAATTGACGATATCGAAGACTTACGGAAATAATACGCGCATGCGCGTAAAGCATCAATTTGAAATGGGTTTATCCCCCAGAATGCACCAAACGTCTAATAATAGGTATAATCCGAACGGTTACAGAGCTTATGAGTCACACCGATTGCTTGCGGACTTAAGGAGATAGCAGCTATCCTCAAGATGCTTAAAAAAAATAAAAAAAGTTAACGGTAAACACTGGTCCAGTTATGTTCAGTGGAGAAATCTATTATACTGACCCTCAATTCAGTTGACAAAATCGTTGGTAAAACATCGTTTTTCTTTGCATAATCTACTGCGTTACTAGATGTAACGCAGTACTTAGCCGTTATGTATAGTAGGAATATCCCGATGGCAGAAAAGCGAATTATTGTCTGTTTTCAAAAATATGTGAAAATATGTAGGTATTCTTTATTTCTAACAACCATTATGCATAGTTGAAGAGATATTTTGCAATATTTGTAGCTAATGATTTTTAAGTATATGCTGGAGGTCAGCTGCTTTAAAACGGCATGATAAAAACACGGATTTTTTATCCATATGCATCCTTCTTATTCTTCCACCCGTAATTACCAACAATAAAGATTTGTTAAACACGGTTGACTTTTAACTTCTACATGTATGCACAAAATTTCATGCGAAAAGTCAAATGGAGAGACAGACGGACAAACGGATGGACGATCAATGGGTGCCATACCATAATACGTGTATCTTCTGTATAAAGGTCTGATTCAGAAAGACGAGCTTTATTGTATCAGTTTACATTGAATTGAATTGAATTGAATTGAATTGAAAATGATAAAGTTAAACATTTGTGTATGTTAACATTGGCAATTTAGTTTTTATTAATTTATTTCTCTCTCTCTCTCCCTCCCTCCATCACTCTCTCCCTCTCCCTACACTCATGTCACTTAAAATATGAATACAATTATAGAAAAGTGAAAAGAAACTATGTATTTAAAGGAA
>Ga0224511_10001833_pt1 | contig 13503 bp, 8 predicted proteins | sample SF_May12_sed_USG_2_FD_169988 | JGI IMG/M metagenome (GOLD analysis project Ga0224511, IMG submission 169988) | Sediment microbial communities from San Francisco Bay, California, United States - SF_May12_sed_USGS_8_1 | ecosystem: Environmental > Aquatic > Marine > Sediment | place: USA...
AGCGCGATAAGATCTAGAGCCGGTCCAAAATTGTCCCGGGTCCCGGATCCCGGGTCCCGGCTTTTAGTAGCCCCCCACTATCCGCTGCTACTATCATCTGCTAGATTGCTGGTGTTGTTGATATTGCCGGTTAGCTTGCTGGTGGTAAGATGTCTGACTCTGAGCATGATGCAGGTAAAGATTTGTTCTGAATTTTGTACTAAAGATGCGTATGCTGACATGTGTTTACAAACTTGTTTATTTGTAGAATATTTATTATGTAGATTGCACTTTGCACGTCACTTGAATCAAAAAAATGGGATGGAAATTCAGTGAATTTTCAGGCTATTCCCAATCATCCAATGGCCATAACTGGCATAACTTCATAAGTTGTATTTTATTACAAAAAGGTTGAAAATTTTCCAATTATCTTTTATAAAAATTGTGAAAGTCCATCAAGAAATGACTAATTTATAGCAGTTTTCCTGAATACACATGATAAACACCCTCCATGTTGACTTGTTTTAGGTCCCGACATTGGTGAAGTTTTGCGACAGATTGGCTTGGGGGAATATTTGGTTAATTTCCAAAATGAGAATGTAAGTAATTTATTGATGTGTTACGAATATCAGCATACATAGAGCTTTTCTATATATTATAATTATTATACATGTGGTTTATTCCTTATTACCTGTTTTTACCAAAAACATATAGAACTCAGATTGGTAGAAGTAAGAAATAGATTGCAGGATTTGTACTGAGTATCCATAGTCATTCAGCTGGTATCGCTTTACTAGTAGATTTCCAAATAATGATATAAATTTCCTCCAGATGGCATTATTTTGACTCATTATTTACGTATCGTCAGTATAACCACAGTCATTGCCAAACTTCAAAATCCTTGTCAGACATTCAGTCTGGCAGACCAGAAAAATCTGTCAGACCAAAGGGGTGCTGGATGTAGTGTACCATTACACAAGTGTACCACTACCTTAGTGTACCATTTTTGGACGTAGTGTACCATGTACAGGCTATATAAGGATTATAGTAAGCCTACTGCCGTATGCATGAGGCAGTATTGGGTCTCCATGGAGGCATGATAATTAAGTGTGAACGTCTGCCAGTATTGCGTATTTGTCATTCTTTTGACAGATTATTGATAATTGATGGTTTGAGAAGAAACAACAAGTCTGGTCAGAGTTCTTAAAAGTTGATCCATGTGATAAAGATTGATATTTAACAAATTGTACTTTTTAATATGTCTTAATGGATAAATCTAGTAATAAATTTTAAAGTTTCTCACAGAAAATGAATAAGTTATAGATTCAATTTTTCGGTGTACATCATTTTGTACAACTACTTTTATCACATGGAACTTTAGTTTATTTAATAACTATTGCATAATTTCTTTTTTTTTCATTTTTTTGTTATGACAGTTTAAATACAGTTTTAGTACAAATGCAGATATTTGATGTTACATTAAAGTCATTTTAAATAATACACATATATTTAGTTAATTAAATAAAATATTGAAGAACTTCAAGAGTTTTTAACATTCTATTAAATATATAAATATTTTAATTAACATACTAACAGCTATTATCCTTCCAAAGCATTTTCTCACATATTTGGCTTTGATGCTTTAATAACCTTTCCAATCAGTGGCATGAACTACGGTACATGACTAAATTGTTCCATTGTTTACAGTTTGGAACGCAGACAAAACATGTGTGAATGACTTGAAATATTTTTGGAGATACATGATCATATGGAAAAAATCAAGACATATTCTACTAATTTGTTTATATTTTCATTAACATACAAATAAACTTCACACTATAACTGGACAATTGATATTGTCTGAGGTATATCTCCTTTTTATAATACAAAAAATAACAAAACCAGACTATTTTAATATTTTAATATTTTTATTAATAAGACAATAACTCACAGTTTAATATTAAAAACACAATTAATATTAACTAAATTAAACATATTTTCATAAAGCATCCATATGTATATATTAAAGGTTCATGTTGCCAGATGACATTTGTGTCACGAAAAAAAGAAAATTGTTAACAAGCTTTTTATTTCTGTTATTATTAGATGTAAATCATTGAAAAATGATCGTTGATGTACAACACAACTTAAAATTTGTTACCTTTATTGATATTTTTGAGATTTTCCTTTCCAATTTCTATCCCGTTACAAACGGGGTAACAGCTATCGGCTATATTGGTGAAGTTTAGAAGCCGGGTTCCGGGAGTGATTTTATCGGTATGCAAGAAATCTGGCAACAAGTACCTTTAAAACCAATGTGTTCAATAGTTTCCTATATATTCTATTCTGGTACACTTCGTCCGACCAAGTGGTACACTACGCCCTGGTACACTTGTGCAGTGGTACACTACGTCCGACATTCGACCAAAGCGGTTCAGTCAACAAAACTTATTTAAAAAAGTAAAAACTCAAGTTAAACACATTGTTACATAGTGTCAAGGGCTGCTTACAATACATTATACAGTAATTACTTAAATAATACAGGGTGTCCCAAAAAACATGTGACGTTTTCAACGTTTAATTACTTTCAACTGATCTAGTTCAAAACTGTCTGTTTTATACACAAAATAATAATAATATATAGTCATAAGTTCTGTCAAGTTATTTTTTTGATTTCATAGGAAGTATGACTATCGCAGCTCATGATCCAAATGACACCCTCTTTTCGGATTCACAGTAGTTTTTTCGTTGTGTATGTTCTAAATTACATACAGTGTATCAGCATTTTCCTGTAAAAAGTCTAACTTAAGGAAGATTTTAAATCAACAAGTGAAATTAATAAGAAAGCTAGTCAGAAGGCATTATAGGTTGTATGTTGTAACAGCATACTACAAATGTCATTGCTTTTGCTCATTGAGTACGGTATGGACTGTAGCAATAATTAGGTAGACACAGCTTTCTAGCATTCATGTGCACTTTTAATAATAAGAGACTTATTACTGATGAAAATTTTAATGCAAATTATCTTCTGGTTACAAAATTTACAAAGAACATTGCCAATAATTAGAGTGTTTCAATTTAAAAAAGAGGGCCCAAGGGCCCTAGTTCGCTCACCTGAGTCAACTGTATTTCAGGTTTTCCAGGTCTATATTACCTTTGTAACGGTAAACCTAGGGGTGGGGCCAAATTCGAACCCAGGGGAATAATTTGAACAACTTTGATAGAGGATGACTAGGTTATGCTATACAATGTATACCAAATATAAAGCCTCTGGGTTGTGTAGTTTCAGAGAAGACTTTTGAAAATTCTATCTTTTTGAAGTAAATGACCTTGGGGAGTAGCCAATTTTGACCCCAGGGGAATCATTTTAACAAATTTCATAGAGGACCTTTAGATAATGCTTCATGCCAAATATGAAAGCTCTAGGCCTTGTGGTTTCATGCAAAAAGAGTTTTAAATGTTTTTCTATTATAAGCCTATGTAAAACTGATGACCGCAGGGTGAGGTAAATTTTGACCCCATGGTAATAATTTGAACAATTTTGATCAAGGATCACTAAATGATGCTTAATACCAAATATGAAGCCTCTGGGATGTGTAGTTTCAGAGGAGAAGATTTTTAAAAATTCTATATTTTTGAACTTTATGACCCTGGGGCGTGGCCAATTTTGACCCCAAGGGCATCATTTTAACAATTTTTATTGAGGACCTTCAGATAATGCTTCATGCAAAATATGAAAGCTCTAGGCCTTGTGGTTTCATGCAAGAAGAGTTTATAGGTTTTCCCATTATAAGTCAACCTGTTAGAAAAGTGTTTTGGTATAGATTGTAGTGTTTTATTGTAATTTAAAAGGTAAAAACAAACCAAGAAAACTTTCTGGTGTTTTTCCAACTGAATTCTTTAGTTACATACTCTTTGACTTTTTCCAAACACTAAAATGGAGACTGTGACCGTGCCTTTTCAGTTATGTACATAAAAAGCTGCACTATTTTTAATTGGGCTAGCCAAACAGACAAGCTTTCACCAAGCTTTAAATCATTTGTTAATTATCAAGAGTTTAAGAAATCTATATTATGCCTTTATGAAACTGAATGTAATATATTATGGCTAGCATGTGATAATAAAATAATGTCTTATATTTCAGGTAACCATTGATCAAGTGGAATATTTAAATGATGAAGATTTCCAAAGATTGGGGATTACCACCATCGGTGACCGCTTAAAAGTAAAACAGGCGTGCAGAAATTCCCTGAAAGGTAAAACCATTCCTCTAAACGCTAATATAAAATAAATACATGTATAAATCCACTTTTTATTTTATGGCTTTCAAGAATTAAAAATAATAAATTGCATACGGTCAGTTGGACTCAGTATGCTCATATTCTATCAAACAGTGTACAAAGTAAAAGAAGTGTACAAGTGCCCTGTGGCCCCGCCTCACAAGTTTTCCTGTTGCCATAAACATAGCATTTTAGGCCTAAGTAAAATATTTGGTTTCACCAAAATGATTGAAAGAGCAGTTAAATTGTTGTTCAAAACAAAATGAAACATTTTTTTTAAACAGGATGGCAATTATTGTAGGCACACAATTTCAGAATCTTTGTTTAACTTTGAGAGACTGTAGATTTCAATGGGTGATTATTATGATTATTAATATTAGCTTTGATTGTTGTGACAAAAAAGCAACGAAAATGCAACACTTTCAATTGGTCAAAACTCCTATTTTTTAGGAATATTCCTATTTTTTCCTACTTCTTCCTACTTTTCTCTGAAAAATGTTCCTACTTTTTTTCCTACTTTTTCACGATAGTGCAGTTGACAGTTTAAAAGTTTTAAAAAATGTTCGACAAAAATTTGGATTGCATGGAAGTCTGTGGTTCAGTTGGAGCCAAACACAAACATACAATTTTATTTTCAGTGTTTGCCATTGTATATCAATGTTTTTGCTTCTTCAGGCAATCCTTCATCATCACCAGGTCCAGTTGTAAAAAGATTTTTGAGCCTCGCATCAAAGCCCCTGAGGTCAAAAAATGCAAAAAGAAACAATATGAAAGTTGAGAAGCGAACAAGACGCGTATACATAGGATGGAAACATCAAGACAAAACTGGATCGTACAAAATAGTACCAATTCACAAAGGTGGGGGTACACAAGTCTTGGATTTGGACAAAACCCTGACATATGAAAATATGACAAAACAGATTTGTGACTGTTTTTTCCCCGATGGATACAGTAGGTGCCAAAATATGTATTTAGATGGAGTTCATTACTATGTTGGCACTTATACAGGTGCCCCTATATCAGTAGATGCCAATTTTACATTTGGGAGGTTTATGGCAGAGCAGCATACCTATCCCATTAGGTTATATCTTCACACGGAAACGCCAAAGGTAAATTTATATTGTTTATTAAAAGCTAGGGTGCCTGACTTTTTCACTTTTTATATTTGTCTTTGGGACACAAAAATAAGTTGATCTTCAAACAAACAAAGGGTCGAAAAGTGCATATTAAGAGAGGTTTTTGGATTCGAACTTCCAATTTACGTCCAGCAAATCTTAAGTCCTCAGAAGTCCGGAATCCGGCTTTCAGATTTTTTCAGCGGTTTTCACGAATATAATCGGTACTGTGGATTGAATCAGGAGGTAGTCAACAATATTTTCGAAAATGTCATAAATATTTCTGTTCGTATGTTATGAGCTATTTTTGAGATTTTGTTCTTAATTTGTTAAATATAGTGATAAAATATCTATTTTTCTTGATTAAATTCTATTATAACTGGTTAAAAAATCCGGCACCCTTACTTTAATGCCAGTCTTTACTATAGCAGCACTTTTTACCGGTCTTCGCACTTGTATGACCTTTGCAGGTTCCCTACCAATATTGTTTAAATGGTTCTAGTTCATTGCATATGTACATTGTAGTTCTGGGGTCAAAAATGGGATTAAATAATCTAATTTTCAAACATCTGCCTCCCTGAAACCGTCATGCCCAGAGCCGACATATTTGGTGTGGTTCTTTATCAAAGTTGTTCAAATTTTGCCCCTAGGATCAATGGTGGCTTAACCCTGGGGTCACTAAGTGTACATAAACTTATAATTGGAAAAAATCTTATTCTCCCAAACCACAAGGCCCAGAGCCTTCATATTTAGTATATATAGCATCTAATGGAAGTCCTCAAAGTTGTAAAAATTTTGCCACTGAGGTCAAAATTGACCCCACCCTGGGGTTACTAAGTTTAAAAAAAGCAATTTTCAAAAATCTCTGCAGTCCCAATGCCCAGAGCCCTCATGTTGGGTATGTATAGCATCATCTAATGGTCCTTTTCAGAGTTGTTTCAGAGTTGTTCCAATTATGCCTCTGGGGTTAAAGGTGTGTCAGCCCTGGGATCATGAAATTAACATATACTTATATGGAATCTTTGGAATGGTAAAACCTTTATAATGTGTATTGTTGAAATGAAAATGCTTACATCTTTGCCTCTTTCTTGGGTGAGCGACCTAGAGCCATTGGGCCCTCTTGTTTTGCTTAAAGTATGAGCAGTGTTTATCAGTTTGATTCTCATGTTAAGTTAAAAAATATTCTTAGAAAATTCCCCCTCCAAAAAATATGTCACTGTCATTTTTAGGGTCATTCCAATTACATTTTTTTAATTTTCAGCCTTAAAGGGCCTATATCATGGTTGGGTCAAATATAAAATATTTACAAACAACTAAGTAGTATGCACTATTCAACTATACTTTATGATGTTATCCATTGGTAGGAATATTACTTTCAGAAAACCAATACATTTTATTATAGAAAAAATCCCAGTGTAAGTTGATAATGGCTTAAGACAGTGTCAGTCTATTTCATATGTAGGAGCCTAGTCAACTAGATGATATTGTATTGGTTGATAGTATTTTGAAGCTTTACTTAAAAATATTGGATGAAAACAGTTCAAATACATGTACATGGTAAATATAACTTAATACAGTTAATCTTGACAAGATTTGCAATATTAACAATACATGATAACAAACCCCACCAACCATGCTATAGGCCCTTTAATATGTGCTTTTGTTTAAGATAGGTAAAATGAATCAAAATGCCTTGTGAAGGAAACATGCATCCATTTGGGTAAAGATCGACAAAGTACTATCAATAGTATAAATAGGTTGTCCTAGAATAACTTGTGCTAATGCCTCTTTGCCTACTCGGTTATTGGGAGTATTGTAATCAGTAAAAATGTCAAAACAAACTACGAAGCCTTGTGTTTGGCTGCTCTATTTTAAGGAGGAATCATAAATGAAATCTTTGGTACACACTTAATACATAAGTCATATATTTGAAAAACGGCTCCACATAGGGTTTGGGACATAAACATTCTTTATGGCTTTCATTTCAGAATGCTGAGTCCAGAAGTTCAGCCAGCACAAATGATCAAGTATGCAATTTATCTTTTTATAAATACTGGTAAGATTGATATTATCTTTGAATTGTCACATAGAGCAGTTTATATAACTTATGAAGGTATACCAGTCCTATAAATAAAATTTGAGGTACAAATGGCGTATCTATCTATCATTTATTTGAGTTTTATTTATTGGTAAGTTTGTACTTTGCAGAACACCGAGCCTTCAGTAAGTGAAATTAGAGCCAGCACGATTTCTCAGGTTTGAAATAATTTAATTCTCTATTATACAGTAGGCCACATTTTGTTGAAATTTCGTTTCTTGGACTCGCCAACCCAATGTTTGGGCCTAAAAAATAAATGCTGTGTTTAGGGCATTCCTACCCTACCTAGAAAAGCCGACCCCGAGTTTTTTTGTTTGAATTTAAAACAAGATGTTGGAAATTGTCTTTTGCAATGAAATGTTGTACAAAAAATGCAATATTAGAAGATATTACTTCATATTTATAAACAAAACACCTAAATTAAAACTAGGATTTTTTTTAACCCCTAGATGAGAATTATATATACATTATTCATAAAAATGGACCAGAAGTAAAAATGAAATGAAAACATGGTCCCGACCCTACCTAGCTTTTTTGAAGAAGTTGCCCTAAACACAGCATTTATTTTTTTGGCATTGGCCGAAATTGAAACAAAGTTTTAGGGGGTATACTGGAGTTAGCTGGTGGTTGGGTGTTTGGTTGGTTGGTTGGTCTGTCGGTCGGTCGGTTGCAATTTTCTTTTCAGGGCCATTTTGAAAAAGTATTACGGATACAAACTTGAAACTTCATAGGTGGATAGATCTCATTGGGGACAAGTGCTTTGCTCAGGAACCATAACTCTTTCTGTCATAATTTTTGAGTTATTGCCCCTTGAAAGTTTTCATACTTAAAAGTTTGTCTGGGCCATATCTCTCGTGTGGGCCCTTCTTTGTCTATGGCGCACCATTTACTCGCATTGTATGAATAAAAATAAAAAAGTTGCTAAAATTAGTCAAAATAGAAATTATGACAACTAATTATAGCCTAAATATTGAAATCATCAACGCACTGATCTTAATTTCATGCAAGTAACTCTCAAGTTTTTTTAATTTACATGAATGTTTGTCTGAAAATAGATGTGTTAAATCAGTATTATGAACTTTTCCAGGGGCGTAATAATAAATGATAAATTAAGCAGCCATCACAGCCCCCCCTCCAATTTTTCTTTTTTATGTGCTCGCCGCTCGCAATTTTTCAAAGAAAAATCCGTCCACCAACTAATCAGTTTGGTGTGGCCTTATTTTAATGTGTGTTTTACCACAAATACTATATTAAACCTCACTAATTGATTTGTGCACATTCCTTACACTTTTCTCTAGTTTCACATAAACCATTAAGAAAATGCACAGACATATGCAATGTAAGACAAAAAATAAAGTTAGTTGTTTCAGCATTGTGTTTTTACAGAGTCCGGAAAGTCAGTGTAGGAAAATTGCATATCTGTGGTAAAAATGCCGGTATTCTGTGCAGCATTTTTTTTTAAAACGGCATTTGACAAATCACTATGATCAGCGTTCATTGCTGTTAAATTAACCTTTCCTTTGCAATCGCGGGCATCATTGTAATAAACCAAACAGTTAATGTTAAGCACAATGTTCACTGGTGGATTGTTTATGGGTAGAATATGTGATTTTTTTTGTATAACATAAAAGTCTATTGCATTTTGTTAGTCCGTTATAAGATTTCCATACAGCAGACTTGTATGAACAGTTTTGTTTATTTTTTAAGTTAACAATTCTTCTCCTCTAAAGTTTTACTTCCAGGAAGCATTTTGTTCCACTATTGGTCTAATTGGTTTTGTATCAAGTTAAGGCCGAGTTCTACAGTTACTATCACAGTTTGCTGACTCTTAAGAAAACATGGTGATTTGTTTCAGGTCAGATCAGTGTCCACTTTTGGTGTTGAGCAGTCTGACGAGGACATATTACCTGATATTAACAGGGTGATTTTATATTCACACTCCTAGACATACTAGTATTTTATGACTTTCCCTTGCTTTCTTCGAAAAGGAGAACAGGTTTGTTCATTTGTTAAAAAAATATTGTTTCAACATCACAAAAAAAATTCTTCGTGAAAAGGTGCGAAAAATGATTGTTGCTATATCAACTCGGATAATTGCAAAAATATGACATACTGTTTCAATAAGAAACACGGCAGTGGAATTTTAATTTTGCAACAGACCCAATGACGCCAATTCAAGAATTCGCAAATAAAGAAAATAAGGATTTTTTTGCAAAATCCACGAAACGTGGACACAGCGAATTAAAAGTGATTTACAGTAAACAATGAAAATAAGTTTTCCTTTATAATTGATATTAGTTGTTTTACAGGACAGTTCAGTATTGAAACGTTTGCGATGCCTTAAGGCCGAGTTCTACAGTTACTATCAAACAGTTTGCTGACTCTTAAGAAAACATGGTGATTTGTTTCAGGTCAGATCAGTGTCCACTTTTGGTGTTGAGCAGTCTGACGAGGACATATTACCTGATATTAACAGGGTGATTTTATATTCACACTCATAGACATACTAGTATTTTATGACTTTTCCTTGCTTTCTTCAAAAAGGAGAACAGGTTTGTTCATTTGGAAAAAAAATATTGTTTCAACAACAAGATTATGTTTGATAATGAGCAGGGTCCCAGTTTGGTAGGGAGACATTAACACTACCTGTGTCCAATAAACTTGTTGTTAACAAGCCATTAATAATGTTGTACCAAAGGTTGTGGCAGCAGCCCACCAGTCAGAGCCTCCAGTGCTTCCAACAGTAACAGAAGGTATGTATTTTACAATTTGGAAATACATCCATGTCTTTATTAACTGCAATTCGTATTTGGCATGTCATTTGTACATCTGGTCACATTGCAATTGCATACAATTGAACTTGTTGAAGGTGTCTAGACACACACGCTTCGGGTCACTATCCATTAAATCCCATTGAAAGTTATTATATTTAAATGCACATTCATTTGCTGACTGCTGTCATATCTGATTGATCCATAATAATTGCAGATTAAATGATGCATGTCAATGTATTATGCTCCCCGAAGGGAGAGCATATAGTCGCCGCTTTGTCCGTCCGTCTGTCCGGTTTTGTCCAAGTCATAACTCCGAAAGTATAAGAGATACAAACTTGAAACTTTACAGGTATATCGATCTCTTTGAACAAAAGTGCAGTGCACAAGAACTGTAACTTCCTGCATTATTATATGAGTAATTTCCTTTTGATTTTGATTTTTAATTAAGAGTTTATCCTGTCCGTGCGTGCATGTGGGCATGCGTGCATGCGTCCGGAAAACTTTGTCCGCTCCATAACTTGAAAAGTTTTTGAGTCACAGTCATGGAACTTGGTAGGATGCTTGGTTATGGTCAGTAGATGACCCCTATTGATTTTGGGGTCAAAGGTCAAGGTGACAGCACATTTTTATGTGAAAACCTTGTCCACTCAATAACTTAAAAAATAAATTGAGTCACAGTCATGGTACTTGGTAGGATGGTTGGTCATGGTCAGTAAAAGACCCCTATTGATTTTGGGGTCAGTAGATCAAAGGTCAAGGTCACAGCACATTTTTATTTGAAAACCTTGTCTGCTCAATAACTTGACAAGTTTTTGAGTCACAGTCATAGTACTTGGTAGGATGGTCAATCGTTGTTAATAGATGAGCACTATTGATTTTTGGGTCAGTAGGTCAAAGGTCAAGGTCACAGTACCTTTTAACGAAAAAAACCTTGTTCGCTCAATAACTTGAGATGTTTTTGAGGCACAGTCATAGTACTTGGTAGGATGGTTGGACATGGTCAGTAGACGACCCCTATTGATTTTGTGGTCAGTAGGTCAAAGTAACAGTAACAGTACTTTTTATGGAAATAGAAAAAAGGTATATGTGGTTTATTTCCTACACCCGAATCTTAACCATTAATCCCTATTTAAATGGACATTTATTGCCTTCTCATTTGACAAAAAAATACATTTTGCTTGATTGTATACTAATTTTTAGTGTATAAATAAAAGCACCTCTATAAATGGCTGCCATTTTCTGACAAGCTTAATCTTGCGGGGGCACCTGTGTCGACTGACACATCTAGTTTTACCTTTTTTTCCGGGCCATAACTCCAATAGTAATGTATAAGAGATACAAATGTGAAACTTCATTGGTAGATAGACTCATTCAACAACTATTTCTGACAAAGCTGTGTCAAGTAACAAAACCCATCTCTGACGGCTCTTGTTATGTATGAAATTGTTCGAGATTGCTTGGTTTCATTTTTTCAAGGAGGTAGTGCAAGACTGCCATTAGTGAGGGTAATAGCAGCCATAGGACAAGGTCAGATTACAACTGCTTCCCTCCAGGTAATTATCTCGCAGCTCATCAAAGCATGTAAAATGTAGTTTTTGTATGTGGAAAATGATTTGTGCTTCTTCTGTATAATATTGTTATCCCCCTCCCCCTTTCCAAGAAGCGGGATATTATATGTAGTGCTTTGCCCATTCTACCACATCTTGTCCGAGCACTAACTTGACAACCCCTTCACATTGTAAATTACAGTCTTTATTCTAAGTGTTGATGTTTATAATGATTAGTAGACAAATCCTAGGTCAGTAGGTCAAAATCAAGGTAATTTGGTTCTTGTGAAAGGTGAAGTGCACACAAACCATAACTGCTGCTATATATTTTTGGATGACCCATCTTTGTATGTTGTCATGCATCCTCATTGCTTTATTATTTTTACTTTAACGACATCTCTTCTCAGTCTTCTGAAACTACTCATTAGATTTTGACCACACTTCATTCACATAAATGATCATTGGCAGGTCCCCTAAAAATAGTGTTCAATTGTTTCCAGTTCATTGCATAAGTAGGTCATAGTTGTCTTAAAGGGGGTTGAAAATTGCCATTTTCTCCGCTGAAACCGCAAGGCCGAGAACATTCATATTTGGTGTATAGCGTCATTTAGTGGTCCTTTATCAAAGTTCAAATTATGCCCATGTGGTCAAAGGTGGACCGCCCCAGGATCACAAATTTACATACACTTACAATGGGAAAACCTAAAACATTCTTCTTCTCCTAAACATGAAGGCCCAGCTTAAATATTTAGAAAATAGCATCTTCTGGAGGTCCTCTACAAATGTCATGCAATCCCTTTTGCTGCTCCCTTTTCTACTTGACTGTAAATACATTAATAAGCTGTGATTCAAGTTACTTTATTTTCAGAATGCTGAGTCTACAGTAAACAGAAGTTCAGCCAACACAAATGATCAAGTAAGAAAATTTATATCTTTGGATAATAATGTTTGGATTGATATCATCTTTGGATTGTTGTCACATACAGCAGTTAGTAGTGGAGGTATGATTTCTGCAACTGGTCATCCGCTTTGGTTGAATGACCATTGTTTATGACTTAAATACTGTTGAAAACTGCTTCAACCAACAAAACCACATCATTTGTATCTGGTAAAGTTCACTCTTACTTTCTATATGTCTAGGTTGTAATTTAAATTTCCATGATACATACATGTATATATTATTATGCTATATGTACATATCGTAAAACTTTCCATTATTGAGGAAAAAATGAAGTATCTATCTACAGTATCTGTTACTTCAGTTTGATTTGTAGATAAGTTTGTACTTTACAGAACACTGAGCCTACAGTAACTAGAATACCAGCCAGCACGAATTCTCAGGTTTGAAATAATTTATCTTTCTGGTGTACATGTAATCATTGAATTGTCATCAAAAACATTAATACATGTAGCTTATTATTGACACCTTCATCATGCTATCGGGACCTGTTCGCATGTTATGAATTTTTTGCCACTGAGGAGCGTGCTATAGAGGTATAGTTTGGTAGGGAGACATTAACACTACCTGTGTCCAATAAACTTGTTGTTAACAAGCCATTAATAATGTTGTACCAAAGGTTGTGGCAGCAGCCCACCAGTCAGAGCCTTCAGTGCTTCCAACAGTAACAGAAGGTATGTATTTTACAATGTGTTTGTATAATGATGTTTTTCATCAAACAGACCGTAAACAATTTAACATGTTATTGTTTG
>Ga0224511_10001834_pt1 | contig 13502 bp, 9 predicted proteins | sample SF_May12_sed_USG_2_FD_169988 | JGI IMG/M metagenome (GOLD analysis project Ga0224511, IMG submission 169988) | Sediment microbial communities from San Francisco Bay, California, United States - SF_May12_sed_USGS_8_1 | ecosystem: Environmental > Aquatic > Marine > Sediment | place: USA...
TTTTGAGGTAACCTCACAGTATTTTGCTCATTTCATTTCAATATCATCTCTTGTTTTTGAAAATGACAAATGGATTTTTGGGGGGCTGCATTGGGCATTTCAATATGTTTCACCACCTTAACTGTAAAAACAGTAAAACGCGTGCGGTCGATAAGAGACAGTGCCTTAGTACATATTATTCTTATAAAGTTTTGGCTTAAATAGATCTACAGCAAAACAATTTATATTTATAAAAAAATCAAACAAAAATCGGCATTTATCAAACTCATTTTTGACAATGTGTTGGGAATACAAAAATATTGAGAAAGTATTATGTGTAGGTTAAAATTTGAAGGTTATAGACTTGACTTTGTTATTATAACTGATTTTACATTTGACACTCTGGTATTTGTATCCTATAAACTTAATATACAACTGAGCAATTTTCGCCGAATTTTTCAGTGTTTCATACCGACATATTTTTGCATTGATATCCATTTAAACGTATGCTGTTTACTTTAATACAACAGTCTTCAATCATAGAATTACATATTAACAAAACATTGTTTTATGCAAACTGTAATCATTATTTGACATTTATATTTTTATATTTACAAATAACATCGTTTCATAACTTCTACATGTTTTATTTCTAACAACTTTTAAAGGGTTAAAAAAAAGCACAATCAAAACCTTCAGGTTAAGCATTATTTAAAATCGTTATGCCACAACAGCAGACATACCTTCTGTGTCTGACACGATGAGCCTTAGCACAACAAGCAACGACAATGTGAACGCTCCGATCGCCATGTTGTAGCGTCTGTAGCTGCTATAGACACGCTCAGTCACATGTTTAGAGTCAAATTGTTGGCATCACACCGAACACGTTGGGAAGCATATGAGAACCTTTTTGCATCCAAATCTCTATTAGATATGCACTCTGTTGATAAGTTTGACCGAGTATCGTAAAACTAGAAATGCAAACGTTAATGCGGAAGAGTTGAACGTTGGCTAGAAGAACATATGTTTTTGTTAAACTGACGACGATTATTTTTTTAATCAACGCAAATTGAAAAGGATTAAGTGGTTGTTTTCTTCCTGTTTGTGTTTGAAGCAGGTACGCCGTTTGTATGACCTTGGCATTAGATTTCAAAATAGAAGAACATGTCAAGGTGGCTTCTAAGTGTAAGATGCAATGATACATACAAATAAAAAATGTTTAAACACAGTTAAAGTCAGCAAGATCATTTTTCCTATAGTGACTATGCTTCCTGAGAACTTTCACTTTTTCAGATTCATTGCATAGTTATAAAACTGTTGTCTGATTTTATTTTTTAATAAAAAAAAATAACAACGTAAATAAACGGCGCTTAGTTTGTAACAGTGAAAGTAAGATAAAACGAAAGTGAATAAATATGGTGTATTTCACAACTGGTTTATGTTAAGAAGCATTCAGTATTTGCAGACTTCATAGTCTTGTACTGCATGCTTAAACCAAGAATGTTGATCAACCGCCGTGATTTAACCAGATATGTGTTGCAAATGGCGTTAAGCAAACATATAAAATGTCGTTTCATGGTTTGCCCACAATTCGTCACGACAATTACAGGGTGTACATTATGCAACCTGACACCATCCATTTGCATCGATAGCGCAACCAGGAAGTTTCTAAAGCGAGTTCACGAGTTTAAGAAGCTTGAACCACTGTACCAGGTGGGTGCAGAACAATAACACATCAGATAAACAAGTCTGCACCGTCGAAGGACTCTTGTATTTATTGTTTCGCTATAAAATGGGTGTCATTGAGAAAGCAGTGAGTTTAAATGCATAACAAACACTAAATATCATTGATAGAATGGTTTGGAATTTCTGGAACGCATTATAACGACGCCATTGAAAGAAAGAGAACAAACTTGAGTCAGATGTTGGAGATCTGAAAATGGCATACTTGTAGATGATTTCTCCTTTACCGCGTTGTGGTGACTGTTTATTTCAAAACAAAATTAGTTTTAATACTTTGATAGTGTTGATACAATACACATGTTGTAAAGCTGATTCATGCAAGATTTGAGATAACATTTATTGTGCTTGGAAGCTTTTTGACGAAATGTTAAAAAATGTTTATTCTTACAAAAAGTACTAAACAAAAAAATCAAAGACATGTTAAGGTACAAACCGGTATTTCCGAATTTCAAAATATGGCGCCCGCCTTGCGCACTGAGCATATCGGCGGTAAAGAGTGTAAGATTGGATTTAAGATAAATAACCTTTTAACACAATCAACCACATTTGTCACGGAGTAAATCTTTTGTTTAAATATTGTTCAATGCTAATACAACAAATTAGCGACATTTCTTAATATATATTATATGCCACCGGCCAACCATTAATCTGCAGAAAAGTGCATTTCTTCCAGTAAATACATGTAAAAGAACATTCTAACAAATCTTCAAATAGGCATAATGGTTCAAAGACGTTTTAACTGACCTTTCGTGTTATAAAATGGTTTAACTCTTTTGCATGGCCAAATAATTTCATTTATCTTGCAACATGATATTGAATACCTCCCCCAATACCAGTTTGTTAATTTTAGTTTAAGTTGTATGATACACATACTTTCAGGGACTGCATTGTATATTTAATTCTATGTGTTCTAACTGTAATTGTTATAAAAATGCAAAAACAGTTAAAGCTAAACGTGAATTGGCTTTGGGTAATGGCAGGACACACGGCTATTGGTAATAAGGAACAAGTAAATATAATGATCCGCCTCTCCAGGGAAAAGACGATACTTGATGGTGGAAATAACTTAAAATACGTTTGAAACAGTGAATAAAGAAATTTCCTAACTCTTCAAAATTAGATTTCCACACACCGCAACTAATTAACCGAACGCAGGACAGACACCTTTTTTAACTAACTACAACTGGTGATTAGTGCCTGTGTGGCGGCTGTAGAATGCCGCCCCTTACTTCATCATTGTGTAGTTATATTTTTCTGGTCCTCGTGGATCATGAATTGTATGTTGTTTACATTTGAGAATAGAGTTCCTCTTATGCGCTAGGGCGCGTCAGTGGTGTGGTATCTTTCATTACCACTGATAAACAGTTTTAATATCACCGAGACTGCTGTTTTCCAATGCAGGCTGTGCTTCCTGGCAGCTTTTCCTCCCATCAGTTTTAGGTTTATAATTCCGAATTAAAACCCACATTTGCAGCAAAACAAAACCATTAAAAACCTAGTAACATTGAAGAAGTTTACATTCTGAAGGTAATGACCAGACCGCTTTTTACATTGTGTTATTATTTGAGTTATGAAACAAGATTAAACAATTTACACTTTTATTATGTTAAGGAGAGGTAAATAAGTTCCAAATAATTTCCCTTTACATTTTCAATAATTAATGTATCATTAGTGTAACAGTATTTTTAAACACTCTGTGGTTAAAAAAGTTTTACTTAAATATAAAATTTATTTAAGTTTGTGTAATAAAACATTATTGCAAACTTATGATTATTTCATTTTAAGATGCCAATTAGGAATTGTAGACATTCATTTATGATAATAACATATTGCTTTACACATTTGAAAAGTTTCGCTAAAATCTTAATGCCAGATCTTTTTTATTGTAAAAAATGTATCAAAACGTTGTAAACTAGGTGCTTCCCTGACTCCAGCTGTTGATAGAGAAAGATATAATTTCCTCAAATTCATCAAATTGCTCAAATGTGTTGCACTCTTTTCAAGTAACAGATATAAATGTATAGACATATAGACATGACAATTATATGCTTCGTTTTTCTTACTTTTTATATTAATTTAGTTTAATAAATTAATGAAGGCAAAATAGCATAATATACATCCTACGATAAAAGCAAAACATGACCGATGACCTAATGTTTTTATTTTATATTCCACTTGTTTAAGACATAAGGTGTTGGCATACGAAGAATTATCAAAATATTCATGCAGGAATAAAATGGGAAACTCCCGCGAAACCCCTTAAAGTTATGATACAAAATATGCATGTCCAGTTTCTTTTTAGCTTTTGCGAACGGCCTTTGTCGTTGTCCGTTGTCCGTCTTCGTGCATCGGCCGTCGTGCATCGTCCGTCGTGCGTCAACATTTTTACTTAAACATCATCTCCTCCGAAACCGCTTTTTGGGTGGTCCACTACCAAAGTTGTTCAAATTGTACCAGTTGGTTGCATAAGTAGGTCACAGGGTCAAACATACGTTTTCAAAATGCAATATTAAAAAAGTATCTTGTCTGAAACTACAGGCTCAGAGCTTTTATATTTGGTACATGTATATAGCATCATCTAGAGGTCCTCTAATAAAAGTTGTCAAATTATGCCCCTGGGGTCAAAATTGACCTGCCCCGGGGTCACAATTTTACATTGAATTATATAAGGAAAACATCAATGGACAACTAAGGGGAATTTAACTCAACTTGACAGGAATGATCCCTGGATGGTCCCCTACCAAAATTGTTGAAATGGTTCTGATTGGTTGCATAAGAATGTCACGGGGCAAAAAATAGGTTTTCAAAATGCAATTATCAAATATCTTCTTGTCTGAAACTACAAGGCCCAGAACTTTCATATTTGGTGTATAGCATTAACTAGAGGTCCTCTACCACAGTTGTTCAAATTATGCCCATGGGGTCAAAATTGACCCAGCCCCGGAGGTCAAAATTTTACATTGAATTATATTAGGAACACTTAAAATGGCTTTTTCTCTTGAACCGCTAATTTTTCTAGAGGTCCTCTACCAAAGTTGTTCAAATTATGCCCTTTGTGTCAAAATTGACCCCGCCCCGGGGTCACAATTTTACATTGAATGACATAAGGAAAACATCAAACGACGTTCTCTCTTGAGTCACACTTATGGGAGTTTGACCAAACTCAACAGGACTGATCCCTGGTCCCCTGCAAAAATGGTTCTGATTGGTTGCTAGAAAAAATGTTCAAATTATACCCCTGGTATAAAAAAGGGGGGCTTGTCTGGGGGCATAACTGACTTATATAGTGTAATATAGGGAAATCTTGAAAATCTTCTTGTAAAAATCTACTAGAGCCTAGATAGTTGGTGTACAACATTAGTGGTCCTCTGTAAATGGCTCCACTTTGACATTTGCCCTTTTCCTCATTTGAGCGACCCATTAGTATAGTTATACCGATCTGGTAATGATACGAAAATAATAATAATAAACCATGTCCTACCTACCTGTTCTTCCAAATGGAAGCACATTCATCATCTTTAAGGTCTAAGATCTTAATATTAACGGTATTTCGTGGACAGTTGCTAAAGCAAAGAATCATTTACAAGTATATTTTTCTTTTCATACAGGCCAACATGGTATAAACAACAGAAATTAAACACACCATCATTATTCGGAAAGTCTTGTTAAATAACAGTTTTAATACATACAGATAATTATAAAAATAATTCTGACTTTTCCAAAAAAGAAAATCTATCCAATAAAAACATTTATAGGCAGATAAAAATTGCCGTTATCAAAACACAGGCCGGTGGGGCAATTACAGCGTAGAACAATAAACAATCAACTGGGGTTGCTTTAATCTCGACTCATGTTTATGGCAATTAGCAGTGATGGTTGACACATCGCTCTTGACAGCCGGAGAGCAGGCGGTTCACAGATGCGATGTAAGAAGGTCTTTAGGGCGGCAAATCTTTCAGCATTGCAGTATGACGATGATCAGCCAAAGTATTAGGGAGGCGACCACTGACCCTGTCGCCCTATTGCCGACGCCTATAAAATATAAGGATTGATTCATATTTTTCTTGCGCATATTAAATACCAGCGCTAGGATTAATGTTAAACATTCAAGCAAATAAATCCGTCTAGGAGTGTATACGGAATATGGACACGTAAAAAGGAAAACTTTCATACATTTACGTTTTATCGCATATTTAATGTTATTGCTACATGTTGGAACAGAAACAAACATACTTTTAATTGTGCACGTTGAAGTAAGATTCCACCAGCCGTCTTCTCCACATCGTATGATACCATCACCTTGCAGTGTGTAGCTGACATTACAGGTCAGAATGCGGACAGAGCCTACATCTGACGCCGTGCCGTTTGTGGATCCACCAGGGGTCACCAGAGGACCGCAATCTGAAAGATGCATATAATTAAACTGATGAAAGGAAAAGCCCTTAGGAAGCATAGTCTGCACGAAAAAAGCAGCCTCGGTTTATTGAAGTTTTTCATTAGTGGTAATGAAATATGCTAGACCAATGACGCCCCCTAGTGCATGAACGGAACTTATTTTTCAAATGTAAACAACATACAATCCATGATCCATGAGGGCCAGAAAAATATAACTACACAATAATGTAGTACGGGGCGACACTTTACAGCCGCCACACAGGCACTTAACACCAGTTGTAGTAAGTTAATTTAAACTGATGAAAGGGAAAGCCCTCAGGAAGCATAGCCTGCTGCACGAAAACAAACAGCCTCGGTTTTATTGAAGCTGTTCATCAGTTATAATGAAATATGCTATACCAGTGACGCCCCTTAGCGAGTGAGTGGAACTCTTTCTTACAAATGTAAACAACATACAATCCATGACCCTGAGGACCAGAAAAATAAAACTATACAATGATGTAGTACGGGACAACATTTTACAGTCGCCATACAGGCACTAAACACCAGCTGTAGTAATTTAATTCAAACTGATTCATGAAAGGAAAATCGCCTAGGAATCATACTGCTGCACGAAAAAGGTAATCTCAACCTTACATACAAAGTACACACATTAATGTATGAAAAGGAAATGTGTTAGGGAAACATAGCAGCCTCGATTTGTTGTTCAAGCTGTTTGTCAATGGAAATAGAAAACTGCCACTCCAATGACGCCCCTCTAGCGTATGAGCGGTTCTAATTTTTTAATGTAAACAACATACAATCTATGTTCCTATGGACCAGACAAATGTAACCACACAATTATGTAGTACAGGGTGACATTTACAGCCCCCACACAAGCACTAAACATCAGCTATTCTAAGTTAAATTATTCTGAGAAAGGGGGAAGTCCTAAGGAAGCATAACTTACATTGGGACATCAGCCGCCTCGGTTGAAGCTGTCCATCAATGGAAATAAAAACTGTCACTCAATTTATGCGCCCTAGCGCATAAAAGGAACTATATTCTCAAATGAAAACAACAACAAAATCCATTACCCCAAAGAACTACAAAAATGTCACAACAGCATGATGTAGTATAGGGTAATATTTTACAGCAGCCACACAAGCACAAAATACCATATGTAGTAAGTTAAAATAATCAGGTAAAAGGAAAAGTCACAAGAAGGCATAGTTTGCATGGGGCAGCAGTATCTTATTGAAGCTGTTTAATAGGGCTGGGACGATACGGTCATCAGCCGTATCGATACGTATTGATACAGACCTTGCCGATACGATACGTATTCGATACGATACACATGTATATGACTTAATGTTTCAAAATCAATAATTTTGTATTTCAACAACAAAGTGAATGTTTTGAACTGATCTATACAGTGAATCCTACAAATGCTAGTTCTAAAACATAATTAACGTTTTTTCCCAAAAATTAAAAGTTCAACATAATTAAGATCAAACTCAATATGTTTAAGTCTTTTGTTAATTGTATGAAAATCAAGTGTGAAACGAATAGTTTTGAGTGCGGAATAGTCGTTGTTTTTTTGCAGCTGTCACCATCAATGGTATCGGTACAGCATGATGGCCGTATCGATACGTATCGGTTGATGTCTGTATCGATACTGAACCGATACTGACTGTATCGTCCCAGCCCTACTGTTTATCAATGGAAATGAAAAGTACCACTCTATTAACGCACCATAGCAAATGAGCGAAACACTATTTTCAAATGTAAACAACATACAATCCATGCTCTTAAAAGGACTGGAAAAATGTATCTACACAACGATGTAGTATAGACTGGCATTTTACAACCGCCACACGAGCACTAAACTCCAGCTGTAGTAAGTTAAAAAGGATCTCATGAGTGGTCCTAAGAAACACTTAAAATAAAACAAACTTCAACAATAAAAAGTAAAGCATATTCAGTTCGATATTACTTTTCTCTATATAATTGTTGTGTGCCCTCATTAATTCAATCTGAAATAACCGGGGAGCATTTGAATTACCTCATGTTTATCATGTTTATTCTCCTCGTTAAAGTAACCTTTAATGCACATATTGGTGGCGTCATAGCTGTAGTAAGAAAGTGTGGAGTGCACACAACGCCTAAACTAATATAAAATGATTCGTTTATTTATATTTTCCGTGTGCATATTCCGTTTAAACGATTAGAATTTAACCGCGAAGCTCAGTAAAATTAACGCTTTGAATATCGCATATATAATAAAAATGTTACATGTTGCAGCAGAGACAAACTTACCTTTAATTGTACACGTTGAATTGCCATTCCACATGCCGTCTTCTCCACATCGTACGATACCATCACCTTGCAGTGTGTAGCCGACATTACAGGTCAAAATGCGGACAGTATCAATACCTGACGCCGTACCGTTTGTGGATCCACCAGGGGTCACTAGAGGACCGCAGTCTGAAATATGGATATTATCTCAACGTTACATGCAAAATACAGACAATTTACCCTTAACATTTAACTACAATATGCATTTATTATAGCAGCAGTTTGATAACTCTAAGCTTCAAAAGGAAAGGGGTAATGCCGATTCAGTTCGACTTTTTATAATTGTTGTGTGCACTCATAAATGCAATCTTAAAAATCCTTGAAAACATTTAAATGACCTCTATTGAAGGGTGTTTATTAGACTGCCGCTGGTAACACTGGGAATTCAAGTGTCGTTTTTGTTAATTCCATGTGGACTAAGTGTATTTAGTCTCCTGGTCCAGTATGTTTCCTGCATTTTGCGTTGCCTATCGGTCCACGTATCGTTGGCTTCGATGCAACAAAGCACGATATTTTTAAAAAGAGTGGCTCTTATTAAAATGGGCAGCTACTGGAGACCTATTGAACTTCCTATTTTTGCAGTCCGATCTATGCTGGTGCATCCACTTATTTAATGCCATGGACGTTTCGCCAACATATTGTTTGTTGCAAACGTTGCACGTCATTAGATAAACAGCGTTAGACGTTTTGCATGTGTGGCGTCATTTTATTGCGGAGTATGTCCCAGACCTATATTTGAATGTATGTGCAAAAGGCACCAATCTTTGACAGCGTGACTTATTGCACGGCCTTGGCTCTCCTTTAGGACTGTCCTGTCTGGGTTTGACCTTTGCCCTGACGATGATGCCTTTGAGGCTTTTTGGTCGTCTGAATGCCATCATTGGTTTCATAGGGAAAATACGGTTGAGCTTTGTGTTTGTTTTAATAGTTTGCCAGATCTTGTCAACGATGTCTTGTATTTTGGGGAGATCTGCGTGATACGTTACTAAAAAGGTATTCTGGATTGCGTCACTTTTGATTTGTATTATAAGAGTTCATGTCTTTGTATGTTGCTTGCTCTGGCAGTGGCCTTGTCTACATTTTCGCTTTTGTAGCCACGGCGACAGAGATGGGAAGACAACTTGTTTGTCCGTCTTTCATAGTCAGCCTCTTGAGAACATATCCTTCTTATTCTCAGAGCAATACTGTATGGAATGTTCTTGCAACAGTGGCGTGGGTGGCAACTCGTTTGGATCCGTAACGAACTGGCTCCCCTTCAATTCGAGACACAGTGCCCAAGAATACGTGATTCTCAAATGAAAGTTCGAATTTGATGGTCTTGTGAAATGCGCTTGCTTTGTCCAAGAATTAATGTAGATCTTTGCGACCATGGCGCCATTGTATGCAAATGTCGCCAATAATGCGCAGCTACATGTGCGAATTTAGAGGAACTGACACGAGCAGCTGTTGTTTTTTTGTCAAATAACCCATGGAAATGTTGGAATAAGATGGAGCCATTTTTGTACTTTGTACTTGAATGTTATGGTCTCCATTGATTTCAAAATTGTTGCATTTTAACACAAGGGTTAGAAGGTCCACTTAAGATTCGGTAGGGGGATCCATCGTTTCTCTAGTGTTCCTAGTTCTCTAGTGTTAATTTGGCAATAGACATTAATAATCCTTCTAATCAATTTTGTGACCTCCAGGTAGATCTACTAGAAGTATACGTAAAATAAAACACAAAACGTGCACGCCAGATGCTTTGCAACTTTAAACATTACAGATAACAACGCTGTTAAGACATTTATATCCAATTGTAGATCATGCGTTGAAAGTCAACAGTTTTTGTCGTCTGATTGCATACACATAACAAGCAAAGTCACATGTTATGGTTTGTATTACAGATTTGGTTTTGTTAAGTTAATCGTTTCTATTATACGTTTCGTTGAAGATAATAAATATTGAATAGCTAACACATACATGTACTAGTATACAAATTATCAATGTCGATTTAAGACCCAAAATCTTTCTCATTATGAAGAGTATTATCTATATTAATAGTTCACATAATTTTTTTCAATACCTTCAAACGAGTTGAGGTATTTGACTTACCGCGACATATGATAGCTTTTATATCTTGTAACAAATTGCTTAAACTGTCAAACGTCGAGATAGGGAAGCAGGCATTGGCAGAATTCGCATAACCAGATGGACATGATGTCGACTTCAATATAACGGCGACATGGATCCCTGCCCCTTGTGCCTCCTGAAACACGGCACAAATATTCCAAATATAGTTATAGGAATAAAAATTCAATTCAGTTATTCACTTAGTAATTTTATACGTAGAAAATGTGTGCTATTTCTTGGTGTTGTAAAATCGTTATTACAAGAATTCGATCTGTACGTACAAGGCAGTCATGACACAGACAAATATACACTTGTGTTACGGTAATGCAAATACAAAACCGTCACTCTCTTTGCATTGTGGTCGATTGTTTGCCACATGTCATATTTATGTCGTAGGTGTAACCAAATAGCTCTCTTTAAAACAACACACTTACAAGAATTGCAGTATCTGCATTTGTTTCAAATGTGTCCGTTATCACAACTAAGACATTTCTCGCTGCCGCACGGTCCCCGCGACTCGACACAAACTGTTCGTTAACGGCGGACCTGATCCCGATGGCAATGCTTTCACTTCCTCCGAGAAACCTTAAACAAAATATGGAGAAAAGATGAAAATGAAAGTTGTTTTATCTTACCCAGTCACACGGAAAATATCGATATAAATACCAAGTTTAAAACAAAATTTAAAACGAACTTTGTCACAAATAAAGAAATTTTAAATATAAATTGAAGAGATGTTCAAACAAGGAATGTTGTAAACAATGTAAATATGTCATGTTTAAGGGCACCATGACAAAATGGCCCGTACAAAAACTAACACAAGGTACGACACAAAAGCTCTTACAACATCATGACGCAACAGACATTTAGAAAACATATATTTTTGTGTTTTTCGGATTTTTTATTTTATTTTTTATTGATAATCTGATACTTTTGTATTACCAACGTGTTCTGGAAATTGAAACCAGATAATTTTTAATTTACATGTATTCTAGCTATTTTAGTATTTTTAAAAGTAACATGTAATTTTCCCGTGTTTCGCACTGAATAAAGGCCAAACATTATTATTAATGATGTTAAATAAATGCTTAAATTCTTAAAGACATGCGCTCTAAAACTTCAACCGTTATAGAAACATTTGCCCTCAAACTCAACATTTTCAAACTTGACGTTGGAGTTCAATTTGTCGTTTATTCTGGAAAAATCCCGACTCAAACTTAGTTGTTTCTGTAAATTGATTTATTATTGTATTATTAAATGGTTTTCAATCCGAAAAAATAATTTAAAGATAATTGACCGTTTTAAAATTGTTATGGTAGAAAAGGTCTACTCAGGCGACGCACCTCAAACATATAAAATACTTCACAAATCATGCTGTGTATGTAGATTCGCATTATTATTACAATTAACATAATGTAGAGTTCTTAAATCAATTCAAATATAAGGAAAAAAAACTGACCATCGATTGCTTATGCACCGTTCCGCAAATTTTCAAACTCCGCCAAATGCGGTAGATTTTCTTTGATCTTGTGAAGGCTTGTGAAGGGGTTTTTCTTTTGTGTTTTCTAGGTCAGATTATCACCTGTCAATATAATCCTAATCTATTGGATTAAAATTGATCATGTACTATTATAAATGAACATGATTGCCAGTTGCGGATCTGTCCATTATTACGATCAAATAAAGAAAATTGCTTTAGCGACACGGTATTCTGCTAAATTGTGTAGGCCTATATATATGTAGGCTTTGTTGTGCAATATATGACACAGACACATAAATATGCACCATTTTCTTTTTAGAAACACAGAAAACGCACATTTTAAAACATAGGCATGTGAGTGTTTCAACATAGGCTTCAATTCGAACAATACATATGTTTGGCAGTTTCACATACAGACATATGAAATCTGTGCAAAGTCAACTATGCCGTAACGCGTAAAGTTTTAAGAGTAGAGTTTAACGTGTAATTGCGAAATAAAGAATATAAAATGTGACGTTTTCTATAGTGTACACGAGGATGGAAACCAAACACAATACTATTTGTTCTTTACATACCCAATACGATCCAGCGCGGCGTTTACATCAGTGGCGTTGGTATATGAATTCAAATATATAGGATGTTGTGTTGGGCTTGCAAGCAGTCCGTAACCAATCTGAACATCACTCGGTCCTATGGTAACACTGTTTACAACAGATTTTATGAAGGCGGTTATGGCTGGGTGGTTACCGGATCCCATGGAACCAGAGTGGTCAACAGAAAACACCACATCCGACACACATCCTGGAATACATAAATAAACGGATAAGAATGCCAGTGTAAGACATATCTCATTTGGTCAATGTCTCAAGAAATAACTGCAATCTGTTACAAGATGGATCAATCACAGTTGCTGGCGGAGGCTTCTCTAATTGGCCGCCTCCAAACAGTCCGTAACGAATCTGAACCTCACTAGGTCTGATGGTTACACTGTTAACAACAGATTTTATGATCCCATGGAACCGGAATGGTCAACAGATTCACCACGTCCGACACACATCCTTTAATAGATAAACAAACGGATAAGAATGCACAATTATTTCCATATTATCGCTACACTATTTGATATGACAATCAGAATTTTAATGTATGTATTCTACAATTCGAACAACCATTATGTAAAAAAAAACATTGTAGGTAGTGATAGACGTTTATGTTTATATTAATTTTAGTGTATATCTTTGATAACAAATATTTGACTACATAATATATACATGTATGCAGATTTTAAATGGTTTGTTTGTCCTTTTTACAACCTTATTGAATGTGATTTTGAAGCCAATTAGCTATTCAGAATGAATTAAACAAAAAAATGTTTTAAGTAAAGTAACAATTTGTTGTTATTTAAAAGGTAAACAGATAATTGATATTGATAAAAAATCATTATCAAAAGGTCAAAAAA
>Ga0224511_10001835_pt1 | contig 13499 bp, 2 predicted proteins | sample SF_May12_sed_USG_2_FD_169988 | JGI IMG/M metagenome (GOLD analysis project Ga0224511, IMG submission 169988) | Sediment microbial communities from San Francisco Bay, California, United States - SF_May12_sed_USGS_8_1 | ecosystem: Environmental > Aquatic > Marine > Sediment | place: USA...
TTCTGTGATAACGTTTGCTATTTATTCTATATGTTAAACAGTTTTGATCGATTTGTATGTTAATCAATAGACCACACATTCCAGTGTCCCTTTTGTTAATGTACTTCGACTGCCCCAAAATAACCTTTATTTTTAACGACTATCAAATATTTCTGCCCTCAAAGTGCTTTTGTATAAAACGGAGTGATTTCTAGCCATACTTCTTCAGAATATGATGATTTTTCGCAATTGTGGGAAGTTTAACTTAACATCATGTATCGATGCTTGTAAAAGGGGAAATGGCTAGGCGAAAAGTAGTACAAGAAGGGCGTCAGCAAACAAGCAGCGAAGACGAGGTTGACGTCGAAAATACTATGGATGAGGACGATGAGCCCACATACCGAGAGCAAATTTTTATTTTGTCGCCATCTACACTCAAAGATCAACCGCCTTTTTATGTGCAGGGACCAGCCTGAATCCAACAATGGTTAGCCAGACAATGACCGTCAATATTACAATTAATTTTCGAACGGGTTTGTGACCGCCTCATAACTCATCATCTCTTGCCTCATACCATAAGGAGTATGATTCACTGTTTATGTTATTAGTATGAATAAAAATACTTCATGTAAACAAAATAAGTCTCCATATACATTTAATAGACAACAATCAATGCAAAGCGGCTTAATAATATCACACTTTACAAGCGTGACTTTTAGCTAGTTCTATTGGCTGTTGTTCGTGAACTTTCAACTTATTGTGGCTGGTTTGTGAAGTAACAGTTTCCGCCCCAGACACTGAAAAAGATCGCGCAGCGGCCCATTTGCTATACAGTTAGTTTGACGGCTACTACGTACAGCTAACATACTTTACTTATAATTTATATTGTCAAATTCATTTAATAGACAGTTCCGCAACTGTCAATCAGGATCATTAATAACAGTATATGGTCTAGTGTAGTTCAATTGATTAGTGTTACAGTGTCAGGTGACAGTCTTACCCAGTAAAAACTTGGGGAACTATGCATTGTGGATTGGAACTTTCGCAATAATTGATCGGGCACATATAAACACTGTGAATATTTTCATGACCCATGGTGAGAAGTCTAGCGTCTTCACAAGACGGCGAACAAAATTGCAGTTTGGGCTTAGGTCGACTAGTCAAAACAACACGTATTAGGAGGTAAGCACATATGTATAAAAGCTTGTTTTAACATTTTCAGTGAAGAACTGATTTCAAAGAAATGCTTCTAGGCTTCTAGACGACTGTAAAAAGTCGCCCCGTACTACATCATTGTGTAGTCATATTTTTCTGGTCCTCGGGGACCATGGAGTGTACATGTATGTTGTTTACATTTGAACATGGAGTTCTGCTCATGCGCTAGGGGGCGTCAGTGGTGTGGCATCATTCATTACTACTGATGCACAGCTTCAATAAAACCGAGGCTGCTGTTTTCTCGTGAAGGCTATGCTTCCTGAGGGCTTTCCCTTTCATCAGTTTATTTTTTTCATTTGTGGACAAAAACTTTAAGGGGACTCCATTGTTATCGCCAAAATGTTCACCATGCTGTAATGGTTATTTTAACCATCAAAACGGTGTATTGATATTTCTGTTTCTTGACAACTCGATTGACTTAAATAACATCATAGTGTGCGACAGCTAGAAGCCGGGAACCAGGACTCACATGCCCTCTGTGACTGCAAAGAGCCGGCAACCGGAGCCTGGGGCTTATCCAACTCTCACTTTCTTGTAGAGTATAGCAAAAGTGGTGACTGCTAAGAGCCGGCACTCGGAACCATCGTCGAATGTGATGAAATCCCTAATATGATCTGTGCGAACTCCTTAAAACAAGTTAGAACAAGTTTGTGGAGCTAACTACTTTCACATTCCTTATGTTAGTGAAATGAAGCTTCACTTTAATCTACATAAAGTAATGACACACTTTTAAGCCCAATAAACAAGACAATCCAAAGCTATGTGCCATTGAATTTAATTTAAGTCACATTCGGTAACCAAACCTTAACCTTTATCAGTTTCATCTGCCCGTTTATATTAAATAAAAACATGTTCTTTGGATTAAATATTTAATAACAATGCCTGGTTTATTTAGATTGTAAAGAGAATTAAGAACGATTAAACTAAACTCCAAATACAGTTGAAATCATATTAACTGTATTATTCGTGTTGTCTAGACAGTACACTCTATGTAGGCCACCACTTTCATTTAATGTTCATTTGAGTAGATGAACTAGACTCAACATGTCACTTTCAGACTTTTACATGAAAAGAATCATTGTTGGGTGAAGCACAAAAACACGTCTGTACGCTTCGACGATCTATTTGAACTCTCTATGACGTTATAGCGACAACAACAACAATAGTATAAAGATGACGTCGACGTAACGCGTCTTATGCGCAATGGCGCGTAAACGTCGTGATAATAGTTTTCACAACAATCATTAAGTTGGAGAACCAGAGCTAAATTCCCCAAATACAAATGTAGTAAAATGTTCATGTTTAAACAATCATGTTGAAATCATGTACATGTAAGTAAAATATTGTTTCGTTATCTCAAAAGTGCCATTTTTAACAATAAGACGTATCATTAATTGGTATTATAAACTATTTATTTGACCAAAACAAAAGATATCACATGGTTGAGCTGAACGCTAAATACCGGTATACATAAAATATACTTTTCAATTCACACTTGATTATTTTGGGCATTTAGTTCTGGTTGACCATCTTAAAATTTGGCAGGGGCCCTGCCCTTCTTGATAAAAAAATGATAATGGCCTACCCTTCTTTCTCATAACAATAAAGGCAGGATGACAATTCTGCTCCATATGCTGACTAACGACAGAGGCTGGCCATGTCCGACAGTTTGGCTTGACTTATTAGCTCACCTAATGGCCGATAATGGTGATTTGTATTGAACAGGGGGATAGTGGGTCCAGCTTCGGGCAACACTGCAGTAATGTGAATGACTATTTTTATCTGCCCGTCTGGTCAGCTTCAGATGCTTGCCCTTGTCACAATTGACCCCATCCATACATGTAGTAGCATTAGGCTTTATATTACAACGGGGCTTCCGACTCTTTATTATTCTATGATTGTTTCTAATGACTGGTTTCAGCTGGTTGCATTGTGTATTTTAAGTCAATGTCAGAGGTTATAAGATATGCATTTATGTAAAACTTAAAATAAATAGAAAAGTCGGTTAACTTTCTTTCAGTATCTGTTTTACCATTTAGCAGTTGCCTGGTATTTCTAACAGCCTTAAAATGAATATGCCAAACTGTCCTTGGTGTGGGAACAGTTCCTGGGACTGTTTGCCACTAATTTGTATCTCATTAGTCATTTAGAATTAAAGACAACTGTAAAAGGCTTATAATTCAAGTCGAATTTCTAGAGACACATAAAAAACATTTGTTATTGGATTATTTCTTTTATTTTATAAAGATGGTTGGAAGGTACTTCTGACAACATTTTATTTAAGGAAAAGTACTTGTACAACTATTTGAGGAAGAAACAATATATGTATTTATTTTGTTGAACTCAATTTTCAAAACATGAAGTGTCTGATTTCAGGTACAGTTGTGTAACAGGAAAAAATGAGAAAATGGAGCATTCTGATTGGCTGTTTCATCTTTCCATCGTTGATTTCATTGGTCAGCACACAAGAACTAGGTGAGTTTCAGTTCCAGTCATAATTTTTTTTAATTCAACAACAAAATAACTTTTGTAGTTTGCTCTTTTTATACCCTTAGCGGGGAACGGGGAAATAAGGTTGACCTCCTTGGTGTCTTTTTCAGCCTGAATATTACGGGACCTTATTGAAAACCTTGACACTAAAGTTGTTTACTTTTGTAATGTTGAACAACATTCCTATGCAAAAAAGCAGTAGGGTAGATAATGAAAAGCTTTATTATTTTGTTCTTTCTACAAACAAACAAATGTACAAACGGATGACAAACATCCTGAGTATCCGGCATTTCTTGTGTTCGCACCTAGATTCCATGTGCCTTTCTTCCTGTTTCCCCACTGCAGTCGGAGAAATTTACCATCCGTCTGTTTGCATTCGGTCTCTAACCGTTATGGAGCGCATACATTGGAATTTAATTGACAATCGTTACCACTACAGCCATACAAAGCCTTTGTAATTTTGTATTAAGTTGAAAAGAGAAAGCAATTTGCACATTGGGAATGGAGTTTGATGTCTGTATTATAACAGTTCACACACTATTTTGGATCTTCCCGAAACTATAAATAACATGTTTTGTGAAAAGTGGCTAATCTAATCAAAACAGTTATCTCGCAGCTTGCAGCTGCCAGTGTTCCTTCAAACTCAATGAGCCATTTGTCAGCCTGATCTCTCTAACAATGAATTGATTATTTCAATTCTGTAACTGTGTTTTGAAGTTGAATTTGAATCCAATTTTTACAGCAGATGTTGTGAATTTGATCCTGGTATTCATTATTCAGTACAGCCATTCTATAACCAGGTAATACCTGGACAATGTCATAACCTGCGTTCAATGAGGTTCGCTGTGGTGAAATAATCTGTAACTATACAGGAACCACATGGTACATGTAACATGCGGCATTGTTCTCATGAAGGAATAGTGTCATATTAGACATTTTTACATGCCTCAGATTTCCATTTATGTTTTTATGCCCCCCGTCATTCGAAGAATGGTGAAGGGGCATTAACTGTTAAGTGTGCTCAGGGTGAGCTATTGTGACCGGCCTTTGTCCGTCGTCGTGCGTCGTGCGTCGTGCGTCGAGCATCGTCCGTAAACTTTTTTACTTAAACATCTTCTTCTCTGAAACCACTCATTGGATTTTGACCAAACTTCACAGGAATGATCCCTGGGTGGTCCCATACCACAGTTGTTCAAATGGTTCTGATTGGTTGCATATGTAGGTCACGGGGTCAAAAAATAGGTTTTTAAAATGCAACCTTCAAAAATCTTCTTGTCTGAAACTACAAGGCCCAGAGCTTTCAAATTTGGTATATAGCATCATCTAGAATTTCTCTACCAATATTTGGTTATAATAATATAATGGCTTTACCTTGACCCTTGACCTTTTCCTCAGTTGAGCGACCTGTTATTGTTTTGTACGTCAATGTCAAAACATATTAAAAGGACAGTTGTATAATATCAAAAGCCTAGCCATAACCTAAGTTAATATGATGTAAACCTGATCCTTTCCATATGTTACTCTTGTTATTTTGTTTCCAACAAGAGTGACCTGTAATGGGAACATGATTAAGAAATTTATTGAAACAAACCTACTTTTATGTTTTAATGATAATGCTAACTATATACTGTGTTAATAGGCTATTTAGTCACTTTTCATATTATGTACACAATATAACAATGAAATTATTTCTTCAAAGGTCTTTCTTCAACAATGTAACATTACTGCCTATGTCATATGTACATATCTTTATTATTATTCTCAGGAAATCTATCATATTGTATTTTATCATACTTATTCTTTATCAGTTTTGTTTGTTTCTAAATTTAATTTTACTAAGTTTCTCCATTTGTTACTCTTGTTATTTAGTTTCGAACAAGAGTGACATCAAATTGAATCATTATTTAACAATTTACTGAAATAAATGATTTGCTATGTATTAATAATAATGCCTTTGTAATGTGAAAAATGAAACTAACATTTGAACACACACTTTTATAGATGTCTAATATACTGCTGCTACACTTCTTTATTTGTGTAAAATACTAAGACTTCTATTCATGTCTGTGCTATAAGAGTGTCTCATACTTCCAATATACACAAACTGACTTTTGTAAGAGTTGTAACTCTCATTTTTTTAAACAAGTGCACAACACTTGATTACAACTGACATCAATATCAATAACATTTTGCTTAGTCATACATACAACATATTAGTTCCCCATTAGTTTGCCCCCTTATTGCATACAGGGCAATAGTGTGTTATCCAAAATTGAAACACAAAAGTGTTACTTAATTAATTTAAGTTTTCACATCATTCAAGTGCAACTAATATAACATACCGGTACCTACTCTTTGTACATACAAAATTGTTGCTTTGCTCTGCTGAATGTATTCTTAATTTATAACTATCTGTATCTTATATCGTCAAAAACAAAATGCCCTGTGTATACAAAGAAAAACCTTTATCTAGTCAATGAATAATAAATGCATGTTATTTCAACATGTACGACTATATTATGATGCAATGGTTAACATATACTCTTTCCAATATAATCAGCCTGCTGACCCTGTCACTAAACATTATAACAAGAGAGACTACTCCTGTTGACATATTGCTTCAATGTTTGACTGGCAATTAAAGAGAGACAACTCTTAAAACATAGTCTTGTGATTTTCTGTTATTGACATGTAAAAGATGTCCTGTTATATTAACAGGTATTCAGTAGATGATGATTAACCTTAGACAGCACTATGTAAATTAGGTCTATATGTGTATTAGTTAATTCATAACCATAATAACTAAATCAAGATGTCAATATAAGTCATGTTTTCACTATTATATATCATTGTAACATACTCATTACATTATAATTGATAAAAATGAACATATGTTGCCACTATTGTTTATGTAATTCTTGCCCTTAGATGTAAATTAGCATTTATTACAACTGTAATTATAATCACTGTAATATACTTTAAACAATAATTAATAAGACTGACCTCATGCAGCCCATTTTTGTTCATGCATTGTCTTTCTGTGGATGTCAGATAGCATTTTTACAGTGTTATGCATGTAATCTAACTACTCCTAAACTGTCTGTATAACTTGTAACTTACATTAGACCTTTCATGTTGTGTCATATTAGGCATGTCGATATATAATATCAAAACACAGGTTGAGTTCGATTTGGGTTTTAATCAACTTATTTTTGACGGAGTTATGGGCCTTTTTAAATACATTGCACATTTAGCGAGGGCATCCGTGTCCTATGGACACATTTCTAGTTTTTTACATTTGTGCTATTAAATTCAAACATTTTTTTTATAAATAAAATTTATATATGTAATTATATTTCACTGCAGTGGTTTTTAAATTGTGCAAATGCTGGTGCTTAAATATTCACGTGAAATTTAACTTGTGCATTTAATTGTTTAATATACATATATATGATTCATAAAATGATGTTATTTTATTTCTCCGCAGTATATTTTATTTTATTTGTGCATTGGACAGTTTCGCAACTGTCAATCATGATCATTTTTAATAGTACAATTTTAATCCAATAGATTAGGATTATAGTGTCAGGTGACAATATGACCTAGAAAATACAAAAGATAGCATACTTTCTGTTTGTGATAAACCTTATCACACTATCAAAGAAAATCTACCACATTGGGAGAAGCTTGAATATTTGTGGAAGTATGCATTGATGGTGGGCAAATATCGCTAAAAATATACCCCCACGAAAATGTCTGACTTGTCGTTCCGCTGCATGAAATCACTGTAACATATTCTGTTCAAAATATAGCTATTGTGTCACGGCTTCTGGAGGGGGCATTCATCACATTCTGTGACGAGTTAGTTGATAAATAGAATTTATATAATTATATTATAATATTATTATCTTTGTAGTGGTTTTGATTTTTTCGGTGATTGAATATTTGAGAAAATAGACCCCGCAAATATGTCTTGTCTCTGAGTACATTGCTCCATGCAGTGCCTTCATAACGGTGCGTGCTCCATGCAGTGCCTTTATAACGGTGCGTGCTCCATGCAGTGCCTTTATAACGGTGCGTGCTCCATGCAGTGCCTTTATAACGGTGCGTGCTCCATGCAGTGCCTTCACCAGGATGAGGAATGTGGGCATACAACAACTGTTGGCCCTCACTGATAACACACTGTCTGATATACTGCTATAATCATTACATTATTATCTCCATACCAGTTACATTCCTTAATTCAAAGGAAGCATGCTAGTTTTACTGATTCAATTAATAAATAATTAAGTCCATGAATCTGACAGAGAATTGCGCTGGAAATAACTGTACAGATTCTTTTAATATGATAGAGAACAGAATTAGTGTTTGTAATTGGATGTAAAGCATGAAAAGGCGACCACAAAAACAATATTAACACATCTGGTGGACAGCACTGTCATATTCACATGTAGAACAGTTAAAATGAAAACTGCAAGTATATTTTCCGTACAATATTTTAAAGTTTTATTTTTAAAGATGTACTGGCCATATGTTTATAAGGTAACAACATCAGCAATGTAATAGCTTAATTATAGCTAAATTATGGTATGATAAATATATATTGTAACTCAGCTTCACCTTCTTCCAGCGACAGTTTAAGGGCCTCACTGTTTTAATAAGTTACTACACCACAGTGTATGCCAGTAGGGCCTCACTGTTTTGATAAGGTACTACACCACAGTGTATGACAGTAGGGCCTCACTGTTTTGATAAGGTACTACACCACATTGTATGACAGTAGGGCCTCACTGTTTTAATAAGGTACTACACCACAGTGTATGACAGTAGGGCCTCACTGTTCTGATAAGGTACTACACCACAGTGTATGACAGTAGGGCATCACTGTTTTGTTAAGGTACTACACCACAGTGTATGACAGTAGGGCATCACTGTTTTGATGAGGTACTACACCACAGTGTATGACAGTAGGGCCTCACTGTTTTGATAAGGTACTACACCACAGTGTATGACAGTAGGGCCTCATTGTTTTGATAAGGTACTACGCCACAGTGTACGACAGAAGTGCCTCACTGTTTTGATAATGTACTACACCACAGTGTATGACAGTAGGACCTCACTGTTTTGATAAGGCACTACACTTCAGTGAACGACAGTAGGGCCTCACTGTTTTGATAATGTACTACACCACAGTGTATGACAGTTGGGCCTCACTGTTTTGATAAGGTATTACATCACAGTGCATGACAATAGGGTCTCACTGTTTTGATAAGGTACTGCACCTCAGTGTATGACAGTAGGGCCTCACTGTTTTGATAAGGTACTACACCACAGTGTGTGACTAAGCATTTCAGATTCATTTAAAGTTGAATTGTTTATCATGTTCAGTTTTTATAATGGTTTTTAAGTCATTTATCAACTGTGGAGTGATTCTGTGTCATCGTGCACACTAACGAGTCATAATGTCACACCATGCACGCACGCTATACTGCACTATGTGTTGTGTGGGGTCCTATTGATATAGTGCAACATTGTATTATGGCCATGTTATTTCAACATGTCAAACCATCAGTTTACGTAAAAGGGTCATATATCATATTTACTGGCATATACTCAGAAAAACAACTGTGGTTTTACGTCTATGTTTTCCATGTTTTTAATTCCAGCCATATTCTGGTGGGTGATAATGTAAGTGTTTTAATAAATGAGTAACCACTCACCACGTTCCTCAACATGCGACCAGTCAATATGCTGGCGTGTATGTCACATCTCACCTGAAACCTCAGTTGTATGTTATTCAACTGTGTCCTTTGTACCATGCAGTACTGTTGAAATTGTACTTCCTACTCATTCATGTTGCTGTGATTATCACCGATTATTTGTACACATGTACTTAAATTTCCTTCTATTACCTAAGTTAACCTTCCATTCTGGTTTAAACTCATGAATTGTATATGTTTTCAGTAGGACTATATGATAATAGAAAATTGACATCTTTGGCATTTTGGGGGACTAATTGACACTGTGTATACATGTTGAAACCCTTCGATACTTGACATATTAAAATATCATTATGATTGGGAATAATTACTATAATACGATATAAAAGGGATTCATGCTTTTAAAGATGGTTGATTATTGAACCAGTAAGTCATAATTATCTTTAATTCAGCCAGAACTTTATTTACCCCAATGACAAGAAGATTCACATCTCACCTGAAACCTCAGTTGTATGTTATTCAACTGTGTCCTTTGTAACATGCAGTACTGTTGAAATTGTACTTCCTACTCTTTCATGTTGCTGTAATTATCACCGATTATTTGTATACAAGTACTTACATTTCATTTTATTGCCTTAGTTAACCTTCCATTCTGGTTTTAACTCATGAATTGTACATTTTTTCATAAGAAGTATATGATGATAAAAATTGACATCTTTTGCATTTTGAGGGACTAATTGACACTACGTAGACATGTTGAACCCCTTCAGTACTTGACATATTAAAATATTATTATTATCATTATCATTATTATTATTATTATTATTATTATTATTATTATTATTATTATTATTATTATGTCGAATAATTATTATACTATGATATAAAAGGGATTCATGCTTTTATAGATTGTTGATTATTGAACCAGTAAGTCATTTGTTTTAATTCAGCCAGAGCTTTATTTATCCCTATGACAAGAAGATTGCCTGGGTTGCGTGTATGTGGGTTCAGAAGTTCTTATATGACTTCCTATACCCCATTGCTGTAGTTCAAACTTGGTTGTTTGCGGTCTTCCAATTTCGTGGTGAGACAACTTCCATTTTAAAGGAAATTATTAACTTGAGATAACATTTCACGTTTTGAGGCCGAAGGTAGCCAGATTGACGTGACAGATGTGTGACAAGTGTGAAAGTGTGTCTACCTACTCACCAGGGACACTGACTCACTTCCATGCCTACACGTGTCATCCCTCGCCTAATGAACTGACCCACCCAGCGTTACCTACAGAGATATACATCCGCCCCACTAAACTCACTTGTTCACACCCAGCAGTGAGAACGTGTGCTAGGATGCTCAAGTCTGCAGCAGTTGCTCCCGAACTTGTGCTTGTCGGGCTTATCTATCTACCCTGCTTGAATTTACATGAATTTTGTTCCTGTTTTAGTCTCATAGGATACAATTTTCGTATAAGTGTAACTCGGCCATATATATGACAAATATAAGGCACAAGTGTGGGTTCTTTTAACTTTTATTGACGTGTGGTAGAATCTTTTAATAATCACACACTGAAAACATAACAAATTATGTAAGTAAATCCTAAATGCATACAGAATTTATAAAAAAATCCTGTGTCTGATAATTGTACTATAGAAAATTCACGAAATGTTATAAGTGTTATCTTTGTTTGAATAACTTTAGACCTTAGTTATATTATTTTAACTATTCTATTTCTTGTGGTAAAGTCAAATAGTAAATAGTTCGTTTTTCTTCCACAAAGTATGTGGCACACAATGTAGAATGCATAACAAATATTGATGGTTTTCTATGTATCAACTCCTTATTCACATGGAATCTTATGCATATGTTTCTTTTTTTCCAATACTTCATGTAAAACAAATCCAATATAACTACATTATCAACTCATTATATAATTTATTTTTGTTTATTTTTGCATGCTGCAATACAAAGGCACTTGTAAAAAGATATAAATGCCTCTTTTTTTTAATTGTGTTTGATAAGTCTAGTCCTTATCGGCATTCCTACATTAACAATGCCATCCCAAATTGTTTTCAATCAAGCCGTTCACCGTAGTTTCATAGCAGTCTATTTTTATATTCACCTTTGTTCCTTGGGGGCCAATAATGCACATATATTGTAAAGTATATTAGGTCCATTTCATTTGCAGTTACGTGTAATCTAGCTTTTTCTATACTCAACGCGCTTCTTAGACTAAGGATAAATATTAAGCATAAAGAAAGAATACATTTAAACTGTTGAACTCTACCTAGTTAGATAAGATACATCTAGTAAAGATTGTACGCAGTAAATTAATTACATTGCCGTATATTTATAATAAAGTTTCGCTTTCGTTTAGTATGGATCACCATGGCAAAACATCTAGTGAAACATATATTGCTTATTGATTGTATGCAGTAAATTAATTACATTGCCTTATATTTATACTAAATTTTTCGCTTTCGTTTAGTATTGATCACCATGGCAAAACATCTAGTGAAACCTATATTGCTTATTGATTGTATGCAGTAAATTAATAACATTGCCTTATATTTATACTAATTTTTTCGCTTTCGTTTAGTATTGATCACCATGGCAAAACATGTAGTGAAATCTATATTGCCTATATTTATTATATTTAATACTACTAGAGAATCCAACAAAACTAATTTATACATGTAACTTTAAACATAGTACGCCTTCTATCTATGCTAAATTTTGATTTCGTTTACTATTGATCACATCGGTAAACTGTTCTGCATAATAGTTATTGAAACGAAATTAAGAACTGTAGTATATATCTCTGCAAACTGTTATGCTGCATATTAATGTAACATTCTTATTGTTGTTGTATCTCATATGATGCATTCGTGTGCATCTACAAATGCGACCCAATATTTAGACAGTAAACGTTTTGATTATTATATGCATTTATTGCTCCAATAATACATACAATACACACATAAGTTAAACATTAACTTACAAAGATCTACCTTCTCCCTATTTGAACACCCATACACACACACGCGCGCGCGCATCATACATATACGCATAATCCATCCTCCATAACCACGCACCACATTACCTGATTTTCTTTCAGAAATTCATTTCTTTGTAAACCTAACAACTGGGAATCAGTCGGTCATTTCATGGAAACAAAAACCACCATCAAACCATAAATGAGCATAACATTATGCACTTTAAACACAAAAGGTCTTGTAAATAAAAACAAACGCCGTCAGATCTTCAAATACTTAGAAGACAAAACATATGACATAATATTTCTTCAAGAGACTCATACTGATAAATTATCTTGTGAAACCTGGAAGAATGAATGGGAAGGCGATGCCTATTTAAGCGGTACAAAATCAAACAAAGAAGGTGTTGGTTTCCTTATTAATAAGCTGTCTAACATCATCTGCTCAAATTTTCATGAATTAGCTATAGGCCGATTTATTACTTTAAATATACAAATTAACAATAAAGACATCACTTTAGTAAATATATATGGACCAAACAATGACAATATAAATATATTTAACATCCTAGAAACATTTGTAAGTGAAAATATCGAACAAAATATTATTATCGGTGGCGATTTTAACACTGTACTAAACCCATTAATTGACAAACGAAATGGAAGGTGTGATACTAATAAAAAATGTCAAGCACTATTAAACAACATAATACTCAATTATAGTCTTACAGACATTTGGCGCGAAAACAATCCTTCTCTACAACAATATACTTGGCACTCGAATACTAAACCTGTAATTTTTTCTCGCCTTGACTATTTTATTATCTCTGAATATCTTTTAAATACACTACCAAAATGCCAGATCAAATCGGGTTTTAAAACCGATCATTCTGCTGTAGTTTTAACCATCAATAGTGCTGACCACAAAAGAGGTCCAGGGTATTTTAAAGTTAATAACATGTATCTAAATGACATTGATTATATAAACGAAATGAAAGCTGCAATAAACGAAACTATAGATATTAATAAAAACTGTAATCCTAACACTAATTGGGAATTAATAAAAGGCTCAATTCGAAATACTTCAATTAAATACGCTAGTC
>Ga0224511_10001836_pt1 | contig 13494 bp, 5 predicted proteins | sample SF_May12_sed_USG_2_FD_169988 | JGI IMG/M metagenome (GOLD analysis project Ga0224511, IMG submission 169988) | Sediment microbial communities from San Francisco Bay, California, United States - SF_May12_sed_USGS_8_1 | ecosystem: Environmental > Aquatic > Marine > Sediment | place: USA...
AAGTCTTAACATATGCAGACTGCAAGTAAATCACATTATTTAAAAATTAATGTAATCAATCAATTTTTCAGTAAATGGTACTGAATTTGCAAAATCTTCTTATGCGTATAATTATGTTATGCAATGCTACGTTTACGTGTATCTGCTTTGCTGTTCCACTATACTCGTATAGAATCCATAGAAACAAGTTAAACATATGTTTATCGTCGACAGGTCACATTCAATATAGGATTTGTTGATATCAATTGCGTTTTTTTGTATTACATCACTTCAATGTATATTACAAAATTATTATTACAAAATGAATAGTGCGCCATCATGTCTTTTTTGTCTGTACAGAATGGTAAAAATATACAATATAAGCTAGACGCAGAAAACAATATGTTCTATTTATTTATTTATATATAATTATTTTGTTTGTATTGTGTATTTGTCAACAGTGAAAAACGTGAACCTGTATTTGAAGGAAATGTGTTTACGAAGGAGGCAAACAATAAATAAAGAAACCTCTATTGTTGCATGGCTGATAAACATAATTTTTACTTAAAATCTAGAGGTATTTTTTAGGGTAAGACGATACGGTCAGCAGCCGATACGATACGTATTCTATACGGACCTTGTCGATATGATACGTATTCGATACGATACACATGTACACGACTTAAGGTTTCCAAATCAAGAACAACAAAGTGAATGGTTCGGAAGAATCTTTACAGTAAATCCAACACATACTAGTGCTAAAGCAAAATAATCACCTGTGTAGTGTGTACCAAAATTTTATTCACAAAGTATTAGTTCAACATAATTAAAATCAAACTCAATTTGCTTAAGTCTTTTGCTTAATTGTTTGAAAGTCAAGTGTGAAATTATACTTCCAGATGTATCGATACAGCATAAAAACCGTATCGATACGTATCGGTTGATTTCTGTATCGATAGTGTACCGAAAGTGACTGTATCGTCCCAGCCTTAGTAGTTTTAAGTCTGACTTTTTTACGTTGGTGTAGTACTAGGCGGAAATAATCTTTATTGTAGTAATATTAATGTCATAAATATATACCGCATGATGTTGAACCTGTCATCGAAGTTTGGATCCTAGATCATACCTTGTAGAAACATCATTCGTTTTTGCTGATTTCTCAAATACTTTTTTAGATTAACGTATGCCACTATATGTAGGCATACTGAACAGAACAGACTATGTGAATAATGCTTGGATAAATAATGCGCGCTATCCATGTATTAATGGGTTATTGTTTTTTATTATGTTTTGTTTTAAAAGTGAAAGACGTTTAACAGCAATACACTTTTATAAATTGGGTTACTTAACCTGTCTTTTTTTGTTGTTGTTTTTCGTTGAACATCTTTTCAAGATTTGCATTGGAATATATATTTTCATCACATGTGTAAACACAATGTCTTGATATGGTAAACGGAAAGTTGTTACCGTAGGAACATGTTACATGCTTCTTTGTTCGTGAGTGTTGGAGCTTCTGTTTGACTTCAGTCTGTTATTCTCTCTTTTACTTTGACATTGTTAGCAAGATATTTGATCTGTTTGACCTGAAAAAGCATAGTCGGTTCATATTATTGGCGTCAAACGTTATGGTTAGTGTTAAACCTAACCCACACTCTAACCCTAACCCTTTTTACCAAGGCAACAATTTTTTTGGACGAGGCAACAATATTGTAAGAAATAAATATGCATAATGTGCCGTCCACCTCCATAAACCAGATGTTCTTTAGCACCTACATGTACCATCTTCGACGCCCACAACTGAAACGGTTTTTAAAACATAAAGAAAATACAAGTACAATCAATAATGGTAGAGGACAACAACTACACTTTATATCTTCATGGTAATATGACCAAGTTTTAAAAAGCCGGTACCAATTAAATGTCAAATAATGAATGAAAAGCCTACAGCTCCTCGGAGAATTGATTGAGATAAAATATATGTCGTTTGGAACTAAATTCTACTTCCACACAATCATGTAGTATAATTGAAGAGATGTTCAAAAAAAGAATGTTGTACAAAATGTAGACCTGTCAAGTTTAAGGGCACCATTATAAATGGCCCTTATACAAACACAAAAACACGTAGAATAAAACAACTAAATAAACTGTTTAATGTTTCCGGACATTTTAACAAATATGAATTGCGCATTGTTTGAACTGTGTCTTTAAATAATGTTTGACGTATTGAAATACTGCTTTAGCATCTTTATTTATTTCATTACATATCATTCGGGTGAATTTTTAACGTTATATGAAATTTAAAGATTAAAAAAATGTTAACAATGCATAATCTAAACTGTTTACCAGGCATTCTTTTTTTGGAATATAAAGCAAATGAGCACATGTGTTGAACTCTTGAATTACACTTGATTCAAGGTTGATCGCAGTTTGTTTCTGAAATGTTTTTAATAAAACAGAAGATTGTCTGACTATTAAATACAACATTTGTCAAAGACGAAAGCGTTTTTAATAAACATAGAGAAACTATTGCCACCATAACAATCTCGTTAGAATGTATGACACATAAATAAAATTATTGACAAAACTTTAACTTTCTTAACAAAAGCTGGTCTGAAGGACGTATATATGCTGAACCAAACAATGTACGCACCATGTTTGTTTTTGAATAACTTTTTATTTGATGCAACTGTGTTCAAGTTCCAAACCGATTTTTGTCATGATTTTTTCTCCAAACGATTTATTTCATGACGTGCTCACCCTAATTGTATTTTTGCGAGTGCATGTGAAAATCGGGTAGTTTGGTAATGGAAAAATGTTTTGCATTACTGTATTGATAAAGGAAACTTTTTATGTAAGGATAGTGCTAAATATGCTGAGAATTAATATTAAAAACATGACACGCGCAAAAGCATTAATTGAGTTTTGCCAATCGCATCGAGACGTCGCACGTGTATTGATTTTTTTGTATACCACAATACACAGATAATGGCTACAATTACAACTTAAACATCATTACTTATTAGAATTAAGCTTTATTTTTGTGAGAACGTCAACGTTTGATATATTCCTTAATGGTAATTGTAAGGTACTTTTGACGTCGCAGCGTTAAGACATGAACAGTACATTAACAAATTAAGTGAACTTACGCGCCCAGCTACTCAGATTTGCCATAATAAGTTTAAGAAACCACGTGTGTCTCATAAGCCCTAAGACTGGGATAAACGTGTTGCGGGTACGCAATATCCGTCAACGCCGACCGTGCGTAGGTTATATATATTAACGCAACGTAGTTGTCAAACCCGGCTACATTAGTGTCAGGAAAACAGCCCGCAATGAACAGGTCCGCGAATTTTTTCTTCCCGTTAAGCCCAAATGGGATGCGCTTTGGACGACGTGTATGCAGCCGTCTTGTACCAGGCGCTGCAACAGCTCGAGGATGGACCTTGTGAAGAGTGGCATGCGTTGCCAATTGCAACAGTTGAAACAGTTATTTATTCAACGAGACACCGTTGTGATTCCATTATGATAATTTAAAGTGAGCACAATTTCACTTAAGCCAGGATTATTTTTATTTTGTACCCCTGTTCAATGAATCGGTCGTTTAAAGAAACAATAAATGAAATAAATGTAAAACATCTTTTTCGAAAATGTTAAGAAATAATTTTTGTGATAAATTCTTCATTTATATAAAAAGTACGATCTGATGAGTCTGATAAATACACTGATCAATTAGATGGTGCGTTCATTGTTTGGTTCAGTATATTTGTTACTTTGATTAAAAAAAATCCTAAGGTGAATTTCACTCACTCACTCACCTCACCTCACCTCACCTCACCTCACCCCACCCACCCATCCGCCCACCCAACTTTGCGTTTTGTGTAGTATCAGTCATCATGATGAAAGTTAGCCGCCCCCGTGAGACGCAAACCAAAGAACAAAAACTTTTATCAATATCATGATTATTCCATTTATATGGGATATTTTGTAACTGAAACATCCACCTAAGATATCCTAGAATGATTTCTAAAAGACAAAAATTATTTCCGACCACGATGTCTATAAGTCTAGATAAACGGGAACATACCAGACTACAGTACAGAACGTCCAATAAGATGGAAATCACGTCATTACATCGGCTTACAACAGAGTGGCGTTCCAATATTGCCGTATAACCAGAGTCTAGATACATAACTTTTGACAGAACAACGGCTATGTTTTGGCCAGTGTCCTAGTGGTAAAATTTGTTTGCCTTCCAAGCATGAATGTGTGCAATTGTTACACGTGTATACATTGTATACACAGTTAACTTAATTGCGTTTTTCAAAAATGTTTCAATTAGTCAATTAAAAACCCTAAATACATATTTCAAAATCACATAAATATACATGCGAAGTGTAACTAACGCCCAGATGAACACATATAACATCAAATTATGTTTTTCATTTCCCCTTTCATCAGTTTAATTTCAATATTAAAATTGTATTTGTTAGGATTACATGTATTTGCAAAATATTTGAAAACTATTCTGAGGGTACAGTTCAATCATAGATAAAAGATACTGTTATTTCATAAAGATGCGCTTTAACCGTGAATCACATACATTCCTGTGCTCTGTACATAAAAAATAAATTATAACATATATATGTAAGTAACAATCAAGTTTGTTCCGTTTATATTGATAGGTTAAGTGCCCATTTTCAACACTGTTTAAGTCATCCTAAAATCAAGCAAATAACTGCTTTGTTAAATTAGAACATTTACTAGAACACAGTATGAAACGTGTGCTACTAAAAAAGCAAATGAATTAATAGCAAAATGCTTCTATCATAGTCAGATATTAGTGTAATATTGTTGTGAAAGGGCTACAAGTTTATATTCATTTTAAACCCTTTGCATTAATAAGCGATTGTTTGTATTATTGTTACCTGCAAAGGTGTTACACCAACTTTATTGCGCTGGAGAAACTTAAATAATCTGAAATACAGTGTTTACATACGATCCTTCAACTGAGTTTCAGTCCTGAAAACTCAATTTTAATGTGCAATCAAACTTCATTACCAAGAATGAATATGATAGAAAAAGGTGCGTTCATCCAACTCATGATATTGTAAAATAATTACGAGCATAAAGTATGTAAAATTAAATTTCTAATATTTACTGGCAAGTTAATAAGTCATTTATTATTAGATTTTGTATGCCACCTTAGATATCACTGTCTTTTATTAAAATTTAATAACAGGGATATACAAAGGGTAAGACATTTGTAACTTTCACCCATTTTAGTAAGTGTTATTTCTATACAGTATGAAACATGTGCGGCTAGAAAAAAATATGTCCAGTAGCATTACAGTAACTGTCGTTGTTAAACAAGCTTTCACGGATCGCGAATTAGTGGCACCGATGAAATACTGGATTTAGCTATTGAAATACCATATATATCGTTTCGAATGACCATACAAATAAACAACGTTAAAATATCATACGCTGTGTTGCAACGTTTTTCACAGATATTAAAAAAATCAAGAAAATATAGGTTTTCAAAATTTCTGTTTTTGTGTTACACGACTAAAGCCCATTAAATGTGTAAGTGTTAAACCACTGACATACACGTCTTGTAATCATCTAAACATCATTTTCATTTGACGTATACAAGGAAGTTCATGTGGCAGTATTATGTATATAACTGTATAAATTATTACATTAAACGTCTTAAAAATAGAGCACTTAAAAGTGTTTCTCTGTCATTACATGTCATTTTATTTCTAGGATAATCAGAGGAATAATAACAAAACCCAAAGCTCATTCTGACAAATGCTGATTTATGTCTTCAAGAAAGATGTGTGAGAATTTACTTATTTTTTCTGCTGCCACAATGCGTTCAAGCACACTATCAATCACAAAATTGTGTCACTGTATGATCATTTTAGTTTGTCGCCGTTTGCAAAAGCTGTATAACGCTGCAGGAAATGTAGTTTTTATCAAGCCATCTAAGCAAGGGCATGGCAATATTTCCTTTGGCGTCATTTGACAAACTGAGACGATTTAAGGATGCGCCAAGTTGTATTGAAATAATTAATCAATTCAAGAAGTCTCTGTTCCTCTCATAGTTTTGCTATGAAGACACAATCTGACAACATGCAGGCAATTCATGTACAAAAACAAACCTTTTGCCTCTGAATGAAGAGCGGCTTATGTAGTTGCAACATTTTCCATTTTCATTCAAAGGTATTATTGTCGCATTTACATTGTATTTGTTTTATGAGCAGGTTTGGTCTAGTGGCAAAATAAAGTCAGTCAGCATAGGGTTATCGATGTTCAACTCTTGAAGAGAAGATATTTTCCACAGTGGGTCTGGCTATAAATTGGTTTTGAGTTCGAAATCCGGCACGGCCACACAACTTCTGTGCGCATTTCATCATGAAATGATTTTGAAATGTATATTATGTAATTTCAGTCATAACAAAACTATGGCTTGTAAAACATATATACAAAAATAAGCAATACTAATACTAATCCAATACGAGTTGCGCCGCCAGATTTATCTCATATATATTTTGTGTGCACATACAAATGCACCCCCCAAGTGGCCCGTTGTAGATAAATATTTTAACAGTCGATCACGTTGTACGAAAAATTCGTCATTTTTACTGTATGCTACAGCAAATGTCAAGGTACATGTACGTACATACCAGAATTCGTTAAAAACGCATTTTCACAGAGAATTTCGTATAGTGAATTTGAAAAATAGTTTTTTTATCGATAACACTTACTTTGCTCTTAAAAATGTTTTATATCTATTTTAACATGTCTTAAATCTAAAAAATATGTAATTGTTGACGTAACATCCCGTGTTCTATCTTAAATACAATTTAGTTGCGTACGTTTATATATTAATACAACTAATGATGATATTCTTTAACAAAATAATTTGGTTTTATTACATTCAAACGTCATTCAATGACATTATTTTAAAAAGGTGTTTTATCATGCTGTTTTCAAGACAACGTAAATGGGGTTGACCATTTGGTCATTTTTTTAATTGCCCCTATCAGGTGTTTGACAGGCTATAAATTCAATTAAATAGTATATTATTATTTATAATTACTTAAAACGAAAATGTATAAACTCAATGTTTAAATAGGGATTGGCATAGCTACAATTTGCGCAGTGTACAAAAATGTACATTTGAATTTGAATTAATGGTATTAGATATACGGGGTTTGCATCTTATTCAGTTCATGTGTTTCGATGCCTCAAATTATATAAGCTATTTTATGTTGACTTGCATTTTTTCATTGTCCTCTACATTTGTATATTTGCCTTTTTATAGAACGTCTTAACGTTTGCCGACATATCACTGACGGCCCACTTTTCTTACATCTCTTATAAAATGCCCTGTCTGTAATAAAAAATACAAAGCATTTGAATATGTCACTGACATTCGTGCAGAGTTATTTTTGAATCCCGCCAGAGATTTAAAAGATATAGAGCGGACAGGATAATGTGTTTGACCTTAATCTATCACCATGACCATGAAGTGACATTGGTCAAACATACGCCCTGCACATCGTCTCGTGGTACTTTACTTTTGTGCTAAATCATTTCAAACTGTCATCAACCCTCCAAGAGTTATAGAGCAGACACTTAATACAGCCAGACACTGTTTAAAGCAGCTGTCATCCAGAATATACCAAAAATCATTAGTTACATTTTGTTTTCAAAACTTCTCTTCAAATATACATAATAGTTGTTAGAAATAAAAATCCCTACATATTTTCACTGTTTTGCTTTGAAAACAGACACTTCGCTATTCTGCAATCGGGATATTCCTACTATACATAACGGCATAGTAGATTATGCAAAAAACGATGTTTTACCAGCAATTTGTCAACTGAATTAAGTGCTCAGTAATAATAGATCTCTCCAATGAACATAACTTGACCGGTATTTACCGTTATTTATTTATTTATTTTTTGAGCATCTGGAGGACAGCTGCCTTAACCTTGAACTAAGCCTCTTGAACTAAACTAGGTCAAACATGTGCATTGTACATCGACTTATCAAACTTGACATTTGAGTTATTTGAAAATCCCAACAGGGTTTTAAAAGATATAGAGCGGACACAAAATACAGCCATACAATGGTTAACCTTGAACTTTGACATTGACCTTGAACCGACTTTGGTCAAATTTGTGCAGTGTTATTTGTAAATCTCACAAGGGGTTCAAAAGATATAAAATGGACACGAAAACCTGACGGCCAGACAAACAGACAGACGGACTGACGGACAGACAACGGAGCTAAAACAATATGTCTCGCCATATTATTTAGGGGGGATAATAATTATTTACAAGCGACTGCGATAACAGTGCACCCTACGAATGATCAGAATAAATGCAAAGCTAGATATCTTAAAAACTGATAGTGGGGATTAAATGACGCCCCTTACATATGTTCTGATCGTTGACTACGACACTGGTTTTTCGTAACACTTTCCAGACATGCGATTTTATCTGAATTGTTGGATAACATAAGACTTGTTAACAAGAATAAGATCAGACATCACGGTTGACAGAGGGCAATAAATCTCCAATTAATTGAATTTATCTGCATTCTTAGGGGTATATACAGATTTCAGTTCAATGAAAACCGTACGTTAGAGTGTTGACAGTACAACGGGCGTCCAAAGATAGACTGACTTCCAAATTAAACATAACGTTTTGATAAGTTTAGACAATGGCGTTCTATGTATTGTTAGATATAATACTCAACATCATTTTTAAACAAAATGATTAGTGTTTTACTTCATTTTGTAGTTATATTTTTTCCGTCCTCTGGAATCATGAGAGGGGTTTACATTTGGAAATGCTAATGCGCTAATGCACTTGAGGGCGGCAGTGGTGTGGTATCTCTTATAACCAATAATGAACAGTTTTAATTATATCGTGGCTGCTATTTTTTCTGTGCAAGCTATGCTACCTTTCCCATTTTCCGATTAAATATATTAAACATCTAGTATAATAATAATAATAACTTTTAAACATATTTTTTCCTGGATCAACTCAAGTGAAACAGCTAGAGTCAAAGATGTTTATCCTTAAGAAGGCACACATATATAGTCATTACACGCACCTTACTCTTAGTTGTTTATTAATGCCATTTTTGATCCTTGTCTCATTTTAGCAAGCAGTCCATTGCACTGTAACATGATACATGCCGATATTGTATTGGCGCATATAATGTTTATCCTAATTGCACGTACATTGGTCCATTGCGTGTTACTGTTACATTAAATCACCGTCAACGTTTTCAAACATCACTCCTTTTAGTTTGTCAGACTGTAGTAAAGGTTAATGCGCTATTCTAAAATGCTGTTCTGATACAATTGATAAGACAGTGTACCAATGAAATTTATTTAAGAAAACAAAAATTTAACGTACGTGCAAAGTCATCGTATTTCATGTCTGTAAGTTAATAGGATATTACCACAATAGTTTAACAGATTAGCTCAGATTACAGTGTGCATATGTACGACTTTATACTTCACGAGTACGATTTGAGTTCAAAATACTTTCGCAACAATATAACCACTTTTGTGTTTATGCTCCATAACATTATACAAGAACTATAATACTGACAATTTGTAAAATATATTGAAGGCTAGACAGACTATGCAAATCAAATTGTTATGCGTGTTTACACTAAAACGCAAAAAGCTAGGTAAAATGTGGAGCACAATTAAGTATTAGAAACACACTAAAAGCATCAGCTTGACAGATTCTTTCATTTGTTTCCCAATATTTCTTGTTTTATTGGGGTGCCTAGACAAATTAGACGGAGCGACGACAACATTGTATGTGTTATGCATACATTATGCTCTTTTGTCAAATCTTATATAAACGGGGCACATGTTTTATTATTTGCAGTAAGTTCATGACATAAAAACATGTCTTAAATCCGCAAACAAATCACGTTTTAAAGAAGTAAAAACAAAACAAACAGCATGTATATACAAATATAATCTCATAATGTCTGCTTATAATGACGGCACCTTTCTGTGTCGTATTTCAATGTGTTTTATAGTATTTATAATATTAATAGGACCTTTTTATTTTCATTTTACTTTCTCTTTAGTATTAAAAATTATACTATCATGGCATTTGGCTGGACGATATCGTCACTTTTAACAGTATGGCATACATAAGTTATTGATAACATACCATAGTGTCGATATAAAAAAACAACCTTCTGGTAATTTTAACATTAAATGTTTTTAAATGATTTTGTATGCGTTTAGAGTAACAAAACAATAAGATTTGAAAGTGACGTGTTTCCTATCGAGGCAAACGCAATGCACAGTTCCGCAAAACTCAATCTCCTCCCCTTTCTGTACTTGGAATGTGTTGGTGTGATTAGGTTAATAAAAAGTAAGCTTTCTTTCGTATTTACAGGGTCAGATTATAACCTGCCAGTCATAACCCTTATCCACTGTATTAAAATTGATCATGTACTGTTATAATCGATCAGGATTGACAGACACTATAATTGGATAAACATACGTTTTTGCATGGCTGATATTTTAGATCAAGGGGTATTTTCAGTAAAGCATTTTACCGGGGTGTAGCATATATAAATTATGGTATCTCAATATCTTGACAAGGGCGAAAAAGAACTGTTTCCAAAATAACATGTGTTTTTTTCTTTTCTCATGATTGCATTGGTTTTCGTTTCACCTTCATTGAATTTTTTCCTTATACATTTTAAGGAGAGAATATGACCTGTATTTTCGAAAAACATCCGCGGTTTATATTTAGAATTGAATATTGACATCGAACGCAAAACTTGTAAACAACTCAATTACTTTTAAATACTAAAGAAAAAACGTTGATCCAGAAGAATAGATGCATGGAAAAATAGCAGTATCGACTATTTAAGCTGTTCATTAATGAACACCATCGACGCCGACAAGTATATGAGAGGAACTCTATTTTTATAACGCACATACGCTACAAGTGCAATTAAGAATTAATGATGATCAAAACAAATAACCACGCTGTAATTAAATGTCAAATATTTAATGATGTATCTATAAAAAGCTCATATGAAAAGGCTATATTTAGATCAAATGTTTCCGCCGTTTGAAATCAAATGGTACTCTCATACTATCATAGAGCTGTGAATGATATTTCAAATATATATACATGCATTGCACATTAACAATAAAAACACGAAATGATAAGTTTATAGAAAACACAAACCACCCAACAATACATGAACAATGCATTTTTCTGTATCTTAATATTATTATGCTTGCATGTACATTATAGAGGCGCATCCGTATAAGCCAAATACAATTTTCTCCATAGTTTTACATGTTTAGGTTAAAGTTCATATATAACGCCTGTATGCAAAAAAAATGCAAATGTATTTTGTACACAATCGTAATATGTGAACTATAACCGGCTCACATTTCACTTGCCCACTTTTGGTCGGCGCGATCAAAAACTATGATTGCAGAGCCATTTATATCAAACACGTGCACAGAAAAAAGGCGGATTGTTAATTTTACCAATTAGCGAGTAGCCAAGAGGGCGATAATACGCGAGTTAAATCGTTGACGACATCGCATATGGCCGTTGGCTTAATTGATGGATTAATGATCTGAGCGTCGCGATAGAAATCTGCTCTTATTAAAATTTCACTGAGCTGAAATTCATGAATGATAACGATTTGTCCGTTTAACCGTTATAAGAATATGTGCATGTTTGGATTTTAAAAATGGCAACACCAAGGAAAAGACATACGAGTGCGCCCACAGAAATAGCTACACCGTCTCCAAAAAGACAAAGAACAGTTTTGACATTAGAAAAAATATGGAATTAATTAATGCATCAGAAAAAAATCCATTGTATACTCACAAGGAACTTTCGGAAAAATTTGGTGTTCGGGCCTTCAAAGACAACGTTTTAAACACGGAAAACGTGAAGACATCAATGCTGCTGTGTACAAATGGTTTTGTCAAGCTCTTTCAAAAAACTTGACTTAGCAAAACAACTTGGTGACTTGGATTTCAAAGCTTCCAATGGTTGGTTATATAATTAGAAGCGGAAATGCGAACTCAAATTATATAAAGTGTGTGGCGAGAGTAATGATATGTCAAAATTCGAGGTTGAAAAGTTTAGGTCCAAGTTACCTGAACTCCTGTTGTCTACCGCACAGAGTGACATATTCAACTGCGGTGAATCGGGGCTTTTCTTTCGTGCGTTACCAGACAGATCATTGTCGTCAAAAAGTGATGCGTGCAAAGGGGAAAGTTAGCGAAAGAGAGACTTACCGCCATGTAGTGCTATCGGCGAAAATTTAAGCCATTGGTTAAATGCAAATCATTCAAACCGCGATGTTTAAAAAATGTTAAGATTGAATCGTTGCCATGCAAGTGGGAAGCCAACAACAAATCATGGATGACGAGAGAAATATTTCAGAATTCAGAATAATCATAGACTGATAGAACATAGCTTGTATAAGAGATATTCTTATTCCAACTTACATATCATTTGATTCATAATTATTTTATACAGTTAATCAATGGTTTTACTGAATAAACTATAAGAACTTTATTCAACTCGTGATACATTTCCATATTATAACGTTGGCGGACGTGCGGGGAGGGATGGGTCGCCCGCGCTGGCTATAGTCCTTGCGTCGCCAAGGTCTACGGTGAAGACGACGTGTGACGACACCATGAAAGAGGTTGCTAATGGGACGAGCTGCATACGAAGAGCAGCTTTGTCTCAATGACTAAAGTCATGAATCCATTGGCTGAACAGGGCAGCGGTTGCGCCTTGCAAAGTTGCCAAAAGTGCTGTTGCAGTTTGTGCAACTGCTGCACTAGATGTGAAACAATGTGTGCTTGTTTCGGGGCAAACACCGAACAATTGTGCTGATATCAATTCTATTTTACAATGTATGTGGGAAACATTGTTTTGAGACAATTAAATTTTAGTGACATTGTTGTTGTTGTGGTTGTTGTTGACATTAGTCCAGATAGGCGCGTAAGGGGGTGATTTACCCCCTGAAAACGGGCATTTACGCGCTAGTTGGGATTTCTGAGCGTACATTTATGCGTTAAAATTTGTAATAAAGGGGTAAGATACGCTCACATTAAAATTCAAGCGCGTACATTTCATAGTTTAGTTTCGTTCTCTTAAAAAATTGGTGTACGTTGGTTGGCGCTTGTTTAGATTATAAACAGCGTCTGCGTAACAATCAATGATAGAATTATGATTTGATGATAAACTGCACATGAAGCTGTCTGTAAAAATGAATAGCGTTTTCTTTTTGGATCATTTCTCGTAATGCGGACATGTTAACTTGAATAATAAAATACGGATTTTCGATTTTCTTCTATTACGACAAAATATGTCAATTTAAAGTATGAACATTATTAAAACAGGTTTGGTATGGGTTATTTTGGTCGACACATTTTGAGAAACTATTTGCTCATGTTACAGTGAG
>Ga0224511_10001838_pt1 | contig 13489 bp, 7 predicted proteins | sample SF_May12_sed_USG_2_FD_169988 | JGI IMG/M metagenome (GOLD analysis project Ga0224511, IMG submission 169988) | Sediment microbial communities from San Francisco Bay, California, United States - SF_May12_sed_USGS_8_1 | ecosystem: Environmental > Aquatic > Marine > Sediment | place: USA...
GCAATGACGCACCATTCTATTACGACGATAAAACATGTATAGCCTTCGATATAATATATCTAATAGCAAACAAATTGCTAAACACATTAACAAAACAAGTAAAAAAGTTTTCTAAAGATATTATTCAAAATCAAGGCTTATTTAAGAGCATGTTACAAATATTACATGTAACAAATATACAAACACTTGGGTAGCACGTGTAGAATGGCATGCATGAATTTTGAAAAACAATATGTATTCTATTATGAAGAAGATCTACAACGGTAACTATACATAGTTCCGTTACATGCGTTGTAAATATACATCCAAGAGCATTAATTTACCCAGGTTAATACACATTCTACTTCATGTTAATACTTCCCTTTTACCGCATACCATATTAAGTTTCCGTCCGTACATTGTTCGGAAGATGTGAGGTCATGTGTTCACATGTCTTACACAACGTGCCGTTTAATACTTAACACACAACATATTACGTATTTATTTCTATCTTTATTGTTTGTACTTAATTGCTTAACAAACATTATTGTCAGTACACATATATGTTGTTTGCATTTAAGGAAATAATAAACTGCGCCAGTGTCGACATTTGTTGCATTCCTTTTTCCACACAATTTCTTTGCCTATATTCACACATTATTTATCACTATGTGGACTAGGTAAAATTAGTTTTAAATTTGTTTGTTGAAAATGGTGCGTCTTGGTAAATTGATTAATTTTATATACACTTAAGCAGAGTAAACGGATTTTGACATAAACGTTGAACTCTGTGGTCTTTCTTTATCGACGTAAAGTTATGAAATAATCAAGTACTTTATAAAATCAAATATATTTTATTATCATAGAACTAAAGAAACTGTTTTAGTCTCCATTTCGATAAATTCATCTTACTCCACAATGTGTAGCTTGTTCGCTTCACTCGCTGTTATTACATACATGTATATTTAGTCAGTGTTGAAAATAAAATATAATGTCGTTTGAGACTGATAAATTACAATGAAAAAATACTTTGTCTGTGACTATTCATTCAATTAATTAATGTGAAGATACAGTTTATGAAAGGACAGCATCGGGTTTCTTTTTGGTTCGCACAAAAACAAAGCCGTACGCAGGGTACATGTAGATACGAACACAGTACATACGTTTGTATGTGCGAGCATGAGGAAGGTTCACTCTCTGCAATTACTTATGAACGGAAGTGGCCCGTGGAATTAAAAATCTTTCGATTGCACGGGTACGAAAATATACATAATAAATGAAAATGCAATATAATATGTGCACTTTTATTGTTCTAAATACAGAGGTGACAATAAGAGAAAAAAAACACTATAAACTGTTACACAACAATAGCTTCCAAAGCTGTTTTGGTGTCAGATTTGACCTTAAAATCATATTCTATACCGTGGAATTTTAAAAGCATAATATTTCACAATAAAACAGATCAAAAGAAAATCAAACAAATGGACCAATATGAAAGATCTAAATCTATTAAATTAATATATAATTAGATTTATCTAAATGTCCTTGTAAAATATGTTTGGGTTTCAGAAAATGAAATCTGACACCAACAGCTTTTAGTCTGATGTGGGATTTACGATGTACGTTATCACAATATCAGCTTACCAAACACTCAAATTTAAATAGTACATGTAGAAAAATATACAACACAAAATACAAATGGGTAACATCCCTATGATTTCCAAGTCGAGCAATGAATATTCAGTCCTTCAAAAATCACACAAAGCAGACCAAAGTTGTGGTTTGGTCCATATCGCACTTAAGTTTTACTCGATTGTCTAGTATTTCTGTATTACTCGCAAATCATATTTAATAGAGTTCGGAGTTTATTACCTATACTATATATTTTGGACAATACGTACCCATTAGTACACTTTAATATATAAATGCCATTTAATACAAGATCAATGCAAAGACGTGCGTCAAACAAGCAAACAGATACATGTACATAAACGTGAATGAACATACAAACAGCGCAAGGCCAATGGGGCTAATTTACATAATACATATAATACTGATTTCTTATATATAAATGTTGATAAGTTTCTATTAACAGTTTTGTCAGTTGACTGGAATAAATTTATAAGTGTGGGAGTGTTGGCACTTTTTCCATTATCTAAATAATCTTATAAGTAGATATGTCTGATATTATTGAACAAAGGACATTTACATATAAAATGAAATTCATTCTCTAACACTTCTCTCACTTTAAAACTGATTGTTTCTTAAAATCACTTAACGGTGATATACAACCAAAATATTAGCTACAAATGTTTGGAAATTGTTCGGTTTAAATAAATATAATAACCCCCTGTTAAAGATGTAAATTTTACTTTATAAAGGCAAAACGAGCTGCCATAAATGATATTTTATATACAATTTTATATAAGAACAATTATTTTACCACTAAAATCCCTTTTCAACTATTGCCAAAAATCACAAATATTTACAGATGTTGAAATAAACAATGCTGCAAACAAAGCAGACAGGATCATGCTGTATGGCAACATGACAAACATAATAACCTCATACAGTCAGCTAAACAAAAATACACAACACAATAAGAAACACTCTTTAACATGAACATGATTTTGAAACCTATGTGTTTTTATTCATAAAAAACGATTACTGCAACAAATGTTCAGTTACACCATTTATACAGTCCATTACTATCATTGGGGTGTTGTTACATGTATTAGAATTCCGCCTGTGTAAAATTCAATTCACTACTGGTAAGAACATTATATTTTTTCAAATAAATACATTAACACTATATCAGCGTCTTATGTGGCAATGATTTAATCTTTTTGGGACTTGTGTTGTTTTTATTGTTGATGATGACACGGTACAATTAGGGACTGATGTAGAGAGTCACGTGATATCAAGGTTTGAACTTATGTCCTTATATTGTTGTCATAATATAAACTTCTATGCCGCTTAACGTCGGATCTGATTTTGTAAAGATGTAATTGTTGTCTGAACTGAGGTGTCGACTGATACTGCTAAATTTGGGAATGATCCTTCTGTAGCTAAAACAATGGATTGATGTTGTCATCTTTAGGAGTACAGTAGTCGCAGTTAGAACTGACGTTATTGTTGAATAAAGGATATAGTTGGAACTTCTGTTGTGATACCTTGTTATCTTAATTTAGACAGATATCGTAGTTGGAACTTTTGTTGTCACAACTGTAACCAGACGTGTGCCCAAACAGAATTGTGACAAATACACATTTATTCGGAAATTATAAACAATATAAATTGAAGAGATGTTCAAACAAAGAATGTTGTAAACAATGTAGATGTGTCATGTTTAAGGGCACCATGACAAAATGGCCCGTACAAAAACTAACACAAGGGACGACACAAAAACTCTTACAACATCATGACACAACAGACATTTAGAAAACATATATTTTTGTGTTTTTCGGATTTTTCATTTTTTGTTTTCTTTTTTATTGATAATTTCTTAAAGGAATTCTCCAAGAAAAACACTATTTATTTCTAAAGGGAACATAAACATAAAATTCTTAGCTTAGAGACGGTCAATTAGGTGCCAACGAGTATAACTATAGAAATGTTTCAGAAACATCACATATCTTATTCCGTGCTTCAATTTCAAACAAGAGGATGTAACACCCATCAGTTTTCTTAAAATGGGTGATGCTTGATTATGGTCACATCATGTTAACACCTCCAGGATCGGAACTCAACAGCCACTGTTTAAACAGACGGGCATCCCAGAACCTCCATTCGTAGTTCCGGCCAACTATTAAACGTGAGCGGGTATACGCGAAGACACAGGGCAAGGACAGGCGCCGGGAGAGTGTTGGCCACGATTGTGTTCCCATCTGTGTTACTTTGGAATACCTGGTGGTTATTAACATGATATATTACAAAGATGTTAAGATGAAACTAAACATATAACCGACTCTTAGCACATAATAACATTATAGTTTACACTTACACTAATAAAGAAGAGAAAAGCTAACACAACTTCTCTCTGCGTCCTACAATACACCGACACAGTCGAAACAATTCTGAGTTTACCTTGATACTTCCAAGCCCATCCAATACGTCAATGAAAGAGGTACAGTCCTCACTGGACATGAGACGATAGGTTTTTACCCAGTTTAAGTTACCCGGATCTCCCTGCATCTGAACCGTTTTCACAATACTGAGCGTATAAAACATAACCTGCCAAAGGAAACATATTTTATATTTCACCTTGTTCTTATTGATACTAAGATTAACACCAAAAGCATGTTTAATAAGACTTACTGGCAACTTATTTCAATTAATATTACGTTATAAAGAGTATGTATGTACATCAAATGCAATAAACGGTAATAATCACCTGGAGCCACATGCTGGGAATAGCGGCATCTTTCTCTGCTGTAGAAGTTGTCCAGGCTTCTACATTGTTCAGCCGTCCCTGGTAGGGTTCATATTTAGCACCCCAGTAACTTGAGGCCGTCATGTACGAGTTAGGTATGGGGGTGGCGCCGCCCATCAAAGGAGAACCAGTCGGGCACATAACTGCAGTGATCGATATAATGACAACGAATCGAACACATCTGTATATGTTGGCATGTTTTATGCTTGGTAGGAAACAAACATTTTAAAGGAAACATTTTTTATGTATTTTATTTTACCTGTCTCACAGTTGATCCCGTTGTATTCAACTGTGCATGCGCAATTGTAGCCGTTTGCGAGGTCGGTGCACGTGCCACCGTTCTGACAGGGTAGGGACGCGCACTCATTGGTATATGGTCAAGATTTTTTTTACTATTATATTTTTCGAGACGTTATGGCACTAATTTTATCTTTGAGGCAGAAAAAGCACTAAACACACATTGCATTACATGAATATTTCTAATGATATATAAACTTTGCGCATTGTGTAAAGAAATATTTGAAAAATGTTAACACAATATTGCTAAAATGTTTTTTACAGAATTGTTCTTTAACTCATTCCGTATAGGCCTATTGTAGAAAATGTAATTATAAGGCATAAAATTCCGCCGGTATATGAAAGACAGTAAAAGGCAATAGCATTACATTAAACTATCATGTTATTTATTTATGTGTGTTTCTTAATCATTTGGTTTAAATAATGACACCAACAGCGAAAGGGTTTTTAACAATCCCAGTTTTATTACCTGCCTCACAGTTTATCCCGGTATATCCACTTGTGCATGCGCAAGTGTAGCCATTGACGAGGTCGCCGCATGTTCCCCCGTTCTGACACGGAAGGGAAGCGCACTCGTTGATATCTAAACAAGAGTAATTTGGTTGTGTTATGTTTTAAGGCGTTATAAAACTAATGAAAGGGAAAGCCAAAAACTTATCCTTAAGGCAAAAAGGCAATAAACACACACACAATCAAAATACTCAAATAATTAAATAGTTATATAAGCTTTTTCTGTTTTGGATAGAAACATTAAAAAAACGGAAACATACAATTGCCAGATATGTTCAAAATATGTACAAAATTGTTCTAAAGCAAGTCAGGTATCTTAAAGAAAAAAGGCACACAATCGCGTTAACGCGTATCTTACAGTTGAATTTTAAGTTAAAACTATCATGTGTTTTTTGTATTTGTTTCCTTATCATTTGATTGAAAAACTTAATCATAAGTAAACACGTTATTAACAACTTCAGATTTATTGTATTATCTGATTTATTTGACCTTGCACTGACCTTTCCTCATTAGTATTCGGCAGTGTTCGCTGTCTATAAAAAGGTATGTATACAGCTGTCATACAGGACAACCAGGTTTATTTAACGCTTTGTTCACTGAGTTAATGTGTCGAAAAGTGGCTCAGTGGTTAAGATTTTGGGCTGTGAATCAAGCCGGGTTCGAATCCCGCTGAAACAATATTATTTTTTATGTTTTATTTTTTTGTTAAAAAATTCATTTTAATATGACAAAAAGTTCCGCTAATGGGATTTGAACCCGTGTCATCAAGTTCCCAGTCAAACTCCTATACCACTGAGCTACATATATCGTTATAGAGCTATATTGATATTTACAGATAAATCATTGGCAAAAGGTACATTCCTGCTGTACAATAATGTGAAACTTACGAAGATTATCGGAATATTCATAAGGAAAGGTCAGTGCAAGGTCAAATAAATCATACTATACCTGTCTCACAGTTGATTCCGTTAAAGCCACCTGCGCATGCGCACAAGAAGCCGTTAACAAGTTCGGTGCACGTGCCGCCGTTCTGACATGGTGAGGATGCACACTCGTTGATTTCTGGTAAACAATAGTTTTAAACTGTGCCAATTATTTTAAATTAAGACAAGGCGTCCGTAAAATTCGTGTACGTGCCACCTTTCTGACATGGGAGAAACGCGAACATGTACCAAAATTAGGTCAAAGTTATTTTGATAGTTTTATGTCGCGAGGTGTTGTAAAACAAATTTCATCAATAAGGCAAAATCGGCACTTAACACACAAACACATGATTAATTGACATGATATTTAACCTCGTTGAAACTTGACATCAATATGGTAAACATGCTAAACAAAATATTGATATTGTAAAACTTTGTTTAACTGTTCAAATCCCGTTCTGTTTGAATGTGTTTAGGAAAACACAGATAAGTGAGATAAAACCCTGCGATCTGGAAGAATAGAAAATAATAATACAATCGCTTTAACGCACATTGTACAGCAATTTATTTTAAACTGGTGTGTTTGTTTTTATAACTGTTTCTCCATCATTATGTTTAAATAACGAAAACAATAAGTGGAAGGGTTATTAATAACCCTAGTTTGTTACCTGTCTCACAGTTTATTCCGGAATATCCACTTGCGCATGCGCAAGCGTAGCCATTGACGAGGTCGCTGCACGTGCCACCGTTCTGACACGGAAGGGAGGCGCACTCATTGATATCTAAACAATATTATTTTGATAATTATATGTTTAGGAGCTATCAAACGTATCCTTCAGACAGAAATCGGCACTTAACACACAATGAAAATACATACATAATTGAAATGTTATATTAATTTTGCGTATGTTGGAAAGAAACATTTGTTAAACGGTAAACACACTACTGTCAAAAATGTTTGATGAATTTCTTCTAAAGCTCATTTCGTAAGATGGTTTTGTAGAAAAAAAATAGATATGTGACATAAAATTCAGGTATCTGAAAGAAAGAAAAAGTCAATAAAATCGCGTGAAGGCTCATCGTTCAGTTGAATTTGAAGTTAAAACTATCATACGTTTCGTTTATGTTTGTTTCTTTATCGTATGATTTCAAACAACCTCAGATTAATTTTACCTGTCTCACAGTTGATTCCGTTAAAACCACCTGCGCATGCGCACATGTAGCCGTTAACGAGGTCGGTGCACGTGCCGCCGTTTTGACATGGTGCGGATGCACACTCGTTGATTTCTGGTAAAACAAATAGTTATTTGAACTGCATCTATGATTGTAAAATAAAACAAGGCGTCCAAGAAGTCCATGCAAATGCCACCGTTCTGACACGGGAGAGACGCGCGTTTGTAGATAATAGGTCAAAGTTATTTTGATAGTTTTATGTTTCAAGGTGTTGTGAAACATTATCAATAAGGCAAAATCGGCAATTAACACACAAACAATTACATGAATAATTGACATTATATTTAAACTTCGCTGAAATTTGATATCAATATCATAACACGCTCAACGCAAAATTGATATTGTAAAACTGTTTTTAAACGTTTAAATATCGTTATGTATGAATGTGTGCTAGAAAACACAGATCGGTGAGCTAAAACTCCGGGATCTGTTAGAAAGAAAAAAGGTTTCACAATCGCATTAACGCCAACTTTACAGTTGCATTTTAAATTAAAACTTTTATACAATTTATTTATAAGTGTTTTAATCAATTGGTTTAAATAAGGAAAGCATTGTAAAAGCATCATTATTAGATTAAGAGCACCAGGTTTTTTTAACCTGTCTCACAGTTTATTCCGGAATATCCACTTGTGCATGCGCACGTGTAGCCATTGATGAGGTCGCTGCACGTGCCACCGTTCTGACACGGAAGCGACGCGCACTCATTGATATCTAAACAAGAGTAATTTGATTATTATATGTTTCAAGGTATTATGATACTGATCTTATTCCTAGGGCATAAAACCACTACACACAAAAACAATGCAAGTACATACAAAGAAAATAATTAAAATGTATATAAACTTTGTGTGTACAGGTTAGAAACATTTGTAACATAGTAAACATACTACTGTCAAAATATATAGTTTTACAAAATTGTTATAAAGCTCCTTCCGTATTGTGTGTTGTGGAAAATATAGATACGAGACATAAAATGCAGCTTTCAGAAAGAAAGAAAAGTAAAATAAAATCGCGTTAATGCTCATCTTACAGTTGAACTATAAGTTAGACCTATCGCGTATTTTTGTTGTTGATTTTGCTTCTGAATTATATGATAGAAATAACTTTATCATCAGTAAACAATGTTATTAACAACCTCAGATATACATTACCTGTCTCACAGTTGATTCCGGTACATCCAACTGCGCAGGCGCAAGTGTATCCATTGACGAGGTCGCTGCATGTGCCATCGTTTTGACACGGAAGGGACGCGCACTCATTTATATCTGGTGATTTTGATAATAATAAGTTTCTAGGCATTATGAAACTAATATTTTGTAGGTAGAAACAACACTTAATACACACACACACGCACACACGCACACAATAAAATGACATGAAAATGTATAACGTTATACAAACTTGTCGTATGTTGTATAGAAATATTTTAAACAATTGTTAACACAATATTGTTAAAATGTTTTTAAAACATTTAAAAGCCTGATCCGTATAAGTGTGTTGTAGAAAATGTAATTATAAGGTATACAATTCCGCTATGATCTCAAACAAAGGAAACGGGAATGCAATTGCTTTGACGCACATTTAATAGATGAATTTTAAGTTTAGTTTTTTTATTGCTAACACAAATGTATATACACAAAATTTTACACACACAATTAATAGATATATATACATATAATGGTAATAATGTTAACAAATGTCTGGCCAAATATATAATAAGTGTAGTACCAATATTTATATTAGTTAGCAAAAGGAATTGGACTTGAGTTTTAAGAAACTTCATTTAATGTCCTTTCCTTTTTAAGTTAAAACTATCATGTGTTTTATTTTTATTTGTTTCTTAATCGTTCAATGAAAATAAGTAAATCATAAGTAAAATGTTACTTTTATTTACCCATCTCACAGTTGATCCCGTTATAACCACCTGCGCATGCGCACATGTAGCCGTTAACGAGGTCGGTGCACGTGCCGCCGTTCTGACATGGTGAGGATGCACACTCGTTGATTTCTGGTAAAACATAGTTTTTAAACAGCGTTTATGATCATTTAAATTACAACAAGGCATACACGATGTCCTTACACTTCCCACCGTTCTGACATAGGAGAGACGCTCACTTGTAGATGACAGGTCACATTCATTTTATCAGTTTTATGTTTCGACGTTTCTGAAACAATTTTTATCAATAAGGCAAATTCGGCACTTAACACACAAACAATTGCGTGAATAATTAAAATGCTATTTAAACTTCGTGGATATTTGAGAGCAATATGGTAAACACGCTAAACAAACTATTTATATTGTATTTATAAGTTTTCAAAACTGTATAAATCTCGTTCTGTTTGAATGTGTTTAGGAAAACACAGATAAGTGAGATAAAACCCTGTGATCTGGAAGAATAGAAAATAATAATACAATCGCTTTTTGTACACACATTGTACATTTTAATTGTATATTTAAATTGTCATCTGTTTTATTGATAATCATTTCTTAATCATTTGGTTTAAATAATAAAAGCCATAGGGAAAATGTTAATAGCAACCCCTTTATACCTGTCTCACAGTTGATTCCGGAATATCCACTTGTGCATGAGCAAGCGTAGCCATTGACGAGGTCGCTGCATGTGCCACCGTTCTGACACGGAGAGGATGCACACTCGTTGATATCTAGTGAAAAGATACAACTGAAAAACTGCGTTTATGATCCTACTTTAAGACAAGGAGTCCAAGAGGTCTTACAGGTCACCGTTCTGGCAATGAAGGGACACTGTCAAACAAAAAAAGGGAATAAGGATCGGTTTGTGTTTATAACGGTTAGAAAAAAATCTCTTTTTATGTCAACTTTACAGGCTACGAAAATTTAAAATATCTAAACAAATTTAAATTATTAATGGCCGAAGGTTACATACATTTTATATCGCTTTTTTTAAAACGGTAAACATAATTATGTTTCAAAAGTCTTTACTTCCTACCAAAAGAGTGGTTACCCACCTATCTCACAGTTTTTGCCCTCGTATCCAGGCTGACACGTGCACGTGTACGCGTTGTCCCCGTCAGTACACGAGCCGCCATTCAGGCAGGGTTTAGACAGGCATTCGTCGATGGCTGTTTGTGAAAACATAAATGTAAACTATGTAACTGAATCAGTAAAACTGGTCAAACTGGCATCTTACATTTAACTGGCGGTAAGAACGGCGACTACTTGTATTTAACAATTTTGGAATACTTTTATGACGCAATATCCCAAACAAAATTAGAAATCAAATTTTGATTGGACAAGAGAGAGGTCAGCAAAATGTGATATGCATCTCTCTTGAAAGTCATAAACATTTACAACTTGAGCCTCGTTTTAGAATAACACAGCATAGACATACTTTTCATTGAAGACATTCACATTTTTTTACAAATCAAACCGTATACAAACTGTTCACATTTTATTCTTGAAGCATGAGATTAGAGAATAAACACAGTCTGCGAAGTAGTCTATAAGCCCGAAGCCCGAGTCGAGTAAAAGGCCGGTCGGTCGATAAGAATTGTATGCAAGGTAGCCCGACCGGTCGATTTAAAATTTGAAGTAAAATTTTTATTAAAGAAACAAATTAACATAAAAACTGAATGTGAAGTTATGTGTTTGTAAGAAAACACAAGCAATATTAAAATAAGTGCAAGTCAACTCATTTTTAATATGATTTGTATGAACTATGAATACAACAAAAAGTTTGGGCTATTACAATTTCATTCGAGCTATGGAAATGTTGATTTAAATAGCCCGAAGGTCTATAGTCGAAAAATAATTAACGCTCAGACTGGAATAAACCATATAGCAGCTAAGATATAAATGTTATGAGCTGCCAGTTTCAGTGAAATTAGACAGTGCCAGTGGTTACTATGCTTCTGTTTCTCACTCTTTTCGGGGATGAAGGCAACACATCCAAGCAAAAACTATTTGATGTCAAATCATAAATATAGTTCAACAAAAGTATACACTTCTTTAATACAGCTTTACAAACTAAAAACCTCATTCAAATTTATGTAAATCCTGCGACATCATTGTAAACAAAACACACTTCCACACCGTAAGCTATGCAGCACTAAACAATAAATAAAATTTCCTTTAAAAAGGAAGGGTTGCCAAGTTGTAGTGAGTGTTTTAATTGTTTTGTAAGACATTTGGGAACTTTTGTGAATGCTAGTCACAATTGGTACACAGTAAGTCCATTACCAAAAAGTTGATGACACATCACACTGTCTTTCTGACTTTCATAACTCTAACTTGTTTTCGGAACACCTCGGTACTCACTGTACGTACGAGTTATGACCTCAGCCTATGTAAAAGGTCAACCAGGATTTTAATGGCGGATATTGAAACATAAATAACACCATGTGGAAGCAACTTCCTTTGGGTTAATGGTCTGAATTATGTTTGTTTAATAAAACAGCTTGGTCTTTGAACTACATTTGTATTATTTGTATTAAACAATCTAACAAATGGTTACTTTTAACAATGGGTTGAATAATGTCCTAGAATGATCGTTTCTAAAACTAGAAACGCAAATGGTTGAGAACTTATTAAAAACAAAATAGAAAAAATATGGAAAAGTGTGTGTTCCGGGAAAACCCTATCTGACGTAAGCATTCCGGAAGTTAGTATTGGTGGTTCTCAACATTAACAATACAGTGCATAACTATAATATAAAGAAATCGGGAACCATCACAGAAAAAGCGGCCATATTGGAACCCCAAATCCAAACGAATATATGAGTTGCGTCTATGGACGCAACCCAAAAATGAACATAACGTTGTTATAAGTTGCGCCCCTTTGAAGTTTAGAGTTGTATGTTCAAAAATACTTAAACTCTCTTCCAAAAAGGCCACTGGTTTGGATGGTATCCCGGCTCGTTTTATTGTTGACAGTGCAGATGTCATAGCGCATCCCCTTGCTCATGTGATAAACTTGTCTTTGATCTAGGGAATTGTACCTGATGAACTGAAGGCAGCTAGAGTTGTTCCCCTTTTCAAGAAATCTGACAAAACCAAAGTTGAAAATTACCGTCCTGTCTCTATTTTAGCTGTTTTCTCTAAAATTATTGAACGGGTTGTATATGACCAGGTAGAATCTTATTTAAAGGAACATAATCTCTTGTACAATTTCCAATCTGGCTTTAGAGTGGGGTTCTCCACAGACACCTGTCTCATTCATTTATCTGATTTTATTAGATTTCAAATGGACAATGGCAACTTTGTTGGCATGATTCTTTTAGATTTACAAAAAGCATTTGATACTGTTGATCTTGTTATTTTAATATCAAAACTTGAAGCCATTGGTCTTGGTCATGATATTAGTTTATGGTTCAAATCTTACCTCTGTGATAGGCAACAACTGGTTGATGTTTCCAGTACTCATTCTTCTTTGAGCAAGGTTACCTGTGGAGTTCCGCAAGGGTCAATCCTTGGCCCCCTATTGTTTTTATTATATGTTAATGACATGTCAGCTGTTGTCACTAACAAACTCCTGTTGTATGCAGATGATTCTGCTATTTTAGTCACTGGCAAAGATAGGCTACAGATAGAACAGGAGTTGTCTAAAGAACCTCAGTCTGTCAGTGAGTGGTTAGTAGATAATAAGCTATCACTTCATCTTGGGAAAACTGAGTCTATTCTTTTTGGTTCCAAAATTCGCTTAAAGAAAGGCAGTTCTCTTAATATATCTTGTAATGGTACATACATTAAGTCTACCTCTTCAGTCAAATATCTTAGAGCCTTGTTAGATAATTCCCTGTCTTGTGATGAAATGGTCAATTCTGTTATTCAAAAGGTCAACTCCAGACTCAAGTTTCTATACCGCAAGCGCAATTTTCTTAATGAACATACCAAGAAACTATTAGTATCCTCGCTCATTCAGTGCCACTTTGACTATGCCTGCTCTTTTTGGTTCCATTGTCTTACAAATAAGCTGAAGAACAAGCTGCAAGTCACTCAAAACAAGAGGGCCCAGAGGGCCCTGGAACGCTCACCTGAGACAGAAGACTTTAAAGTTCCCTGTTTTCATTGCTTTATGTACAACAGGCGACACCTGGGAGGTCTAAATCTGAAGGCTATAGTTTTCAAATTCAAAAGT
>Ga0224511_10001839_pt1 | contig 13489 bp, 7 predicted proteins | sample SF_May12_sed_USG_2_FD_169988 | JGI IMG/M metagenome (GOLD analysis project Ga0224511, IMG submission 169988) | Sediment microbial communities from San Francisco Bay, California, United States - SF_May12_sed_USGS_8_1 | ecosystem: Environmental > Aquatic > Marine > Sediment | place: USA...
GTTATTCTCTGTCTGCTCTACGCCATGGGCCACAATGACGGTAGGTTATTCTCTGTCTGCTCCATGCCATGGGCCACAATGACGGTAGGTTATTCTCTGTCTGTTCTACGCCATGGGCCACAATGACGGTAGGTTATTCTCTGTCTGCTCTACACCATGGGCCACAATGACGGTAGGTTATTCTCTGTCTGCTCTACACCATGGGCCACACTGACGGTAGGTTATTCTCTGTCTGTTCTACGCCATGGGCCACAATGACGGTAGGTTATTCTCTGTCTGCTCCATGCCATGGGCCACAATGACGGTAGGTTATTCTCTGTCTGCTCTACGCCATGGGCCACAATAACGGTAGGCTATTCTCTGTCTGCTCTACGCCATGGGCCACAATGACGGGAGGCTATTCTCTGTCTGCTCTACGCCATGGGCCACAATGACGGTAGGTTATTCTCTGTCTGCTCTACGCCATGGGCCACAATGACGGTAGGTTGTTCTCTGTCTGCTCTACGCCATGGGCCACAATGACTGGAGGCTATTCTCTGTCTGCTCTACGCCATGGGCCACAATAACGGTAGGCTATTCTCTTTCTGCTCTACGCCATGGGCCACAATGATGGTAGGCTGACAGGTGTTATGTTTGAGGCTGGAGACAACTGTTCTTAATCTGTATTCATGTGAATGGATGGGTCAATAGTTAAATGCTGAGTCTGGGATCTGGTTGTGAATGGCTTTTGGGTCATTATTTTGTACTTAGTTAGTTTGTGTTCTTTACACTTCATTTTCTGCATTGCCATTTTGTACAGTCAAACCTTGATAACCCGTCAGTGCCAGGGAATATTTCCAGAATATTTCCAGAATAATCATTTTTCTGTTGTAACAAACATTTTCCACTGCATGTATATTTGAAATTGCTGGTATGCCAGTTATCGTTCCTGCTTTCTAGACTTTAAGCTCCACATCAACAAAAATTGACTGTAACTGTAACAAATGGAAAACATAGCTTCAACCATATTAAATAGTAAAATTATGAAGTAAAGGAAGAAAACCAATGTTTATAATAGGTAATGGTAATTTGTTATATTTCCTTTTTTTGCATAAAATTGTTTTCCAAACCTAAATATAAATAAATGATATGTAAAGCAAAGATAGCAACTGACTTTTATTTAGTTTTTTTAGTAATATTTTAAGGTATGACCTTCCTAATGGATTCACATATTTGCAGCTAGGAGGAGATTTTAAAAACCTTTTTTTATTTAAATATTTTAAGACGATCCACCGCACAACTTTTGTCAGTTTTTGGATTTTTGATTTTATAAACAATATTGAAAATTTTCATTTTATTCATATTTAAGGGAAGTAATGAGGTGTAAAATTACTTCCCTTTAATTTAATTTAAGCAAGTATAGGTAACTTGCATTTTAAAAAGATTTTTCTACGGTTAAAAAGTAAAAGCATAATATATATCACAGTTTGATAAAATATACAAATGTGTATCCTTCATAGTCCATTAGGAAGGTCATACCTTAATGTAAAACTCATTGGAAGTCCATGTATCTCATTTGCACACCATATTTCTCTGCTATTTGCCCACAGAAGGTAAAGGTAACTTTATTGTTTGGTTATTTTAATGTTGTCCTTTTCTTGTTTTCCAAGAAAAACATTTAGTTGTTGTAATTGAGCTATGTTTATTTTTTCTTGTTTACTAATTAAGAATTTCCTAAATGTACCAAAAGGAACTTGGTAAAAACAAAATTGTAACTGGTCAATGTCCATTGTCTGTTGTATGTCAGCATTTTCCGTAAACATTTCCTCAAAAAGTGTTAACATGATTTTGTACAAACTAGACCCAGGGCCCGTATTCATAAAACGTCTTAAGTCAAATGTGTGTGTAACACTCAATGCTATTGGCTCTTTCTAATGTAACCTATGTTCTCATTGGCTGATTCAAATTTTTATTACTTAAGTTTCTTTATGAATACTGGCCCTGCGCCATAAAAAAAGTTTTAGAAATGCATATTTTTAAAGATCTATATAACATCAACTTGAGGTCCTCCACCAATGTTTTAAAATCACAACTCTTTGTTCAAACAGATGGGAAACCCCTCCCCTTGCATACTGTGAACTGCTCCATTTGGAGCTTGCAAACTGCTTATGGCCTTATTTAAGCATTGCGTACTGCATTGCGTACTGCATACTGTTCAACAACAAACACAACATTTTTTGGAATTTCCATTTACATAAAGAAGAAAAAATATATAGTTTGTCGCATGCCCAGGCACAATCATTATTGCAAATGTAAGTTTTATGTGTTTACTTGATAGTTTTTTATCACAGCAACTCATGTATTTGTATTATTAACAATAAAATGTCAAAAATATGCGCACGCAAAAGCAACATTAAAAAAAAGATTTTATGTAAAGTTTGAGGTCTGCCTACAAAATAACAGAATGTTTGCATACTGTCCCTTTGCGTACGGCGTAGATCTAAAAAAAACGAATAGTGCATACCAAAGGGTGGGTGTCACCTAAACTGTGCTTAGCCCTCCATTTCACATTGAAATATTTAGAAAAATCTTAAAATTACATGTATGTCAAAATAGCCAATCTGATTCTGGTTGCTTGAGTAAGTAGGTCAGTGGGTCTCAGGTGAGTGACACAGGGTCCCCAGGGCCCTCCTGTTTTCATTAACTCACTTAGAATACTAAAACCGATTATACGTATGAGGTTATTAGAAAGTTGAAAGCTCACTTTTGTGCAATAATCACCCAAAGATATCCATTATGGCCAGATTCTGTTTTTCAAATTGCAGTCCTCTATGTTGTTTGATATCTTGCTGTATTTAAGTTTTCCTTATAATCATTGCAATATGAAACCTATGTATTCATTAATATTTCCAGATATATTTGATGTTTATATATGGTACAGTTTTACCAAATTAATTGTTGTTATTGTAAAAAGACTGCCAAGGACTTATAAACATTTCTTCTTGTTTGCTATTGTTTTCTCTTTGTGCTAAGTACATAAGATCATAACATAAACAAAGCAATCCTTTCCTTGAGACGTAAACTTGTTTTGATCTGTTTCTTTTTTATTTATGAAAACAAACTGTTATTAATTGTTGAAAACAACACAATGCATCTGTATTTCCAGGAATTCACCAGGGGTTAATGGATTCCGTGTTCATGCCAACGGATAGATCAGAGGTGATTCTTTCCTTTCTCCTTTACAGCACCTGACATGATGTGTGTCTTGTATCTTACAATTGGTCCACATTTCCTTGGTTATTATCATCTGCTCTGCCTTTTTATTTCAAAATACCTTTTCTAAGTAAATATCATGTTTGTCTTTGTATTTCTAAGAAAGAATATTTCTTAAAGAAGAATGATGTTATAGTCGTATTGAACCTGTCATCACTTTTAAGTGCAAGAAAGGTGAAGTCTCTTAAGGAATGCTGTTGAACGACTTTGTAACTTGTTTAGAGAAATCAAACATATTTATGGAATATCGTTTCTCAAAACCTATTAAATGTTTGCTTTAAGAAGTATTACAGTTTAGTTATAAAAACCACTTACTTTCCTACATAGCCAGCATGTGTATTAAAACAATTTTTTCCCACGTATTTGGACTATGGTTATTTCCTGAGATCTAAAGAAAAAATATCTTCTAGTGTATAGCAATAATGGCATTGTAGAAACTGTATCACAAGTACATCTCTAATTAAATTTAAAAGTAGAATATTGGGGTTTTATGTTTTCTTTCCCTAACAGTTTTTTTTATCTTCAAACAAAATATATTTATGTATCATCCTAGAATCCTCGGCCTCAGATGTACTAAAAATAGCATTTCAACTTAAGGTTAAAGAATGATTCCATCAGGTGTTTTATCACCATAGAGTTTACTTCTTACAGACTTGATATTTAAATATTAAATTGAGGATATTTGCTTGTTTTGGTAGGATAACGATTTTTGGTTCACAAGTGATCATAGAAAATCAGATTTTCACAAATGACGCAGCCACGAGTGAAAATATTTTTTCTATGATCACAAGCCTAATTCCACTGGTGTGAATTTTGTGGATTTAAAAAAAGACAAAAATTTATTTCATTGGTTATTCAATTTGTTGAATTTTTAATATATTTTAAATATATTTTTCTATCAAACCCAATTTAATGACCCTCCTGATTGCGCGCTTGAACTGTGCTGCATAATGGCATATGCTAAAACCACAAAGGGGCACATAAACTGATTACTGGAATACTCATAATGTATCAATGTTGTTTGCTAAAAAATACAGTGATTGAAGCCAAAGTTCAACACCTTTTGGTAGGCAGCGATCGGACTTTATCCCAATTTCAACAACGCTGTTAAAGACATTTTTGTACAACTTAAATTCGGACATGTGTACATTGGAAAACTGTTAGAAAGTGCTTTATACACTGATTGTTGTTTTGAGCAGACAACATTAATTGACATGTGGTACCCCAATAATCAGCTAAAGGGTCCCTTTGTTTTAGTGCATATCACTATGCAACAGTTTAAGCGACCGTGCATTTGATAAAAGTTAACAATGGATATTAGTTACAGATCCTACAACTTTATAAACAACATTCCGATCAAAAAAACAAACAAATGTCAATCTTTTCTGGATTATTTCCACAAGAAAACAAACAAAATTAGGTAGATGACCTGATCAATATAAAAAGAAATATAATGTACTTAGTTAATTATCTAGAGAAACCTTTGGTGAAAATAACAAATGCAGACGTGACACAGATACCAATAAAATTGCAAAGGTTAAAACAAGTGGGTGGGGAAAACGGTAATTTATAGTTATATAGTTATAACATTTTATGTTCGTTTACATTTCCTTTCATGGACAAGCCAAACTTTGGAATCAATGAACAATATTAATACTTGACATAAACCTGTTTTACAGTAGTTTGTCTGTTCCAATTTAGTAGATAATATATACATATCTTATCTACACAGGGTTCATTTTTTAAGTCTGGTTGCATTGTAGAACTAGAACCAAATGGAGACTGTCACTGTAATGTAATGTAAGATAGCACGTTAACAAAGTTACAAGCCTAATTGTAAAGCATTTGTCTTAATAGAGATAAGGTAAATAATGGTGTGTGCAAACTTGGTACCTTCGCACTGTTTAACATGGCCTGATATTGTAACTTCATGTACCAGTTACTTGTCTAACAGTATGCTGTTGTTATCCCTCGCCAAAGGCGGAGTGATATAGATTTGGCGTTATCCGTCCGGCTGTTCCTCCGTCCGTCCAGATGTCCGTCCATCCATCCTTCTGTCCGTCCCTCACAAACTTGTTGGGGCTATATCTCAAAGACTATTTCAGATTTAAACATGAAACTTCAGGGGTGTATAGATCTCATTAAGGAGGAGTGCACTGCACAGGAACCATAACCCTCCACTGCCTAATTTTAGAGTTGTTGCTCTTTGTTTTTTTCATACTTAATCTTTTTGTGAAACATATCTCAGTGACTACAAAAGATATCAGCATGAAACTTTATAGATAGATAGACCTTAATGAGTGGAAGTGTACTGCACAAGAACCATAACCCTCCACATCCTTATTTTAGAGTTATTGCTCTTTGTTTTTTCATACTTAAATTTTGTGTGGAACATATCTCAGTGACTACAAAAGATATCAGCATGAAACTTTATAGATAGATAGACCAGTGGAAGTGTACTGCACAAGAACCATAACCCTCCACTTCCTAATTTTAGAGTTATTGCCCTTTGTTTTTTTTATACCTGTTTAATTGTAGTTATTAAACCTATAAAACATAACTAAGAAATGCCGCAATGTACAGTTCACAGTCATACACCTTTCCCTAAATTTCTTCACCTCCCATCAATCAACAAAACCTGTTCGGCGGGGGATATCAATTCGATGAATTTGCTTGTTTTTATCAAAGATATATGTATTTTTAAAGAGTATTGCAAATTATTTTAATTTATCATTATAATGAATCCATGTAGAAATTCATGTATTTTAGAAATTAATCTGGCTCAATCTAACTTAAAAACTGGTTTTAGCTCAATTTGAAGTATTTTTAACTAAAACAATGCCTTGGAGATATCTACATGGTAATTTGCTTTTAAAAACAAATAACAAAACCGATGACCATATCACAGTAACAGTTAAATTTCCTATATTCAGACGAAGGACGATTACAATGTTGCCCTCGTGGAGCGGCTGATTCGCATCATCACCATGGCAACCCAGCAGGGAAGCAAAGTGCGCTTGTCAACCCTGGAGCTCTGTATACGTCTGCTCAAACAGCTGGTTGCCTCCCCTGAACACTCCTACCTCCAGGTTATACAACACTCTTACTTTAGTCTTCACTGATCACACAGTCAGTTTAAGGTTATAGATTATCATTGGTTGACCCCAACATGAAAACCCGTCTTTCATATATTTCTGCAGTTAATGATGAACAAAATGTGGGTTAATGTTTTAAACTTAGAAGAAAACAACAGCAATAGAAACATTAACTTTGTAACATGAAAAACCATACTTTGGGATTTGAATATACACTTTACATTTAAACGTTATATAATAGCCAAGTTGTTTTGTGTTATTTACATGACTAATGAATTAATGGTTGTGTGTAACCCTGCAGGATCGCCACCTTGCTGCAATTGAGAATGCCCGTGAATGTAGTACACAACTTTTAAGAAACTTCTATAAGGTAAGGAGCTGGTTGTACAATGTTGATTTGTTTATGAATTTTTAAAACCATATTGTTAAAAGTGATCTCTCCTACACTGTTTTATTTATTGTTATCAAATTCTGCTCAGGTATGACATCAGCTTGCAGACTCGGGCTCATATTTGCTTCCTGGAAAAGTGGCTAGCACTGAGTGTCGCACTTAAAATGTCTTAAACTTTGTCCCCAATTTAGTTTTATTCCTGTTGTGTCTTGGATTGGAGGCACACAATATCACTTTACAACTTTGTTTTATTGGCGTCTTCTCCTTGGTTAAGAAGTTTTATGAAACTTGTTAATTATTTATAGTCAGGCATGTGATCATTTCACAGCCGTTGTTTTGAATCCTACCTTGAATCCTACCATTGTGTAGGCTGTTACCTAAACAATATTATTTCCTTTTCCAATTACTTACTTGTAGTAGTACCTAGCTTTAATCATTTTTTCAGAGTGAAGAAATATTCCTGGATATGTTTGAAGATGAATACAATGAAATGATGGTAGGTTGTGTATTGAAACGATGAGTTGATTAATTTAATTACCTTTACTTTCACTCAGGCTATGCTATTAAAAAGTTTTATGAATGATCTATTTGAAATATAAGCTCAAGTAATAATGGTTAATATATTAGACCACATTATATTTCATTCAATAGAAAACAGTACAAAAAATAAATCAAGAAATAGAGAATACAAGACATTTTTGTTCACCTTGAATACAAGAAGGTATTATTGTTATCCACCAGAGCCGGCCGTTGAATGTTGAGTACCTGACAATGGACGCCTCTATCCTGCTGCCCCCTACAGGCACTCCGCTGACGGGCATCGACTTCAACAAGCGGCTGCCGTGCGGCGAGGTGGAGAGAGCTAGACGGGTAAGTTGGCACTTGTTGCACCCTCATTGTGGGGGACCTCTCTGCCCCAAGAGAAATTCAGGTGCCCGTAAAACAGATGCCTTCAATTGGCAAATACCAGACCTTTGTGAAACATGGTGTACATATTTTATGTTGTTCTTTTCTCTTGTATTCATTTAATGTAAATCATCTTGGTTATTCTGTCCCGTATAACCTGTATTGTGTTGATGTGCTGAATAACCTAGCCATAAATTATTTCATTAATAGAACCGGTGTAGAATACTAGATGAGTATAAAATACTAGATGACATCTGACAATACAGCCATATGTATTCCTTTACGGCCCCCACTGACGATCTGCTGACAGGCTTCGCCTTTCACAAACATGAATTATTACTTGTATTTTGTTTTTCATTACAGTGCAGTATTACTATGATTAAGATGTTCTTTTGAAATAACGTAGTTATCATAGGTTTTCTCCCTTTGATTATATTGCAAGTTTAAAGTAGTTAGGAAGGATGTTTTTCAGTAGTCTTTACCAAGGCAATATACATAAACATGTAATGACAGAATAACAGATAAACATCCTAGCTTATTAAATGCAGGTGCGATTCCCGTCCTTGAAGACTATGTCACAAGTCCTTTTATTTTTTTCTAGACAAATGCTGGATGGAAGATAGAGCATGTGCATAACATCAAGTTTATTTTTTTAAGTAAATGTTTAGTTTTCATGCCTATGAAACAAAATGAATGAATTTTTTTGTTTTTGTTTGACATCCTTGCTTTTTATTCCTGGTGGTATATAATATATGGTTGCTTGTTTTATTCATTCTTAGTGAAGATAAAGCACATTTAATACCTTAGCTAATTTAAGGAATGATTCTTATTTTGGTGCGATCATGCATATTGGACCTGCTAGCACTTTATGGTAACTTTGCCAGCTCTCGCGTGCATGTCCAATCTGCATGAACCAGACCAAAATAAGAATCATTCCTTATATTTACATTTTGTCTGAAATAATTTAAAAGTTTTAACTTTATCAAACCATTTTCAGAAGAAATATTAATAAAAATATCCAGCTACCGTCTGAATTAAACAGCGTTAATGTACAAGTGACGTTGTTCTCATTGGTCAATCAACGTTACGCTGACCTTTCAGCGTTATTTTATTAAGTAAACAATGACGTCATTTTTGCGCAACAGAGACGACCGAGTCATTTAAAATGAACGTTGTTTTTTCCTTTAGAAAATGATAAGTGAATGTAAATATTTGCTATTGACAACATTTATTGCAGATTATATTTCTAATGTGTTTTTGATATGTTGTAAAATGTTCCATTTGCTGCTCTTTATTTATATTTTTTAAATTCTGTCCATTTGTCTTTTACATTCCCAGACATTTGTTGCCTTCAAATATGTAGAATCTGTTTTGAGTTTTCAGGAATTTGATATTTGATTCTTTTTGGAGTTTTCAAAAATTTGATATTTCATTTCATAAATCTGTAAACAGGTCCCTATAATAATAGCTCCTCTTCACAGACTAAGCCAGTGCTCTCGACATTGTAACACTGACCGAGTTTTGTACAAATAATTGTGTAGCTATGTAGGCATGCATTGTAAACACATGGTTTGCACTGTGTTTGAACACGAGGCACAAGGTCTGAGTTTCATGGCAAATAGAACACCTTATCTGTCTTATGTGCACTTAAGTGGTAATATGGGTGACATGCTCAGTGAAAGTTGAAGTATTGTGTATAAAGCCTGCAGCATTTCTATGCTTATGTCAGTGGAATGATAAGCCACTGAAATGATTAGTTTTATGGATTGCAGCATTTTGATTTTACTGACCACATCTGTCCTGCCTAATGCTGTGGTTACAAAAGAAGCTGCAGCCAAAACGATTTTAGCCATTTGGAAATCATGGCATGAGAATCGCCTGGACACCGGTTGATTTTTAACATTATTTCCTTGAGTGGTCACAAATCATACGGGTGCCGGCCGGCGTATGTATGATAAAAAAACTACTTATGTTCATTTAAGATGTTGAGTCCCTTTTCTCCTAAAGTTAGTAGAAAAAAGTAATTCAAAATGATTGTATGTAAATGAAGAAAATACCAACCTGTTAAACTTAATTGTAGTTTGTTTGGCCTAATACGGGTATTCTTGGAAAGCTATTTATAAAAATTAGCACAGGGTATACATGTATCTACCCATGGCAGGCATGTATATGTTGAATGGTTCGATCAGTTTGATAAATTACCTGGACCAGTAAAATAGATTACCTAATGTTTCAACTTCCTGGTCGCCGTTATGAGGTGTCCTTTATTACCGGGTGTAACTTGAACTTCAAATTGAAATCTTTATCTGATAATACGAATCTCTCATTCACAATCATTTGAATTCATTTCAACAAATAAGGTTTCGGTTTATCATATAACTTCCTGGATGAGTGTATGATTATCTTTAAAGCTCAATGATATTAAACAAGTACTTAAATGTGTCAATGTGAGTTGAAACATGCATTGCAGCCTATTGGTTTAGTCAATTTTAAAAAATTCCCTGATATTCACTTTGAAACTAAATTCCCATTTGTCACCACTTCATATTTTCACAAAAATATGGTAAGGTTGCATGAAGGATTTTCAGAAAAATATGGATTTATGTTAAATCATCCCTTAGTCCTGACCATTTTGTTCCATTTTTCAGAAATTTTCAATGACTTTTTTTAAAATTTACCATTTTTCGATGTTAAAACAGAAATGGAAAAATGGACAAAAAATACTGAAAAACTTTGGGGTTGAATACTGGTTGATACAGTGCACAAAATAAACAAAACCTTGGCATTGTTGTATATAACTATAAATATGCCTGAAATAATGTTTTATAAAAAGGTTCTGTTCTGTTATCTGTTTACATTAGTTTATACCTGTACTAGGTTACAAGTTTCAAAAAGGATGAAAAGAGGCCATGCTCTAAAGAAGAAATTACCAGAGCTACTGCCATGAAACATCCTGATGGTTTTCAGCAATTCACCTACTCATATAATAAAAACAGAATATTATGTTAGCATGTTGATCCGTCGGTTTGTATCACTTCGAGTTGCCTGTGTAAAGTCGTATCACGCGAGACCGAAGGTCGAGCGTGATGCGACTTTACACAGGCAACGAGAAGTGATACAAACCGACGGATCAATATGCTAACGTAATGTTCCTTTTATTATATACCTTTTCCATAACTTTTCTAATAGTTTAGATAAAAAAACAACTGATTTACACTGAAATTTACGCTTAAATCTAAAAATAACATCGGTGTGACGTCACAGCTCACGTGCTATTGATTACACAAGGTATGAGGGTGATACGGGATTTTAATCCGTTACACACGAAGGAAGCATGATACGGGATTTTCAATCCGGCCTGTTGTATTTGTTAGCTTGTATTGTATACAGATCATTTATAGGTATATAATAAACTATTCAAGTTAATGCTTAATACAGGTACATGTACCTTCAAAATTTCTTTAGACCCTCCGCAGGGCTGTTCTGTGAATTAAAAGTTCAATGTTTCTAACCTTTTCCGAAGATTGGCTAACTGTCGCAGTGATGATTGATTGTTAAGATGTAACACTAAATCTGTTTCACTTGTCCTTCACATCGGACACAAGTGAGGAAGCAGTCTGTCGCTAAACATAGTAAAGAGGCTTGTACTGATAACCCTCATCACTGGTAAATAGTATAATATATACTCCAAGATACACAAGACCCGCCACAGATCGGTCTTCTTTAGTTTATAATGGTGTTGGTTTAAAGCTCACCTGAGCACAATGTACAGTCTTTGACTGCAGTCTTTGACTGTTGTCTGTTGTGCATCATCTGTCAACATTTTTAATTAAACAATAATATCTCCTCCTTAGAAACTGGAGTAATGGATCAAACATCACAGTAATGATAAAGGTCCCCTGTCAGAGTTGTTCAAACAGTCCTGGTTGGATGCATTAGCTCATGAGGTTGGAAAAGGTTGTTTTTTAATGCAATGTAAAAAATATTCATGTTTAAAATCATAAGGTCCCAAACGTTCATGTTTGGACTACCTACAACAACATTTAAATAAACTGTAGAAGGTATTTTACCAAAGTTGCCAAAGCATGCCCGAACTTGCAATGAGTGAAACCTTTATTGCTTTCCCCATTTAAGCCTAGGGTACGCTTGACTTCCAAACATGTTTATTATTTGTTTCTTACTCAATTAATAAAATTTAAATTGTTAATTAATATTAAGATATTCAAAGGAAACAAGCATTGGGTCAGTTGAAAAAATAATTTTATGAACATAATGTGTGAGTATTTCAGAGGTCCACCCTTGCTGACCAAGCTAACTGTGTATTAAATTATGAAAAATAACAATTCTTCACATGATAAATGAAACAATGGCCTGTTAAACAAATTAAATGTTTAGCCTCAAGAATGCCAGTTGTCTCTTGTAATGTATGCAGTACACATGCACGGAGACTATTGATTTATATAGGCAATAGTTTGAAGCTTATATAAAATCATGTTATTTTCCATTTAATGCTGCCATACCCATACAAATGCACTGGCCCCAATCATTTTATAAGCAAGAACAAAGAAAAATTACTATTGTTTTATTTAGGCATCGCTAAGTTTGATGATTTTGTGTATACATCAATTTGAGTTTATTTTTAAATTTGTTTAAACTATGCCGTAACTTTAACCTAACAGCTTTTTGCTGTTGGCTTGGTTGACTATATTTAGAGATTTTGGGTTTTCCATTGGTTGCTATCCACCCTAGTTTTGGTTTTAAATACAAGTTGCTCTTGACCTCCACCCTTGCATGTACCTTCTTCAAAGATTAGAGATTATCAACCACCATAACTTCTAATTATGGATTCATTTGCCAAAACAGACAATTTCATTGCACTTTCCATTCATTTACTGTGTTTGCTTTTTGTTAGAGAGTGTCAGACTTGAATAATTCTATTTAAGACTTCCACGAACAGATAAAGAATTGATTAGTTGAAGACATTTAAGTGCACTTACATAAATTTTGCTTTTATGTATTTTTTTGTTAAAGCGTATATCGGTCATGTGTACATGAAAGCTTAGAGCGGCTATAATTAGGTTGAATTATATTATTTGTGTTCTACTTATAGAAGACATAAGATATGCCTTATGTTTAACTGATTTGGTTGACCGATAAATTGATTTAAGGGGAAGAAGTTCTTTTGGTGTATTTAAAGATAAGATAGATAAGATATACATGTACAGTAGTTGCTGTTTTTCGAAGTTTTGGTCTTTCAAGCTGGCGGAATTCTTTATTCTGAAGTGAATCCAAAACAAAAAAGTTTTAAATTGTGCAAAGTAATAACTATTGTTATTTGCACATGTATACCATATTTGGAATTGATCACCTAACAATCTTAAATTTTTAGCTCACCTGGTGAGCTTTTGTGATGGCCCATTGTCCGTCGTCCATCGTCCGTCCGTCCAGGCATACCGATGGGCACTTGTTGGGTACCAAAATACCCAACAAATGTCCATCTGTGAGAACAGAATGAATGGAAAGTCCGTCCGTCCATCCGTCCGTCATCAATTTCTTTAAACAACTTCTCCTCCGAAACTTCTCATTGGATTTTGACCAAAGTAATGATCCCTAGTAGTAGGGTGACAATCTGTGAATTTTTGAGGTGAGGTGGCCACAAAAGTAGAACAAAACATGTTATATACCAAAATGTTCGTCTATGTCTGTAGTATGTGAAACTGGCGGGCTATTTTGCAAACGCGTGGTGCGAACTTGGCAATCCAAGATGGCGTCCAAGATGGCCGCCGTTTTTTGCCGATTAAGGCAAAAACATTTAGTCAAGCCCAGAAATTTTATTTACTATGAC
>Ga0224511_10001840_pt1 | contig 13489 bp, 18 predicted proteins | sample SF_May12_sed_USG_2_FD_169988 | JGI IMG/M metagenome (GOLD analysis project Ga0224511, IMG submission 169988) | Sediment microbial communities from San Francisco Bay, California, United States - SF_May12_sed_USGS_8_1 | ecosystem: Environmental > Aquatic > Marine > Sediment | place: USA...
CCCCAAAAGAATTTTTTGGGGCCATAAACCCGCCCCAAATTTCCCGATATTCCTCTAGTTTTTAAATTCAATTAACTAATTAGGCCTGAAATAGGCAATTCTTGCATGGATCAGGATTCTGTCATTGTTGTAGAATCCCCCCTTTGTCACTAATTGATTGATGCGGTCAGGAGAGTAAATACAACATGTCAGCCAAACACCCGATTATCGCCATTACTGGATCCTCAGGCGCTGGAACTACCACGGTAAAGCGTGCCTTCGAGCACATGTTCAGACGAGAAGAAATCAACCCTGTGGTAGTCGAGGGCGATAGCTTTCATCGTTACGACCGGGCGGAAATGAAAAAGGCCATTGCCGAGACAGAAGACCGGCGATCCATTAGTCACTTCGGGGTTGAGGCCAATCTATTTGATAAGCTGGAAGAACTATTCAAGCAGTACAGTCAAAATGGAACCGGCGAGAAACGCTACTATCTGCACAGTGATGAAGAAGCGGAACCCTATAACCAGCAACCCGGTACCTTTACCCCTTGGGAGAAAATACCGGCAGGAACAGATCTTTTATTTTACGAAGGACTTCACGGTGGCGTGGTATCAGACAATGTCGATGTTGCCCAATGGGTTGACCTGCTGGTGGGCGTGGTACCGATCGTCAACCTGGAGTGGATCCAGAAAATCCACCGGGATACCGCAGAACGCGGCTATTCGGCGGAGGCTGTCACCCACACGATCCTGCGGCGCATGCGGGATTATGTTACCTATATTACGCCCCAATTCTCCAAGACCCACATCAACTTCCAACGCGTACCAACCGTTGATACATCGAATCCGTTTATTGCCCGGGATATCCCCACTCCCGACGAAAGCTTCGTCGTGATTCGTTTCCGGGACCCGAAAACTCAGGACTTCCCCTATTTGCTAAACATGATAGACGGTTCTTTCATGTCCCGGCCCAACACCATCGTCGTTCCCGGGGGGAAAATGGGCTTTGCCATGGAAATTATTCTGGCGCCCATGGTTCACAATTTGATAGAAAAAAAGCGCAAAGCTAAATAACCATAATAACTCAGTGAGTTAGGCAAGCCATTTAGATGTGCATGCCGCTGCCTTCCGGTTACCGGCGATACTATACTGGTAATTATGAAGAAACGTATTCCAGCCTCGTCTGTTACAAAAGGCATGTATGTCTCGGAACTGGACCGGCCGTGGCTGGAATCCCCGTTCCTGTTCCAGGGGTTCAAGGTCAGCACTGATGACGAACTTGAGCGGCTTAGGGCCCTGTGCAAGTATGTCTATATTGATATCGAGGAAGGTCTTGATCTGCAACCATCCGATCCTCTAGGACCCTGGCATATAAAGCCTCGCGAAAGAATTTCCGAAGAGGCGGACGAACACGCTATTATGCGGGAAATCCATGAGGAATCCGACAAACTACCCAGCCACCCCCTCAAGTACCCTGACCGCGCAACATTCGAAGAGGAATTAGACGCTGCCAGAGAAGTCGAAATCAAAACCAAGAATGTTATCTATAGCATTATGGAAGATGTCAGGCTCGGCAAAAGTATCGACACAAAAGGCGCCAAGCAAGTGGTTCATGATGTAACGGAAAGCATCATCCGCAACCCCGACGCCTTAATCTGTCTTACACAACTGAAAAATAAGGACGAATACACGGCACTACACAGCTTGAGGGTCTGCATACTGTCGTTGGCTTTTGGCCGTCACCTGGGGTTTGATAAGGATTTGCTTAACATTCTGGGTCTCGGGGCGCTGCTGCACGATGTCGGAAAAATGAAAATTCCCAATGAAGTCCTGAATAAGCCCGAGGGACTCACCGAGGAGGAATTCGCGATAATAAAAAGCCATGTACCACTGGGAGTAGAAATATTAGAACAACACAAAAGCGGTATCCCGGATGTCGCCATTGACGTCGCCCGTTACCACCATGAACGTTTTGATGGCAGCGGCTACGCTTCAGGAAAGAAGGGGCCTGAGATCAGTCAATTTGGCCTAATCGGTTCGATTACTGACTGTTATGACGCTATTACCAGTGACAGGGCTTATCATGAAGGTATGTCATCCCACGATGCGCTCAAGCGTATGTATGAATGGCGCTTTAAGGATTTTGAACCAAAACTAATAGAACAGTTTATCCAATGCATGGGCATCTATCCTATTGGCAGCCTGGTGGAAATGAGCACCGGCGCCATCGGCGTGGTCGTAACCATCAACCGTGCCCGGCGACTCAGACCCAAGGTGGTGCTGGTCATGACGCCCGAATTAAAACCCTACTCAACCGGTACAGTGATAGATCTCATGAATCAGCCGGTGGAGTTCTCCAGTAATTCATTGTCCATCACCAAGGTGCTTCCATCTGGCACCCATAATATCAATCCGTCAGATTATCTTCCGCTGCATGGACACGGGTTCTGATTCTATCGGCCCAGCCTCCAGGTTTTCAGTACCTCATAATGGGTGCCGTTTTTATTCGTAAGCGATTCCATCAAAACAAACTCATTAATGGGCCAGCTGATGGCTTCAATTGAGCGAGGCAATCTCGACCATATGTCTCCGCCCACCCTTCTCGCTACTGTAATATGAGCCTTGAAGGGGCGCTCATCGGGCTCCACCCCGCACAACTTTGTAAACTGTATTAGATTGTTCACCAATTCCGTTACCGGTGATGGTAACTCCCTGCAACCCAACCATAAAATACCGGGCCTCTTCCATCCTTCGAGCCGGTCCACAGTCAACTCGAATGGCGTCATCATGTCTGCACCGGCAAACCCCAGCAGACAAGATAGTATTTGCTGGTTTACCTTGCCTATAAACAACAGTGTTAGATGAAGATTTTCTACGGCGGTAGGTCGCGAAGTGCGAGGTAATATCTCTGTCGCAGCCACAGCGTTGAGCGCCTCTCTGACTTCCGTCCCGGGATTGAGTGCGAAAAATACGCGCTTAGGAGGGGCTTTGGAGTGTATCAAACCGTATGCGCCAAAGAAAAAATTGGTGGGCCGTGCAGGAGTCGAACCTGCGACCATCGGATTAAAAGTCCGGTGCTCTACCGACTGAGCTAACGGCCCCGGTGAAGAGATCTTACCTAATTTGCCCAAAAACCGGTGTCAGCCGGCCAGCGCGAACCGGCGGCATTATCCAGACAGGGAGCGGCCCTGTCAAACCGGCCGACCGCCTACATAGCTCCAGGTCGCCCGGAAACGGAGCCTGTTTTACTTGGACGGGAATAGCCTCATATCCGCCAGAGAGGAGCGGAGCGCCCTGAAAAATGGCTCGTCATCCATCATGTAATACTGCACTTTCATCGTCAGTGCTGCGCCGAAAATAATGGAGGCTAACGTCATTAACGATCCCAGCGCCAAAGTGGACATGCCGGTAATACCCTGGCCAACAGTGCAACCCAGGGATATCACCCCACCAGATCCCATGAGCACGGCACCTATCAAATGGGCGATCATGTCCTCACGTGAAGAAAAGGTTTGAATCTGGAATGTGCCGGTAATCATCGCATAAACAAAGGATCCGGCAATAATTCCAAACACAGCGGCGATGCCAAAATTAATAGTCGACCCGGTATAGGTCATAAGGTACTGCAAAGCATTACCGACAGGGGCCACAAACGTAAAAGACTCCAACGGTATCGGTTCAAATTCGTCGAAACCAAGAACGCCGGTAATGTACCAGGCTGCAATAACAAACAGGCCGATGCTGACTCCCGCAAGCATATTATTGAAACCGGAACGAAACTCGGCACTCATAAAAGCAAAACCAATTAAGCCTAAACCGAGCGCGCCCGTGACAATCCAGCCAATCAATGCGGCGTCCTGGGCACCTACCAGGGCCGCAATAATAGTAGCGATACTCTGATTCTGGATTTCCATCTGCGCGAGATCAATATTAGTGACTTCGATTACATTAATGCGAAATAAGGCTATCAAGCCCCTAAGGGTCATATAAGCAGTTAGGCCAAGCACAATCATGACAACCAGCGACTTCAAGTTTCCGCTACCCACAAGCACCAGCGTCCGCTGACCACAGCCTGAACCGAGGGTCATACCAATACCGAATAACAGACCACCCAGCAAATGACCAAGCCAACCGAAATTGGAGGTCAGATAAATTGATCCTGACAGATCTACTGAGGTAGTGGCTTGAAGAATCTGGGAACCGATAATGGCGACACCAATGGCCAGAAACCACGCCCGGAGACGATTCTTCTTGCCCATATTTACCCAATCGCTAATAGCACCCATAGTGCAAAAATTGGTTTTATTTGCAATGGCACCAAATACCGCAGCGACAATAAATGACCACAGGGCAACAGTTTGCACATTCGATAATTCCATGCTCAGGTCTCCTACAATTAAAATGCTCTTTACCGGGAAAGTATATGCCGGTTCTGAGACGCCCTGCCAGTCTACATTATTCCCTTCTTGAACCGGGTTATTAGCGCTATTTTCGCCCTGCGGGCAATGTCGCTACAATTTGAAATAAATCGCCGCCCTGGGTCGTCTAACAAGGCAAGACAGGCATTGAGACACCAACCAACAATTTGAATTACTGCCGCACTGAGACTATCCTGCCAGTAAAGCCAGCCAAACAAAGAAACCAGGAGTTGAATTTGAAACTGAGTGTTGTTGTCCTGGAAGGCCCTTATACCCATGAGGCCTCAGATAGCGCCTACAATCTGATCCAGGCAGCTTTGAAAAAGGGCCACGAAATCAACGGTGTATTTTTCTACCATGATGGCGTCTATAACGTCACAAAGTTCATGGAACCGCCTCAGGACGACCGCCACATCTCCCGACGCTGGATGGAATTGGGCGAAAAGGGAATTGATATCGTCGTCTGCATTGCCGCCGGTCTTCGTAGAGGCATTGTTGATAAAATACAGACGTCAAACGTGCGTATTTCAGGTCTGGGACAACTGGCGAAAATGATCCTGGAATCGGACAGAGTCATCGTATTCGGGGACTAGTTGTTATGAATGAATCTTCAGAAGTCAGAAACGTCATGGTCGTGGTGCGCAAAGCGCCCCATGGCACTATTTATGTCCAGGAGGCACTGGAAGTCATGCTGATTGTTGCCGCCTACAGCATGAATATTTCAGTAGTCTTTCTTGATGACGGTGTCTATGCGTTAAAGAAAGGGCAGGATACGTCAGAACTCGGCAGCAAACCCTTTATGTCTGCCTTTCGCGCCCTGGTTGACTGGGAGATTGAGCATGTCTATGTTGACCGAGACGCCTTAAAGAACAGAGGCATCAATGAAAACGAACTGACCGAAATCGGGGAAGATGAAAACACCGGCGAACCGGTACACCCGCAAGTACTTAGCCATAAGGAAATCTACAAGCTAATGCAAGAGCAACACACCATATTGTCTTTTTAACGGTTTACCGCCATGCTCCATATTATCAATAAATCACCTTTTATGAATTCGGCTCTGGAAGACTGCATGGGCTATCTGGGAAGCGAAGATATTGTATTGTTAATCGAAGACGGTGTTTATGCGGCGGCGGCCGGTACCGTCAAATCCGGGCTGATTGAAAAGCTGTTAGAGCAAAATGAAGTTTATGCATTGCAAGCTGACATTAAGGCCAGAGGACTGGAACAATTAATAAAAAAAGTAAAGATCACTGACTACGAAGGTTTTGTTGATTTAATCGAACAACATACTCCGCAGTCCTGGCTATAACACAAACGTTAATCATTCAGGAGAAAATTATGACTCACGCCGATCACGAAATCGACTTATCCGGCCTCAATTGTCCCGCACCGGTTATGCGTTCCAAGAAACGACTTAAGGATCTTGCCAGTGGAGAAGTGCTGCATGTCATTGCCACAGACCCGGCAACCAAGGAAGATTTTGCTGCACTCATGCCGACTATTAACTGCCAGATAGTTGAACAGAATCAGTCCGACAATAAATTCCATTTTTGGATCAAAAAAGGTTAACGATAAGCGGTCAGGTCCGGCAAACCGGCATCGGCAAACCCCTTGGCACGTAACCGGCAGGAATCGCACACCCCGCAGGCCCTGCCGGTTGCGTCCGGATCATAACAAGAAAGAGTAATTGAGTAGTCAACTCCCAACGAAGTGCCCAGCGTAATAATTTCAGCCTTGGTCATGTTGATCAGCGGGGCATGGAACCGAAAGGGATTGCCCTGCACGCCATCGCGGGTCGCGATATTTGCCAACGCCTCAAAGGCCTCAATAAACACCGGCCGGCAATCCGGATACCCTGAATAGTCCACCGCATTAGCGCCGATAAAAATGTCATGGGCACCTATCACCTCGGCCCAACCCAGGGCAATGGACAGAAAAATGGTATTACGCGCAGGAACATAAGTGATGGGAATTTCTTGAGTATCATCCGGACCGGCCACATTACCGGACTGCGGCACAGACAGATTGTTATCGGTCAGTGCGGACCCACCCATCCAGCCCACATCCAGGTTCACCAACCGATGTACATCAATACTTTTTGCGTGTGCAACAATACGCTTTGCTGACTCCAGCTCAATGCGATGCCTCTGACCATAATCAAAGGTTAAGGCATGACAGCTGAACCCTTGATTTTGAGCGATAGCCAGCACGGTCGCCGAATCCAATCCGCCTGACACCAGCACAACCGCTTTTTTATCACCCATTTCTTGCATCGACCCAGCCTCTAATGACCCGGCGCATCTCCCCATAGCAGCTTATGTAACTGTACCTGCAACCGTACCGGCAGGCGGTCATCCAATACCCACTGGGCAAGCTCAGCCGGATTTAGCCGGCCATAAACCGGAGAAACCAGTATTTCGCATCGCTGAACCAATTTATGGGCTTCTATCTGTTCTTTGGCCCAGTCATAATCTGGTCGATCGGTGATAACAAACTTGATTTCGTCAGCGGGCTTCAATGCATTGACATTGGATAGCATAAACTTGCCCACCTCGCCTGACCCGGGTGTTTTAATATCCATCACAACACTGACCCGCGGATCAATACCGCCTATATCCAGAGCACCGCTGGTTTCCAGAGAAACCTGATAACCGGCATCACACAAAGCAGTTAATAATTCCCGGCAACCTCGTTGCGCCAGAGGCTCGCCGCCAGTCACAGTGACATAATTTGGTGAAAAGGACGCCACCTGATCCAGAATTTCCTGCTGCAACATCCATTGCCCGCCCTGAAACGCGTATTCCGTATCGCAATAACCGCAACGCAACGGGCAACCGGTAAATCTAACAAAAACCGTAGGCAACCCCATGTTTCTGGTTTCACCTTGCAGGGAATAAAATATTTCCGTAACTCGAAAACGCCGGGGCGAATCAGACGTTGCTCCGGCATCACTTGATTTCGTCGAAGGAGTTGTCACAGTAGATCAGACTTTATTAACTCAGCGACCTTCCTGCTTCATTTTAGCCAACCGAGCCTGCGCGGATTTTCCGGCACGGGAGTTCGGGTAACGACGGACCACGTCTGTCAGTGTTTTTTTGGCATTGGCCCAGTCTTCCAATTCGTAGTAACAGTAGCCGATTTTCAGTTTCGCGTCAGAAACCTTGGCGCTTTTCGGGTAACTGGTTACAACTTTGTTAAATTCTTCCAGGGCAACTTTAAAGTTGCGCACAACATAATTAGCTTCTGCTACCCAATATTGGGCATTGCTAGCCAGACGGCTCTTTGGGTGTTGTTCCAGAAAATCACGAAATCCCTTGGTGGCCTGTTCATACTTACCCTGCTTCATATATCCAAAAGCCTTATCATAAGCCTTTTGCTCTTCAGACGCTGAGGTGCCACGCTTGTCCGTCCCTGCGCCGACCGCTGATTTTGTTCCAGCTGAACGGGGGGCAGTGACTGTGGGTACAGATGTTTCTATTTCCGAAGAGGAAACACCGACGTTGCCGGTTTCCAACTTTTGCAGTCGCTTGTCTACATCACGCAGAGAATCCACTTGCTGAGATTTCAGCCGATTTAATTCATGCTGCTGGATCTCCACTTGATTGCGCAGAGCCTTTAACTCATTCTGCAGACTATCAAGCTGCATGAGCAGCTCAACCACTGTACTGGAAGAGTCAGTCGCGGCACTACTTGTACTGCCAGATGCCGGCCGCGACCCCCTTCTGTCTTCCAGGCGGTCCGCTGCGAAGGTTGTGCTTACTGTGATGGCACCAATAAACCCAAGCAGCAGACAATACCTGAAGACGTTTGACTTCATCTACCGTTTTAGTATTTGATTTCTACCCGGCGATTTTGGCGCCATGCCGATTCATTGTGATCTCCATCCACTGGTTTTTCCTCGCCGTAAGATACTGTCTTGATGCGGGCTCCGGATACACCCAGGGCTTTCAGCATGCGTTCCACTGCTTTTGCACGACGTTCGCCCAATGCCAGGTTGTACTCACGCGTACCGCGCTCATCACAATGACCTTCCAACCGCACGCTAACACTGGTGTTGGCGTTTAAATACTTGGCATTGGCCTCAACAATGGCGGCACCCTCGGCATCAATGGCGCTACTGTCAAACTCAAAGTGGACGACGCGTTCAGAAGATACATCACCGGCATCCATACCTTGATCTGCACCAGCGCCACTAGTTTGAGCGCCTTCGTCCACCGGTGTATCGCCTGCCGGCTGTTGACTTGCACAGGCGGCCAGCAATAACACTGACACGACGGTTGCCAACATCCAAAATTTCTTCATCATTTAATTCACTCCTTATATCTAAGTTGTTGATTGTACGGGGACCATGCGGGCTCTCGAACTTCACCCATTTCAAACCGGTAAGTGTGCCGGGTCCGGCCATCAGCTGAAACAGACGCCAAAACACCCTTACCGCGAATTTCTGTAGCATACAGTAACATACGACCGTTCGGCGCAAAACTGGGAGATTCATCCAGTTGCGTATCCGTAAGCGTCTGTAACGCCAAATTATCCAACTGCAAAGTACCGATATGATAGCGGCCTCCTTGAAGGGTCACCAGCGCCAGGGTTTTTCCATCGGCGGAATACGACGGACGGGCATTATAACTGCCCTCAAAGGTCAGACGCTCAACACCCGAGCCATCAGCATTCATACGATAAATCTGAGGTTGGCCCACCCGATCAGACGTAAACACGAGCTGGCGCCCATCCGGCGACCAGGCGGGTTCGGTATCAATGGCGCTATTGCGGGTCAGGCGTCTCAGCGCCCGGGTAGCCAATTCCATTATATAGATCTCGGCATTCCCATCTTTTGAAAGGGTTAATGCCATCCGCCTGCCATCCGGCGACCAGGCGGGAGCGCTGTTAATTCCCTCAAATTCAGCCAGCATCTGTCTTTTGCCATCCGCCACATTCTGCACATACACCATGGAACGCTTACGTTCAAAAGATACATAGGCCAACTTCTGACCGTCGGGTGACCAGGCAGGTGACATCAATGGTTCCTTCGATTTCACCGCGGTAACAGGGCCATAACCATCGGAATCCGCAATCTGCAATTTATAAATATGGGTCCGATTCGAAACCTCTTTCGTAACATAGGCGATACGGGTACTAAATGCGCCAGGCTCTCCGGTAAGCTTTTCATAGACAATATCACTGATCTGATGCGCCGCCGCACGCAGCATTTCGCTGCCCACCACATACCGATAGCCGGCCAATTGTGCCTTTTTGAAAACGTCAAACAAACGAAACTCAACCTGGTAACGCCCCGGTTTCAACTCGCGTACTGAACCTATCAGAAGCGCTTCGGCTTTTATGAGGCGCCAATCCTTAAAATCGACGTCGGTATCCTTTTGCGGATAACTAAGGAAATCCTTGGGCGATAACGAAGTAAAACGACCACTCCTGACCAGATCGACCTCGACTATCTGGGCGATGTCATGGGCTGGCTTGTTGGCTCCCTCCCAGGCAAAGGGCACAATGGCAATAGGCAGCCCCTTTTCCACACCCTGCGTAATTTCAATAGTTAATATCGCCATGGCGTTGTTAAACCACAGCAACAATGCCAAACCTATACTTGTGCCAATCAATCTCGTTTTCATTCTTGCCTTTAGTCCTCCGGGCTAAACAAAAATTCAATTTCACGGAAAAAATCGAACAGCTCCGTGTCCTGCGGAATCGGAAGTGGTGCGGCCTTGTACACTGCATTCTCCACTGAGCGATCAAACACCGTGTCACCACTGGATCGCACTACCTTCGCTTCCAGAACTTCGCCGCTAGGCACCAATCGTACACGAACCATACACTGAAGTCCCGATCGCGCAGCCGGCGGACGCACCCAGTTACGACTAACCTTTTGGCGTATGGCGACTTTATACTGATCAACCAGAGATGCTGCCTGTGCGGCCTTGGCTGCCTGTTGCGCCTCTGCTTCCTCCTGCTGCAACATTTCCTGCAAGGATTGTTCTGCCTGCTTTCTGCGTTTTTCCGCTTCCTGCTTTTTCTTGACCTCTAACGCCTTGCGCTTTTTTTCTTCTGCCAGCGTCTGCTTTTTCTTTTCCAGTTCTCTTGCCTTTTCCTGTTCTATTTTCTTTTGCTTCGAATCCTCTTTCGGTTTTACTTCTTCTGTTTTTTTCTCTTCCTTCGGTGGCTCTGTCGCGCCTTGCTCAACAATAACCGCCTTAATGATATGCTGGGGCAATATTTGATTTGAGGCACTCCAGTGAAAGCTCAGCCCCACCAGGGCAACAATCATCAGATGAATTGCCAGGGAATAGGCAAAAGGCTTAATGCCACCTTCAGGATGGTCATGGGAAATACGAATTGCCTGGGTTACTACCACTCTGATTATCTAGCGCTGCGTTTTTGGCGGTTCGGTTACCAAGCCAACGCCCGGCACACCGGCACCTTGCAGTAAAGTCATGGTTTTAACCACTACCCCATAATCCACACGATGATCCCCCCGGACCAGCACCGGAGTCTTGGGACGCAATTTCATAATTTTTTCTACTTTACGAGCAAGCGCGTCCCGGTCTATGGGCTTGTCATCGAGAAACAGATTGCCTTTTCGATCGATAGTCACCACCAGAGTCTCATCATCCTGGGCATCAACGGGCTTGGCCTGCGCTTGGGGTAGATCCACTTTTACACCCTCTGTCAGCAGCGGTGCAGTAATCATAAAAATCACCAGCAACACCAACATGACGTCGATGTAAGGTACAACATTTATCTCACTCATTAAACGGCGCTTCTGGCGAATAGCGGATTTCATTATTTCACCGTACTAATGGTGGCCCGGCGTTGTATAACACTCAGGAATTCTTCCATGAATATTTCATAGCGTGTTAACAATCGCTCAACCTGAGTGGAATAGCGGTTATAGGCGATCACCGCCGGAATGGCGGCAAACAATCCCATGGCTGTTGCAATTAGCGCCTCGGCAATGCCAGGTGCGACATGGGCGATGGTAGCCTGCTGCACCGCACCCAGAGAACGGAAGGAATTCATTATGCCCCAGACGGTACCAAACAAACCCACATAGGGACTTGTTGAACCGACTGTTGCCAAAAACGGTAATGTTGTTTCCAGGTAATCGGTTTCACGCACCAACGCAACCCGCATAACCCGATGCACACCATCCAGCATTTCACTGGGAGTAATATTGGATTTTTGTTCCAGTCGGCGGAACTCCTGGAATCCATCAACAAAGACGCTCTCCATACCCGTGGGCTCGACATCAGCACGAGTTAAATCCGTATACATCTGGTCAAGATTACCACCGGACCAGAAACGCTGTTCAAACTGATAGGCATGCTGACTGGCCGCCTTAATGGTTATCCATTTACGGAAAATCATGGTCCAGGATATTACCGATGCAATTAACAACAACAGCATTACCAGCTGCACCAATAAACTGGCATTTTTTAACAACTCAAACATTGCAATACCTTCACCCGAAGCAGCTATCATAAACTTTCTATACCCCTCTGTTTTTTAGCTCCATAATAATATTTTCCGGGATGCGCCTGGGCACAAACCTGACCACATCCACGCATGCAATTTGCACATCCGCTTTACACAGCACTTCACCAGATTTCAGTCCGGCGCGCCTCACTTCCTGGTAAAAATCCAGGCTAGCGTTATTACATTTTTTTACTTGAACCGTAACATCAAGCTGTTCATTAAACCTGGCCGGCTTCAGATAATCTACCTTGATTCTGCGTACAGCAAAAACGATTGCCTGCTCTTGTGTCAACACGTCCTGTTCAATCCCCATCTGCCGCAACCACTCTGTCCTGGCGCGTTCCATAAACTTCAGGTAGTTTGCATAAAACACAACGCCACCGGCATCAGTATCCTCATAGTAGACACGAACGGGAAATGAAAAATTATCACTCACAATGGAATGGAATATGTTGACGGCGTTGCCGAGGACTGCTGTTATGTGACGTTACTAAAATAGCTATTTACCCTCGAACATTTCCTGCTGTTGAGTTGCGTTTTTAGGCACAGGCAACCCAAAATAGTTCCAGGCATTTCGGGTGGCCATACGGCCACGCGCCGTGCGCACCAGATAACCCTGTTGGATCAGATAGGGCTCTATGACATCTTCCAGTGTTCCGCGCTCTTCGCCGACGGCTGCCGCCAGGCTATCAATTCCCACAGGACCGCCGTCAAACTTCTCCAGGACCGCCTGCAATAACTTTCGATCCAGCATATCCAGGCCATTGATATCTATCTCTAACACGTCCAGCGCCATTTGGGCAATGTCCCCAGTCAGCACACCACCACCTTTAATCTCGGCAAAATCACGGGCGCGCCGCAGCAATCGGTTAGCAATACGCGGCGTACCCCGCGACCGGTGAGCAATGGCCTCTACACCCGCCAATTCTGATTTGACACCAAGAATCCCGGCGGATCGGCTAACAATGCTTACCAACTCGGGTTCAGTATAAAATTCCAGTCGCTGGACAATGCCAAAGCGATCCCGCAAGGGCGACGTCAACAATCCGGCACGGGTAGTGGCCCCTATAAGAGTAAACCTGGGTAGATCCAGTTTAATGGAACGTGCAGCCGGTCCCTCACCGATAACGATATCTAATTGGTAGTCTTCCATAGCGGGATACAGAATTTCTTCCACCACCGGACTGAGTCGGTGAATCTCGTCAATAAACAAAACATCATTAGGTTCGAGATTAGTGAGCAAGGCTGCCAGGTCGCCCGGGCGTTCTAACACCGGACCGGAAGTGACTCTCAGGTTGGCTCCCATCTCGTGGGCAATAACATGGGCCAATGTGGTTTTACCCAATCCCGGTGGGCCGAACAGCAATACATGATCCAGCGCTTCGTTACGGCCACGCGCCGCAGCAATAAAAACTTCCATCTGACGATGAATATGGGATTGACCCACGTAATCCTTCAGACGAATAGGCCGTAGACTGGTTTCCTGGGCTGCAGTGTCCGAGTCGACGGTGGATAACACGTGCGCAGATACCAGGCGATCAGATTCAATCATAGAATGTTACCCCGCCATTCTCTTAAGCGCCTGCCGAATAATGTCCT
>Ga0224511_10001841_pt1 | contig 13488 bp, 8 predicted proteins | sample SF_May12_sed_USG_2_FD_169988 | JGI IMG/M metagenome (GOLD analysis project Ga0224511, IMG submission 169988) | Sediment microbial communities from San Francisco Bay, California, United States - SF_May12_sed_USGS_8_1 | ecosystem: Environmental > Aquatic > Marine > Sediment | place: USA...
ACTTCAGTTAGAAATATCTCGCTTAATGTGCATTTGTTGGCCTAAGTATTTTTAATCGATACACTTACTTTTGTGTTTCCTACATAATTGTAATTAGTGAAAGAATCAGACAGCTTCCCTTTAAATAGTACTTTCTGCATAATTTCGTGTATATATTAGCGAAAAATTACGTTAATTGAAAATAAAGATTTTCGACACCCCAGTAAGACTTCTTCACGTACAATGTATACGAAGAATAAACCACCCTCATCACTTGAACTGACGCACACATGGTTCCTATTCAAACGATCTCTGAACGCATCTTACGTTACTGTTCTGAGGGACAAAACGATAGATGCAATTTTGTTGTTAATAAATACAAAGTTTTTAAAGCATGTTTTAAAACAAGAAAAAATGTAATTCCATAGCATTAGTATTCGTTTGATAAATCAAGAGCATGTCAAAATATCAAGAACTCGAGAGAGAGAGAGAGAGAGAGAGAGAGAGAGAGAGAAAGAGAGAGAGAGACAGAGAGAGAGAGAGAGACAGAGAGAGAGAGAGAGAGAGAGAGTTGCGGGGTGTCTGACAATACATTATTGAAGTTGTACATTTTAACAATTGTTTTTATTTGAGTCATAACTTTGCTCAACATACCGGTTATATGCGTCGGTAAATGTTAAATAACCCCTCATAAAATGTTTTATTACATCATTACTTTGGACAGGGTATATGAAGTTTTGTGTACATAGGACTGTTCCGGAGCATAGGTTAATGTTTCCAAGAAGGTTTGCCGTTAGAGACACAAGTTAACATACAAAGTAAAAATAAATGCCATTCAAAGAGTGTTATCATAAATTATTATGCTAAAATATTGAACATACTACATGCATGAAGGTCTCTGACTCTGTTTCAATGTTACACTCTAACCCTGGTTTCTGGTAAGGGTTGCATGCATGGGTGTAGATGGAACGCTAGTATCGAGTTATGTCCCTGTCGTTAAATTATGAAGTATTTTCGAAAAAGCCCAATCAGATGCACCCATGCAATGTTGTTTGTGGGAAACATGCTTACTGAGTGTTTGTAGAGCTCCCATGACACGTCAGGCCTGTTCTCCAGCTCCCAGCAGTGAGCAAGCACGTGTAACGCTGTGTCCACATGACCTTTTATCTTACAAAAGAATACTCTATTCAACTGGCCATCTTCTCCTGTAGTAACACTGGGATCGACTGAATCGCAAATATAGTCCATCAGATTAAACATTGCTAGCATACACCTGGATATGTCGCCAGTCTGTCTGTATACTAAATATTGGAGGTAGTACAGAAAGGGCACACAGTCAATCACTACTAGGTCCATCCATTGGTGAAATATATTTCTGTATTTCTTATCACTCTGTGTCTGGGTCCTGTACATTTCATACCGCAGATGTGTAGGCACACATGGAATCTCGTGTTTACAAAACTTGACACAAAATGTTGAGCTTGTTTTTATCAGTTTACCTATGTTTGTGTTAAGGTTGTTTTCTATGTACTTTTCTGACGGACATTCATACTCTCGTTTAAAGCATTCACAAAAGTGATCGGCATCAGGTCCAACTAGACTCTCACAGTGGTTTAACATGTCAGCTGCTGGGTCATACTGGTCACTGCAGTACAACATGGAGGCATACTTTAGTTTGCCGGACATAAGGTCGCCTTCAAAGGAGAGTTTATATAATTTGGTGGGCAGCCTCAAGTCAATAAAGCCTGAAGCCTGTATGTTGGCTAATATTCCATATACAAACGGTAGCATCAGGTCAGCCGTTTCACATTGCTGTGTAAACCCATGTGTCGATCCATGTGTCTGTAGACCGCGAAGATACGTGAGAATGTTCTTGACGTATTGTACTGCCGTATTCAGATCCACGTTATTGGTATGTGAATATATTTTACGAATTATGAGGCTCAGTGCGGATTTGTTAGAACTAGTAATCGTTTTGATGATCTCGATTCGATGCTTTTGCTTGTTTTTGTGGTCACGCTCTTTTTGCAACACTCGTTTGCCAAACCGATCCATTTTCAGATTGCTTATATACATTATGATATTATTGTTTAGGTCAGTTAATGTAGCTTCTAATTTCTTGATGCCTGGCTCTGACAGCTTACCATCAAACAGATTTACTCCACTCATGGTGAAATGTGGGAAGATTTTATCCTGTGTAAATTGAATAAGCGTGTCGATGCAATACGTTGCACATGCAACAATGTTGTCGATGCGCCATATGTCTGGAGGATATTTTTCAATCGTAAACATCATGGCTGTTTTAATGTGGAATGTACTGAAGTTGTCTTCAAATTGTGGTTTGATGTTTTCAATTTTTAGCATTTTTAGTAGAATATATACAAGCATTTGTACTTCAGTGAAATCAAACATCAGCGCTCGCTCTGTTAAAGAAGTCGAAAGCCTCCATTGCAGATTGCGTTCGTTTAACTCGCTGTGTGGATGACCCTGTGGTATAAAAAATACGGGAAACTTTCTAGCATATTTGAGAGTGTCTGGTTTGGGCCAATGTCCAGGGCGGGGTCTTTTAAGCAGAGACTCACATTCTTCCGGAAAATCATTGCAAGGAAACGCACTCACCAAATCCATCTTATCAGTATGACTTCTGGAAGGGCCGTGCTTCACCATTTTTGATTGAACGAGTTGTTCTGATCGCAACTCTGCATCCTTATCAAACATCGTGTTGCTAATCAGCACACGGCCTTTCTCTACCACGTCAGTGTCGGAAACAGAAACTGTCAAATAATCCTGCCTGCCGTCCGGTGTCGGTATCAGCCTACACAGTTTGTAGAACTGCGGCGGTGTGGTCTCGTCCTTGAATGCTAATATGTTGCGCTTACCCGTCCGCCACACGCCAAGTTCTAGCACAACCTGGTAGGCGTCATTGATTTGCAAAATGTCGATGTCCGACTTCATACCTATCGTTGTGCTTCCTTCAATCTGGCTGCCAACGGTGTACTCAGATACAGAATATCTTTGTATCTGACTACTCGTTGTCATCATCGTCTCCTCGAGTAGATGACCATGTCGCCGCATGTGGATCATGTCGCTACTGACAGCGATCGCCTGGAACGCCTCGTACACGTCACGTGAATACTCTTCCTGGGACTTCTTGTAGGATGTCATCCTGAAACACATTTTTAATAACGTGTTTAATATTTTCTTACAATATGTCATAATAAAATGAGATTTGTGAAGTCAAACTAATAGTTAAACTAATACCAATTTTCTATAAATAAGATGCAGTAATCAAACATGTCCATTAAATGATGACTACGTCCATTCCTACCCTTTGTCATTTATTGCATTTGGCACCGATTGCGCTTTGGATGGCGAAACTTGCCGTTTAAACTTTTTGTGGTTGAAAGAAGTGCGAAACAAAAATAACAACCATACAAGTAGACATCGAGGGGCGGTAAAAGTTTCTTTAGATGTGTTGTAAAAGTGTTATTTGAGATTCTTTTGGACACCAAGAGTTCGTTCCGTGGTCGTGGACTACATGAAGATTATTGCACATTCGTTCCTACAACTTGTGGACAGTAACTTCAAGCAGCACATCCAGAAAATGCGAACACGAGCGGGAACAAGAGTTCATGGGCTACTAAAGCAAAGCGTACGGCCATTACTCAGATGCACAACGTAGGCTTGTTTGTAACATGAATCTGCGGTACATGACAACTGGCTGTGTATTACTGAAAGGTTCATTTGCTTACGTCTTGCGAATGCAAATGAACATTTTGTTTTATCAAGCATTTACAGCCGGTCGATTGATGGCGACACCGACAGCCCCGAGGAAAGACGATAATATTCTCATTTAATGTAGAATGAGAAATGTTGCGAACGAAAGATTGCAGTTCAAGCAACCGTAAGTAATCATGAATTTGTAATCGAGAACCTTATCACGTGCACTAACCAGTCTGCTGTCGAAAGGTCTTAAGTTAGTTCCAGCTAGACAAATTGTTGATAAAGGATATCCTAAAGCTGACCTCAGAACCTGGTAAAGACGCATGCATGCACCTTTGAGAATTCTTCTGCGAATGAGACGAAGAAGATGAAAGGAAAAAATATAGGTGGGAGTAAACGAGGACACCGAACACCGGAAGGAACAAGTGGTTGTAGGCTTACATTGATGCCGTTAAAGACGACATTATCTCGCGTCATCATTCGGCCGGCAAACAAGGGTTCCGGGATCGTCGTCATCGACACTCATAAATACGTCACGACGATAAACCCCGAAATGTCAAATAACACAACCTACCAACGGGTTGCGTCTGACAACACTACCACAATGCAAAATAAAGTAAACAATACAGCAACCAATTTGTAAAGTAAAGGATCAATCAATGAGGTTACATAATAACGACTGGCGGTAAATCCAGCAAACTACAAGGGAACCCTAAACCTCCACAAGACGGACATGCCGTTGCGCATCATAGTAAACGGACGAATCACCCTAATGAAAAAATAAATACAAAGCGGAAATAGGTATGAGTTAGAAATGAGTTGCGCGAGCAGGTGAGGTCTCTTCCATCATACATACAGGACACGACAATGTTCTTGAATAAAATGCTCAGTATCCAGCATCCCGGAAGAAACAATGTTATGGCTGGCTGTGTCCCAGTGTTCCCAGACAAGAAGCCCGTGTAGCAGCGGAAAAAGTTCTACTAGGACGCGCTAACCCACGTTCCACAAAAACTACAGCCAAGCACCTGTATTTACAAAGGGTCCCACATATCCGAAATCTATAAAGAAAGAAATTACATACAACCTTGTAGTGAGGTCGAAAGGTATCTGTGCTGACGACATCGGCTACCAACAGCATAGAGATTGCAATCTTCAAGACATTCTGATCCGCATGAAACACAACCGACATTTTTTTTAACCAACCAACCAACGTCATAATTATGCGTTGTATTGCAGGTGCTGTTAGAGTAACACCTGTGTAGGAGAAACCGGGGACACGCCAACACCACCTACTCAACCTATCAAAGATACGGACGTGATATAACGACCCTGTGGCACAACACTTTTACACCGACGGCCATTGCGTAGCGGAAAACTCGGCAATGGGCCTGGAAAAGCTGAACAGAAGCGCAATCCAAAACCAGAGAACACTGGATTATGCCAAGTTCCCACTGCCTATCCGATCACTTCGATCAAGCCCGATCAAGCAATCGGCTTCTGGTCTGGCTCGGTCGATATGAGTGATCGGGAGTGGTCGTGAAGGTCTTCCTTGGTCGGCATCACTCGGGCTCCCTACTCGAATATTGTTGACATGTCAAAAACAATCGATTAGGATCGAGTAGCCAAGCCCATCGAGAAGGGCTCGGTGAGCGATCGTGTATTTGTCGAGTAAAAGATCGAGTTGATCGATGAGCATTCGTGTAGCGATCTATTTGGTCGTATTGAAATTCTTTACCCGATCTGTACACGATCTTCCCGATATCCGATCGCAACCCGATTTGGTCGGGTAAAGATCTGGCGGCGATTGAGCAGAGGTCTAATTTGACGAGTTGGTGTCGTGTAAAGCTCGCGTATAGGTCGGGATAAACGAGCGTCTGTTATCGACCACAAGTCGAGAAGAAGTCGTGTATATGCCTTTTAATCGGGAAATTTAGGGGATCGGGTTGATCGAGTTGATCTGATCGGCAGTGGGAACCCACATTCAGGGCGCCGAAATCGCCGTAAATGTGACTCCACCTTAACAGGCATATGCATATTGTGTTTCTACCTAAGAGAAATGTTTAGAAACGCAGCTGATCGATTTTTAGCATAATTAAATGCATTTCGAAGCGCTTTTAATGTGCAAGTGTTTAAATAACCAATCGTTACCAAGGTAACATAAACAGAAAACTGTATAAAAAGTGAAATTACTATTGGCGTTGAGCATTAAATACATTTTATTTAACAAATACACAATGTTATACGATAATTTATAATTAATTATAAGTATTTAGAAATTTTGGTCAGTGTAAATTTCCTAAAGTGGGTTATCCTTCAAAAACAGTATTTTCTTTTTAAAAGGCAATAAAGTATGGAACAAATCGGAAAATACTTTTGAATAATCTGCTTTAGATATTTTTGAAAATAGATACATGTACATATCGTATTTGTCCAGTTAAATTTATAGAAGTTTTCATGGGGCGTTAGAAATTCAATTCAGTGTATAATGAAAATAATATTTTGTAACTTGTATTTGTTTAATTAAAATCGTACATTTAAACCCTTTATGAGCATACTACAATGTATGTGCGACATAATGCATCAATTATCAATTAAGATTATCAAATTTTCATGTAATTTTTAAATCAAGTAATAACTACAGTAACAAAAGTAACTCACGTTCTGAAGATCTTGGTACAAATTCTCTATTTTTCAATACTTTAATAGTATTCAACAAAACATTCTTGTATTCGCATACTTCTAGATATCACATTTTGAATGAAAAACCACTATTGAACATTTATACTCATTATGCTGGATCGTATTCTCAATAAAAGGCAGCAATTTAAAATCGCTCTCTTCTTCTTAACATTTGATAAAGTTATACAATACACTTTTTCATTTTAAGACTTATGAAATCGATTTAAAAATTATATTTGAAAGTTCTTTGAATTTTCACCCAACACCCACTCACCCACTCTGTGTTCGCCAGACAATATCTCTGCACAGTTCCTTAAGGTCCTAGTGTTATCACAAATACATGACTTACAACATCAAACAGTGAAATAAGAAGACACTGTTTTAAGCTTTTAAATATATTGTGATATATTGTTATCATACAACACATATTTCAGTAGTACTAATCTAACACAACAATACGGGTTATGACCTTTATAATTAATAAATACACAAATTACTGTTGATTACGTGTTCAAACTTACATGCAAGAAATGCATAACTTCCGATCAGTTATAAGTATTGAAAATAGAAGCTTATATAGTGGTTATAGTATACAAGAAAATGTTACCTTAATATATTCAATAAACAATCTAGAAATATAATTATTTGTAAAAATATCATAAACAGGTAATGGCAAACCGAAAGTAGATGCCTTCTACTTTCGGTTTACCATCACCTGTTGATGTTTATTTACAAATAATTATGTTTCTAGATTGTTTATTTAATATATTAAGGTAACATTTTCTTGTATACCATAAACATTTTATATGCCTTCATTTTCAATACTTATAAATGATGGGAAGTTATACATTTCTTGCACGTAAGTTTGAACATGTAATTAACAGTAATTTAATAGTGTATTTATTTATTATAAAGGCCATACACCGTATTACTTTGTTAGATAAGTTCTAAAAATATATGTTATCTCTTAATAATCTATCAAAATATATTAAAAAGCTCAAATAGTAGTGTTTTATTATTTCCATGTTTGATGTCGTAAGCCATATATTTGTGACAACACTAGGACCTTAAGAGGATTAGCTACATGTATGATCGTCATGATCATTTGTGACTCCAAAAATCAGTTAAAATTCGCGTTTGCTTTTACACTTTGAGCACATTTGAGAGACGACTACGTCCAGAAAAAGGCATTTCTCCCCAACGATTGGGTACGTCTTTAAGTTACAAAAAAGTATTGTTAATAGAAATAATTCGGTTTTGTTTGGGAATCTGAACATAGGACAGTAAGTTAGTACATTGAGTGTGTGGATGCACAAAATGTGTATTTTTATGAAAAAGAACGTTTTTTCAACTTCTAATTAACAATCATAATTATGCAAATTAGGTAATTAGCTGAAACCCTATAGCAGCATATTTGTTAAACATTCTTCAATATTTAGATTCCATTTGGGTTGATTAAATATATATAGCTAATATTTTACATCATTTGTATACACCTTTCTATATTTCATATGACGGCATCTAGTCCATAAATCGCATACAGACCGGCTACCGAGTCTTTAATTCTTACACAGACTGTTTACGACTTCATTCAGTTTTTGAAATTATTACAATCTGTTGTTTTGTCTAGTAACATTAACTGATAACATCTTAAAATAAACTTCTTATGAGTATTTATGAAATTGAACTGACGTCCAACTTAAATATACGCGACCACATAAATGCAAACTAGTAAACGTGCAGACAAATTATTTCTACACAAAAGATAGTAATCGGCATAACATTGTTATACGTTTTGATGTAAAATCTGCATAAAGATAACAAAAAGAATTAACCGGGTTCATGTTGCAGAACGTGAGTGCCGGGAAAGGCAGTGGTGCGAACTTGAGTGACACGGTGGTCTTGGTCGGGTAGGAGAAGTACTCCGTCCACAGGCCGTGTATTTGGAAACCGAACAGCGCAAGCGCACCTGTGCATATAAATAGGGATCATGCTCGCATTCAGTGCATTGGTTTATTTAACAAAACAAAAAAACAACTCTAAATCATCTCCTGTTTTCTTTCGTTCTTGCTTTCATATGATTGTAATCTTGAGCGTTTCGTTCTAGCATACGTTCCAGTTTTTTCCTTAGCTACCTATATATACGCGTGTTTAGTTTGTAAGCGCATACGAAACTCGTTTCATTTAACATTCATGTTCATATGTATAAATTCAATGTATTAACACATATGTCCTTAATAGTTTTATCACCTTTTATAAAGTAAGTTCTCCATTTAATACAATCGCATTTTACAAAGGAAAACATACGATGTTTACAGAGTTTTGTAAACATAAGTAAATTCCCGAACGTTTCTGGACTTACCAAGAAGTAAAGTAAGCCAGAGAATCTTCACAACAAGATAACTAGCCGACACAATCTTGGGGAGCCCGTGCAGAGAGGTCCCTTCCGCCAACTCGCGCAGCACAATACCCAACTTCCGGGGCGGCTCGTGGGCCTCAGCCACAGTCCCCTTCTCACACATCTTGCTCGCGTTGGTATGTTCGGAGTTATAATTGTATACATTTATGTAAGTACAGGTTCTGGAGTACGTAGATTAACACCATTAATATTAATGCAAATGTTATTGAATGTCATGCGTCACCATGGTCACTTATTCAGACGTATTGGTTGTGGTCGCAATGATATTACCAGTTCGTCCTGAGTATTTAATGACGCCATATTTTACCGCGGAACAAGGGAAAACTGACCTCACAAATAATACCAGGGGATCAGTCGCTATAGAATAAGTTATTGACGTATCATGTCAGTATTTCAATTATGTATGCTTAAGTGTAATTGATGGCACTGAACTTTCGACTTATTATTGCTACTCTACTAACGTCTAAATGGATTTCTGACAATATTTTGAAGACAAAATATGTGCAAATCACACCAAGCGCAGACGAAAAATTATCGCTGTTTAAACATTATTATATACATTGTTATACTTATTTTTTATTTGATTTAACACCAATACACATTTATTGAAGGTCATGTATACATGGTTAAAGGATTACAAACTATTATATTATCTGGTGATTTGACAACCTTATTAATTTTTTCACCATTAAAAATACACCAACATGTCATTTATACACAGAAAACGAATTCCGTATATAGTGGCGGCTGTAAAATGCCGCCCCGTACTTCATCATTGCATATTTACATTTAACATTTTGATAAGGAAAACGATTTGGTTAAAGAGCCTCTATCACTGGCGTAGACTTTTCATGACATTCTAAATTGTGAACTTTTTATTATTTAAAAACTAAAAAAATGACCTACCTAATGCAATAGCTTCTCACATGTGTCGCCAAGTAAACTGATATTTTGCTAACGATAGACGACTGTTTATAGTTTATTCTCGTGAATAAAAGACAAAACATTGATTTCAAGACGTCGTTCCAACGGAATCCTGCCTTCTGTTTGACATTCTTTTCATTTCTCCAGTTAAATAACAGTTTTCTTAAGCAAATACTGTAAAAAGAACTTACTGTTTTCAACATAATCTGAAACAAAAACACGCAATACCTTATTTCGTTTTCATCCGTTTGTGTAAAAAAGCTGTAGAAAACACCCAAATTTGTTTTAATTCTGCAACGTAATGTAAACAATTCATACAAAGCCTTGCCGCACTGGACACTTTGTTGCAGCACAGCACAATAAAATCAATACTTAAACGGCATAGTTCATTAGTTGCGCCCTTTAAAACAGTGAAGTTATCGATGTATGTACTATTACAATAACTATTTCAATTTGCAACCGGTGATTTAAAAAAAATCATTATTCACTTGGAAGATCTATTTATAGCGCTTAATAAATAATAGGATATGTTATGAGGGAAGGAGAAACATCAGTTTGAATATAGCGCATTTCTTTATGTAAGAAGCGCGCTTCATGGATTTGCCAGTTTTACCGTTGCGTTCAGGATCCCATCAAAGCAACCAGAATGAAATGCAATCCTTCAGTAGTTATATTTTTCTGGTCCTCAGGGATTATGGATTGTATGTTATTTACTTTTGAAAAAAAAAAAGTTCCGCTCATGCGCTAGGGGTTGTCGGTGGTATAACATCGTTTATTACCACTGATAAACAGCTTCAATAAATCCGAGGCTGCTGTTTTCCCATGCAGGCTGTGCTTCCTGGGGGCGTTCCCTTTTATCCGTTTAATTAGGACATACAAGCGCAATGATAAACATAGTAGATCCCAACGTATGTAATATTTAAATAACAAAATGACCATTTTAAGGCATTTCTTTTCTCTTCCGATCCACCAATAACTAACCAACTAAAAGAGTTACTGGGCAACTGCCCATTGTTTTGTGCGATGATTTCTTTTTAAAGTGTGTCCCATCATCTTATGTACTAATGTGTTTATGGAAAGAATATTCTCTTTAAACAATTTCTTTACAAATGAACTTGGCAGTGTGTATTTAAACGATTCAATTTTATTTCACTTTCATCAAGTCATTTTACTGTTTAAACCAAATACGAAATAGACTGTGATTAGCTTATTTAATTTATTTGTTAACTTGACCTCAATAGCAATGAAACTATTGAAAGTATGTAAATGACCTAGCGATACACACGTAATGATACCGTGCCACTGCTGTAAAAATATTATTGCTGTTAAGCCAAACATGTTAGTGGATGTTGTATTGTTAAATGTAAGAAAAATCATATGAAAAGGAATACACTTTGAATTACTTTACGTCAATCGTTAGACTTTAACTATATATTTAGCAAGACATGTAATTTACAAGTACGTAATAACTGCTAATTTTAAGAAAGCATTATTGGCAATAATTAGTTTAATATATAACGCAGCCGTGAGTCAAATCATTATTCTCTTTTCTCCAAATTCATTAAATATATTAATCAATTTTCTTCTATATCTTCATTTCATTTATCCACCTAATCTGTCACTATCATCATCATCTTTTTTCCACTTAACCGTCATTATCATCATCACCATCACTACCGGTCATCATCATCGTCATCACTATCAGTCATCATCATCATCATCATCATCATCATCATCATCATCATCATCATCACTATCAGTTATAATCATCATCACTATCAGTCATCCTCATCTTCATCATCACTATCAATCATCATCATCATCAGTCATCCTCATCATCAGTCATAGCCTTCCATTCTCATCCTAGTAATCATTTCCATCATCTTGCAACAAGAAAACAAAACCCCAAAATTCAGGAATAGGTGGTTGTATTTGACGGATCAATCGAGCAAACAAAGAAAAAATTGTTATTTAATAATTTAAAACTTAAAATAAATATACTCCCTTTAATTACACTACCTCCTCATGACTAACCAGCATGGCATGAAGCTCCTCATGAACTGAAACAATACAAAACGAGCGCAAATGCCCAAATTCACAATTAATGACCACACTCTGTGTATTTGATAATTCCAATAAAAACATGCCACAAGTACTTACACACATCTGCTATATAAACGGTGGACTTACACACATCTGATAAATAAACGATGCCACAAGTACACCCTTAGTGGACTTACACACACTTCTAAAAACGATGCCACAAGTACACTCTGTGGACTTACACACATCTGATTTATAAACGATGCTACAAGTACACTCTGTGGACTTACACACAACTGATAAAAAACAAAGCCACAAGTAAACCCTGTGAAATCAAACGCATTACTCATTCTTGTAAAATTAGCACTATAAAAACATGAACACTCTAACAGAAATTCTTTTTAATAACAATTAATACAAAACAATAATATATCATATTCTTTTCAGAAATAAATCAAACACATCTTAAAATGTCTAAATTAAGTGACACAGATAATCTGTCTTTCGAAGAATCTTTTACATAACCGTCTATTGCAGCCACACTTTTCCATCTCCCATGTCTTTGCCCTCGTGACGCTTTCCGTCTTGGCAGCATCCTTGTACCATTTCGACTGATAGATGTTGTATAGTTCTTTATGCCTGGCCCAAGCAGAGCTTTGCACAATCTAAAGAAAAATATAACCCAAAATTTTGAATCCGATAGATATGGTACAATCATTGTGCGACAGGACTACCTCGATCATAGGTTTCCTCCTGTTGGTATATTGTGAAACAAACATCATTAGGGAACAAAATGTGTTCACTACCAAATTCCCCTGTTGGATGTTAAATTGCCGCTGGATAAGCGGCACTGGTTATTTGCCCCTAATGTCAGGACTGCGTTTTCAACTCTCTGTTAAGACCGTTCATAATCATTTTTACTCGTATAGAAATGGTGAAATTTAATTGTTTAATTAACCACAATTCTTCTTTATAATTCTAAGCAAAGATAAATAATTGTCTGTGCAAAGACAGAATTAATTATTATAAGATGTCTCCCCCTTAATAAAATAACACAACATTACTAAAATAATTGTTAATTAAATATAAACAAAAATATGGAAACATACATGCGAAGGTAATTTTTAATAATGTAAATGTTTCTGTTGTCTTTTTATGAGATCTAATCAAGTTTTTAAAATGTGTGACCATTAGACGTGTTGGTAAGGGGCTACTTAAAGGTTAGTTGAGCGCATTAAACAGTCGACATGTCTTTGCCATAGTCTATCATCAGTTTTATTCAAGGCACTAACAGTGGCACCTCCAGACCGGAAAGAATGAAGTCCAAATTTCTTACCATCATACCCCAATATCTTCAACTTTTTCTTAAAAGCCTCATTTATAGTAGAATAACTAACAGGTTTACAGGAAGGTAAAAGTTTATACACAGCTTGATGACTAACATGAACAGACCTGAAAATATATTCTTCTGACAGCGGATTAATTTTAGCCTGTAAAAGATAGCGTTCTAGTAATTTAACAGGACAAGTGTCATTACCAGTTCTTCCTATAACAGCAATGTTTCCATCTCTTAATACATCTGTTTTTGTCTGTCTGGAGTGTACATGTATGTTGTTTACATTTGAAAATGGAGTTCTGCTCATGCGCTAGGGGGCGTCAGTGGTGTGGCATCATTCATTACCACTGATGAACAGCTTCAATAAAACCGAGGCTGCCGTTTT
>Ga0224511_10001842_pt1 | contig 13488 bp, 7 predicted proteins | sample SF_May12_sed_USG_2_FD_169988 | JGI IMG/M metagenome (GOLD analysis project Ga0224511, IMG submission 169988) | Sediment microbial communities from San Francisco Bay, California, United States - SF_May12_sed_USGS_8_1 | ecosystem: Environmental > Aquatic > Marine > Sediment | place: USA...
ATATTTGTAGTGATTTAGGTCCAAATATCAGACAGATTGGACATATCTGCTGATTAAATGTTCCACCATTGATATTCTAAGTTTACTTTCAGCGTTCAGGAAATCTGAACGCGAATTATTTCAGCTAAACTAACACATGATCATGATCATGATGTAATTTTGCATGTGACCTTGTCAGTCATTAAATCTAATTAAACATTCTATCAAATGATATTCTGATACACATTATAGTTTGGCATATTTTGTTTACAATGCATAAGTGTTATACTTAGGCAATGATTGTCAAAATACTAAGTTAAACTAGAATGTAATATATTTTCGCGATACCACAACATTTAGTCTTCTAAAAAATACTGCAAGTCAAAATTCGAACATTTCATTAAAACAATCGTATTAAAATATTTTCCTGATAACATTGTTACCTTGAATGTGTTTTTTCTACACCTATAAATCGGGATAACATAGATATTCTTGAGAAACTTCTGACACCTACGGGCGCAGCCATTTTTTCCTTACGTAACTTATTCGGTGACCTCGGACTTTTCCGCTGATGCAATGAAAGTCAATAGGCTAAATTCTACTATTTCTTATCTTCTTACCAAAAAAATCGAATTCTAGTACTAGTACTCAGTAAAGGTATCACTCGCAACCTCTTATAATGTTTATGGAATCCACAGGACCAAAATAGACTGCACTGTGTCTTTCCTATTCGATAGGACATAAATTTACATACTTCTACATACATGTAGGATTTAAGGATAAACAGATATTACATTCATTCTCATTTTCTCGGCCAAAACCATGATCCGGGTATATTTGCACACCTGTACAGCTCAAATTTATATGGAATTATGTTTAAAGTGACTTAATTTGTTTAACAGGGCATATCCTTTAATTATATCACCAAAAGGTTGTCAAATACTATTTGTTACATCTTCAAATGGGTGATGACATGACACAACCCCACTAAAAAAGCCCTGTCCAAACACTTAATTGTTGAACTTAACATGCTAATAGTATTTTAATTAGGCTTAAACAGGCATTACCACTGCAAAATATTGAAATATGAACATATTTTCACTGATTAAGAGTCATAATTAGAAAATGTTCATACATTGCTTGATAAATTTTACTTTTATATGTTGTCCTTGAAAATGTGTATTTTACGTGACTAAGCAAAAAGAAGCTATCAGGAAAAGTAACACATGCATTGTTATCTTAAAAATTATATCTAAAAGCATGCATTCCCCAATTTAAATATGGAAAAAGGCATTTTGCAAAATAAATTTCAACATAACGGTCAACATTGCATTCAGATATAATTTAGTTTTATATGGGTCCTTTTTTGTATCTATACGTGACGCTCTTATTTTTGACAACCACACTGTTATAAAATGGTAAGATAGGTTTCATTTAATGGCCCTCAATATGTTCCACCGTTGGAGTCAAATGAATACATATTTAAAGCTAATAGGTCTAAGAACTATTTCCAAATTGATGAAAATCATTTTACGTGACTGTATCTATACGTGACGCTCATAACAAACATTTGCGAATAAAATGTGATTAGTGGTTGCCGCGCATATCAGTTTCCATCTTTAATGATGCTACTTTATGCGTTTAACTGATATTTAGCGAAATGGTTCTACATCTTGTGTGTACAAGTCTTTTATTGCTTCAGCCAATGTGAAAAATTTGAATTTTGGAAGGCTGTACAAAACGTTTTGATATTGTTTCAATGCACTTTATTTATAGGATGTTTTGTTTGAAATAGCTTTTTAAGATAATTTCACGATTGTTTCAGTTTGAAAAACTAAGAATATATTGTACTAACACACAAAGCAGTCCCTTGAAACATATGTCACGTAAAATTCAACTCGTCACGTAAAATACATTATTTGACACGGAAATGATATTGGTTGGTAAAGCAATGTTTTACAATGTTATAATGTTAAACAAATACAGGATTAAATAATATGGATGTTTACTTTGACAAATATTACAATTTTGATATAAAAAGTGACTAGCTATCAATGCAGAACATGATGACAGTGAATCTGTGCGGGGAATCATTTTTTCATTAATAAGGCTATTTTAGTACAAAACACTTCTTTTGAAAGAAAAGATCAAATGAAAAAGTGCTTGAAATATTCTAAACAAACATAATAACATTTATTCTTGGTAAAACACATGAGTTTGAGTGTTTTTAAATGAAGTGGTGTTAAAAGTGAGTAGAGTAAAATATGATGTACAAATGAAAAATATTTTTCATGATGTGTGTCCATTGCCAATAAATAATGCAAAACGTGTGCGATCCGAATAAACTACTTAATTCTAAATGACTTTTATCCCAATTTTTTACCAACGATTAAAAATATGTTTGTTATTATGATCCTCGAATATAAATTGACATTGATGTGATGTATGTTTGACTTACATATGTAGTTTACGTGACAACATCAGGCAGATATAATTTCCACACTATTTTTTCAATTTATTTTCGTCTAGAACATTATTTCAAAATATAATAATTCTTAACGTGTCATATATTGATGTTTTGCAGTTCTGTTACATATTCTTTGCCGGTTAAACAAGGTCCAAAAACCTGTGTATTTTACGTGACAAAAATATCTAATAAGTATTGTTGTTATGAGCAAGACGGTTTTGAATGTTATCTGTTTATTAAACACTTATATGACTACAAAATGGTCTCTGGGGTTGACTATAGAAACATTTATTTGCCTTTAAACCTTCAATAAACTGCGTAAACTAAAATCAATTTGTAATAAATAGCAGTTTGGAAAAAGAACACTGATAAAAATGTGTTTACATACATTCATTTGCCTTCATTTGATATATTGTATTGTTTGCGTAATTTTCTTTATTCCTAAGAAAGGTTTTATGTATAACTTCGTTAAAACAGATGTTCACATTTGTTAAACTGAATATGTGTTGTTAATATATCGCTTTAAATGTATACTATGTGATGTCACGTAAAATACACTGCAAAAAATGCGTTATAATACGATATCAACAATTGTTCAACAATCAACACTTTTTCAGTGGGCCCAAGTCCAAATAATCTTTTTATGAATATACTATAAGTCTGTGGTACTAATTGAGTCTTTAAAGTGAAAATAAAAATTCGCCATTTCTTGAGCTAAAATTGGCCGAAAAAATGAGAATGAGTGATTAATGACAGATAAAAAATTTAATAAAAAAATAGTAGATATATTTGGTGAAAAGTCTATACATGTATTTAAGCAAATTTTAATGTTCTATGTATAAGCTAGTAAAACTTGGTAGATTCAACTTCCCGATTCCACCAATGACACCCAAAAAGGTTCTTGAACCATTACAGTAGATGAGCATGATAATGAAGAATGCAAGCAGCACCAAAAGACTGGATTGATATTTCCAATGTCATACATGTAGATATTTTCAATTCAAAAACAAATGAAGCATATGACTATGTCTTACAATAACAAAACATAGATAAAATAAACAATATATTGATGCAGTAAAACGTTTTATAACAAATACAATACTACATATTTAAAGGGATTACCAGATGCTACTCGCATTAAAGGATACAACCCCGGAATTCTCTAGCCTGGCAGGCAACATTTGATCGCACAGTTTATTGTCGATCATTATGCGCGAGCAATGTATGTTGTCAAATACTTATAGCCTGCGATTAAGCTAAGCAGGCCCCAGGTGCTATACGCAACCAAGTTTAGTTGAGGGTACATTCACACAGAACGTTGATATCAGTGCCCATGAAGCTGTCAATTGCCCTTACTCCGAGCAGGCTCTTCATTTGCTTTCATTAATACAAGTCCAATCGAAGAATGCATATTCATTTTGAAATGTGAGGAACAAGTGAAGTTGCTGCCAGATGATTCTGATCATATATACATGGTTAAATAAAATATGTAGATATACTAGTAGATATAGGACAGCAAATATGTCGTACAAGTTTATGTCTTGCAGATATGTTGTGGTTTGGTATGAGTTACCCGGTATGTCCAATAAACAGCCACAAGAAGAACGTTCAGGACTACAGACTTGCCAGAAAGTGATATTGATCACAAAATGGATGAGACTTCGGCAAACGAAAGAGTTTGATAATATTTTAATTAAACATCATAGTGGAACTCTTTATAAAAAAAGAAAAAAGAAGAACAATATTCGATATGTAAGATACAATAAAAATATTTAGAAATCCGTCACAGGGTAATTGTAGTGCTTTTCAATTCCTGGAGAAGTGAAGACACAGATAGAGGTAACAGTGAAACATATGAAGAGTTCCAGTTTCACAAAGGAGCCATTCAATCCATTTAATTAATAGAAGATGACCAATTTGCTCAACACATTGATATAGCTGAGAAACTTGCTATTGAGAAGCATGAAATAACTGTTGTTTCAAATGTACAACTACAGGAATAAGATGACGCCAGGTAAGACATGTCCGGTGTTTTAGATGAAGACATGTTTTCACATTATAAGACCTGATCTTGGCATACCAAGTAGCATCGATCAAATAGATGAATTAACTGACACCTCGCAATAGCTTTGTTACAGTGAACTCGACAGTTCCGGGTCAGTAAAGAAATTAATGAAGCGTGTCTCTCTGAAACGAATGTTTGGAGAAACAAAACTGCATTAATTGTTCAACAAATAATTCCTCCTTACATGAAAACATTCAGGAACTCTTTACATTTGAAAAACTCCGTTTTTAGAGTATCCAAATGCATGCTGTACATTTGACATTTGCGGGTCACACTTGACAGTTGCGGGTCACGTGACACATGTTTATTTTTTATCAGGGGTCCTCTAAACAATGTTATACTCAAACAAAACAGCTGTTTTAACAACAAGATATTTATTACACGCTTATGCTTCAAATTTAAACAAACAAAAAATTTAAAAGAACGACCAAACCGTAACTTATACACCTATCTATTGCATACAAAACAAAACAAAAGGAATAAAGAAATGTAGACTAAAAAGTTTTAGACTACTTAATTTTGAACATTTTGACACAATACCACATCACATTTTAAACACATATTATAAATAGTGTTATAAATATCAAAATCGTTTTTACCAAACAGACATACTATTGAGGAAGTCCTTACGGCTGACCCGGAATTGTCGTACATGAACAAGGCCAAACTTTTAATCAGTATGTCATAACGAAGTTGGATAGAATTAAAAAACATTTTTAAATATTGTTCTGTTGTAAATTATCTACAAATGAATATGTAAAAAGTACATGTTTCTCTGAAATTATGGCTTTAAATAGAAGTTTTAGCAGTGACATGTAAACACTTTTCTGGTAATTTCACTTTCCCGGGAAGCGGTTCAGTCAAGCCTTTCGTGATCACACCTTTTTACAGCCAACATCAAATTTGAAGCAGCTAACAGATTAGGAAAAACGACTGGATAATAAAAATATCAAACTACTATATCATTAGGGAAAAGCAAAACTGTTTTAAAGGTGACACGGAATTGCCGATGACCCAAAACTGTCGAGGTCACTGTCGCACCGTGATTTATGACCTTAACTTTTTGTGTAAGTAGATTCCAAATAATCTAGATATTGATCAGTTGACATTTTCCTACACGTTTCGCCATTAAATATGTCACTGTTTAACATTTGTTTCCAAACAAAGTCACAAAATCTGTCTCTATTATAATATTTATATGGGTCTTGGCAAAGACCATTGACACAATTACCCGAACTTGGGCAACTTTTCCCTGGCCTAACTTTCTTTATTTCTCGCATACTCAGTCTGGTATATCTAGCTTTATTTTCTTCCCAAAAGTGTTCATCACATAGAACGTGTCCGGAATCAAAACTACCCAGATCAATCAACACCCATTTGCCATCGCGTATTGCTATGTGTCTGAATTGAAATAGACCGATGCTCACGGGGCCAGCAACCGTTGCATTCAGTGATGCGATCATGGAAACAATTGTTCTCATTCGCCTTAGTTGGTCACCTAGTGGCTCTTCAGTCATGTCGGTGGCAAACTCGTACACACTTATCACTCTGTTGTTTACTATGTTATTAGGTAGTCCAAGCAGAGCCGCTTTCTTGTTGTTCCATAAGCTTTCTCTCGGGAGATCGGGATGTCGAACACAGAACCCAATATTTTGGACAATAAGATTGGATTTAAGAATTGAATGATATATATATAATCTCAATGAACATATGTTTAAGGTTCAGCAACGTACATTTTGTGTGGATTTCATCCAGCATCACAGTAACATGACTTTCCCTGTGTTCATTAAAGACGCGCAAACAGTTGTCAGCTGCCCGAACCTCTCTCTGAGACTTCTGAACGTTGTTTTCATATTTGGTATTGTTTGGCCGAGTATTTTCTTTAACTACTTTGACCACCACTTTAGTACCACGGTACAATCCAACGTATGTATCTCTGAAGTTTCCGGTCCCCAGTTTTTCTCCAATCTTCAGGTCTTCCAGATCATCACACGAAAACTCCATCTTACCAACAAGGCTATTGAATGATTGAGATTCCTCATTTGTTTGAGGAGATAAATGTCTGTTCTCAGTAACTATGAGATAACGGTAGATAACAGTGCAACTAAGCAACACAATGATAACTATGATGACGCCTACACAGCCGTTATAAAGTTTCCTCGCGTTTTTTGGCATAATGCTTGTTTCCTCGGGCTCTCTGGGTGAAACACTGCTTGTACTAGAAAAAAGAAAGTTATCTCTTTACAAGTGAACTTCATGTAAAACACTCGCTAGTGACGATGTACGTTATATTGATATATTTCAACTCGGAAAATGTAATTTATCGTTGCGCCTTTTTAACACACGGATGAATGTCCGGGGGACTGTCAAGGCGGAAGTAATTATATTATATTAATATTTTTTCAATATTTAAAGCGATTATCGTTGCGCGTTATCAACCATCAAACTACATACATTCGGCATTTAACATTAAGTTTCTAAAGCTGGAGGAATAAGCCATATTTTAGAATAACAAGACCACACATATACCGACAACAGTACAGCAAGCCACATTTACACTATACAATTATTAATATTGTATTAAAACTTAAAATGCATTATGATTTTTTTCTGTTTAAAATACGTTTTTTCAGGTGCCAGGACGGCATTTGATTTTACAGTCCTCGCACGCCACGGGTTCGAAAACAGCATGGGGTATACATTTTTTATTAATTAATTTACAAGTTGACAAATGTAGCGCCGACTATTTTTTAAATAAGATTCTTGTTTTGGATTTATCTGTAGCGTTTGTAGAGCCAAGCTCAACTTAAGGTAAGACTGTTGTAATGGATTTACATATTTGCAGCTAGGAAGAGATTTTATAAACCTTTTTTATTTAAATATATACCATTTTAAAACGATCCACTGCACAACTTTTCTGAGTTTTTGCTTTTTTGATTTTATAAACAAGATTGAAATTTTTCATTTTATTCATATTTAAGGGAGATAAAAAGGTGTAAAATTACCTCCCTTCAATTTAATTTAAGCAAATGTAGGTAACTTGCATTTAAAAAAAGATTTTTCTACGACTGAAAAGTAAAAGCATAATATATATCACATTTTAATGAAAAAAATCTTGTTTATTTTTTTGATAAAAATACAAATGTGTATCCTTCATAGTCCATTACAAAGGTCTTACCTTAATCGGCAAAGTATAATGTACATTATATTTTGATATAAAAATACAAATGTGTATCCTTCGTAGTCCATTACACAGCTATTACCTTAAGTTTCATTAAACTGACAGCACTTAGAACTCGACCATAGTTTGCATTTTATTTCAATAAGTTGTTTAACAAAAAAAACTTCAACTAAACACATTATTATAAAAGCCATTTGATTTGCACTACTTAGTATATGTGTGTTACTAAACATGTTGCAAGTCCTGCGTGACTTTAAACATTTTAACACATCTTAAGTACTATAATGCAGGGGCGTAGATAACATTTTGACATTGGGGCAGCGAACCCTACGTCGGTAAATTAACGCTTACCGGTATTTTGGTCACGACGAATATATTGGTGTAAGATTTTCACTAACTTAACTTTACAGTGTAAATTAAATTATTACATGTATATATACATTTTGCCACAAAACTTTACATGTTCTAAGAGGGAATTTGAGGGTAGTTTTAAGTTGTTTTACGCGTGTATAATGGATAGCATTTACGTTTTAAAACAACATACCCATTAGTTTTCGAAAGGTATTGTCTCAATTACTTAGCATGATAAATAAATAACAAAACAAACAAAAATAAAACACATGAATACTTAAATACATGTTATAACGTACAGAAAATGCCCAGCACATATGCCGTAAAACGGTAACAAATGTCACGTCACTAGGCAAACGACGTTTTTAAGGGTTCAACCATAAAATCATTTAACATGTTGACGGTTATATTATAAGTTATTGTATTTTAGGAGGTTTTTAGCCACATTCTTATTAAAATTTTGATTCAAATTAAATATCGAGCGAAGCGAGCGAAAAAATGAGGAAATATAGCACTTTGGGCATAAAAATTATAGGTCCGTGGCCCCTCGACCCGCTAGTGATTTGTCACGCTAAAATTAACTCAAATTGCATTCATAAAGGCAAAGAAAAATTTGTTTGGGGCGGCGAAAAGTCCGTCATTTCTGTATAACAACGACTAGCCAAATTATTGGGGCGGCGACCGCCGCCCCTGCCGCCCCGTTATCTACGCCCCTGTCTGATGGATTGCTTCGAAAAGTCAAAATAGATCAATATGTAAAAATGTGGTTGCTCAAAATATGAAAAAGTTTGAAAAAAATCTTAAACACTATGATCGCCGTGTAAACGCTGTATGTGCACTGTGCGCGCGCCGTGAGCGCGCCGTGAACACGCTGCAGCAACTTCTTGCGCAGCGTAGAAGCGTCCTGGGCGCTATAAAGACGCTGTTGGAACGTCGTGTGGACGCTGTGAGGACGTTATGTACACGCTATAACCGGTAAATTTGATATTTTAGGTGTATTTCGCGGCGACCCCACAGTGCGCTGACAAGTTTTCAGAACGCTGAACAAACGCTGTGGCATCGCCAATTATGTCGCGTCCGCTCTACTACGGACGTTTACGCTCATCGCATTTATGATAAAGCGCCAGTCTTGCCTTTATGCCAGCTTGACCTTGTTTTAGAGAAAATAACAATCGAGTCATCGACTTGGTTTAAAAACTATAAATTATACAAATCCATTTATTTCAGGTAGAAATGCATCTATGCACTGATTTATTTAACCCAGTTTCTATTTTGCTGATGAATAATGACTTCACCGACACTTATCAAAATAAGAGATCATAAGAGTATTAAAATGTAACCCTTTAACAACTAAAGCTTTTAATAAAAGTCTATAATGAAATACAAATTAATATTTTAAACCTACATAGATCTTCATATAAGATCTAAATGTTCGCCGCGCTCATGTTGGTTCTACTTTCATTTGTTTACTTAAAGTAAATGCGCAGTGCATTTAAATTAAATATAACCCCAAAGGAAAACACCTGATAAATCAGCATTGCTATACATAAATACAGTACAACTTAAAGTATATACACGGTCATTTTTTTCAATGGATTGGTTGTCGACTGTGTCACGTGACCAACCAGGAAGTCTTTATCTCGTGAAGAGTTAAAGCTACCCGTTGTTGCAACAAACTTGAGCTAACCACCGAGGTTAACATAACTTACCATAAATGTGTGGAGTTTAAGATATATAACTAGATCATTTGTGTTTGTTTCTTCCGTAGGTACATAACATATTTCTATTTCTTTTCCTGTGAAGGATTATTTGAAGGAGAGGTAACTAAAATTATTGTTTAAAGAGTTCATTTGTATAAAGTTGACATTCATCTTTCATTTCACGTTAAGCTTGTGCACACGATATCGACCTTATGTTTAGATATACATTTAATAAACGTTATCGCGTCGCAGGTAAAATGCCTATTTGATATAAATTGTCCTTTTATCGTTTCAAAATATGTGACTGCGTTTATCTAAAGCTTGAAGTTGGCAGTATTTTAAAGTACATTTGTTAATAAGTATAAATTAAAAAAACACCTGATAACCAGTATGAACCATTATTTAAAAAAACTTCTTTCATGTTTAATGTTTACTCAGTATCGTTTACAATTCAGGCGTGTTTAAATAAGCATTTGAAAGATTTACAATAATAATAGGTGTTTAAACATAAATGATTGACACCATGTGTCCGTGCAAGTGCTTTTAAATACGTTGTTTTGTAATACCTGGTATCCCTTCTTGTTGTTTCCTATCTATCTAATACTCTGTCGTAATAAAGACATATCAGCCGGTTCATTATATGTAATTCTTTCAATTCACATCTGCTATTTATAGTTTGTTTTTTATGAAAGATATATTAATACAATGCTTATTATATCTTTTCGACTTTGTGTTACATATTTTAGTCCATCATCAAATGAGAAAGATTTTTGTTTATTTTTAAGCAACTTATTAAAATGTTAATTAGATATTTGGGGAAATCATGGCTTATGTGAAAACGTCATCCAAGTTATTGTAATAAGCGTTCCTATTCCCTCATTTCAGCATCAGACATTTTACCTTACCTCCGTAACCACAGCGTTTATGTCAAGTTGTCGTCGAAACACCAACACCAGCAGCAAGTGACATTGCCTTCATAGAAGGAAAACAATATAACTAAAACACACCTCACCGCGTGGTCAGTGGGTGTACACGGGTGGATGTAAGGGGGCCTTAATCAACTACATTGACGGAATGCGACCATGAGTGACGGTTCCGGCTCGGGAACTAAGGTCCACGCGGAGCCACTGAAGAACATTGGTACGTCTGTCATACTCAATACCTTCAGTTGGAGATGTATCTATGGATATCATTTATATACACGGATAATCACCTTTTGAATTAAACCCCCCCCCCCACAAACAATCATGTTGAAATTAATCACTAAAATATTGTTTAGTTATTTAAAAACTACCATTTTTCTTGTCATAAAATATAACTACAATTTGTAATTAGTAATTAATTAGACCAACACTAATCTAACAACTCTATTGTTGAGGCTAATTAATGCCTTATTATAAATTGTTGTTCTGTGTTATGACAAGAAAATGGTACTTTTCAAATAATTTAACACTATTTTACTGATGTAAATTGAACATGATTGCTTGTTTTTGAACATCAACAGGTGACTATCATTGTACACGAATGATATTGACAAATGAATCTGCCCCTTAACCTACTTCTGCATGGTCCTTACTATATATTTTATCTTGTAGCTGTCGCGTGGGCAAATATTGTTGAGAACTACAGATTGTATGAGAGTAACACAAAACAAGTATTCATCCAAACAATAGGGAACAAAACGAAAGTCACACGCTTTATCTTCCTCTGATTTAATTAGGCTATTAATATAAATTATAGCGACTTCCAAAGATATGCTTTACACTATTTTTAATATTACCTACATGTACTAGTATTTCTTGTTTTTAATTTAAAAATCTGTTAAAAGATTTGTAAACATGAAACGAGTTTTGCCGGGCACTTTACTCTGTAGTGGTAAGTTGGTAACTGCAAATCCAAGGGCCGTGAGTCATGCCTCCTGGCCTGGTAACATCACAGGAGTTTTGAACGTGAAATAATCAACTACTAGACCATCGATCCCTGCATCAAGTGGAGGAATTGTCATTTACTGGCGAGATTTCGTGGTATAAAGGCCGGGCTTGTCATTTGCAGGCGCCCAGGACATTCTAAAAATAGACGGTCACGTGTTCGATGGCACCTTGCGGAAGCGCAGTAAGATCGACAAGTTCCTGGGCTCCGTGAAATGTGAGTAGCCAATCAAAGGGTTGTTTCAGCACATAATAGTCAGGTGGGAAGCCATTATACCCAAAACGGCACAATAGTCATGCAATGTAACAATAAGGTTTATGGTTGACCGTAAGTTTCTTCCAACTTTGATGTTTATGTTACCATAAACAACGCAAGTCAAAAAATTATATGGTGGACTCGGAACAAATACTTTTTAAATGTATACATTGCGAGCAATACTGGTCGTCAACACAAAAGCGATTTAAGAATAATGAACTGTTAATGAAACACACATTTGCAGTCATACAGAAGAAGCATAAACCTAAGTAATTTCATAAAAATATGACATTTTAAGATGAATCACCAGGCGACTTTATACCATTTTCTATTATTTCAGTTTTGAAAGAAGATTTAACTGTTTGAATGCTTTTTATATGAAAGGAATGTAAAATATGAAAAGGTACTTCCCTTTACAATTTTTAAGACATCTAAATTTGAAAAAAAAACAGTGCTTTTTTAATCTACATAGATGAAATGGAAACATAAAATATAAACCTTTTTTAAATAAAGTGGTAACTCCTTTCTCAGTTCGTCATCATGAATGTATGTGTGGTTGAATTCCTACTCACCGGGAACACTCGAAATGCCACTCTGTCACGTGCATACTGTCAGATGGACTCCAATAGGGGATTCTAACCGTGATATACTTACTTTCTGTGCTTACGTCCTCGTACAATAACTCATAATTATTTATTTATGTATTATTTTTGTAGTCAATAAATTTTGGAAATCCCAAAACTGTGACCCATTTATTCGCATTTCGTCTTCAATGAAAGTTGAGGAAATATAATGACGGTGCGCCCGCCCTCCTTCCCTGCTCCGCACTATTTACGCATCGCTCGACTGAATACTTATTAAAATATAAAGGCCATATTGCTCCATTAAAATTTTACTGATCAATTATCGGACTAGGAGATGGTGGTAGCTATTTCCATAGGCAGGATTGACAAGTGACTATAAAAGATAGCCCGACAAAGCAGGTCCGTCAAGACGCCATTTTGGGCGTGGTGTCGATAGGTCTTTTATTATGTATGTCGGTGATAAATGGGCAAAACGTACGCCGTATTGAAACTTTATTTAGTTCGTAAAAAAACTCTTTAAAATAAACATAACACAGGGTTAGAAAATGCAACATTGGGAACATGGTTTCTATGACCTAGACATCTGTACATGTATACGATGTTATGTCTGCAAGTCTATTAAACACAAAGGCTTCCAATGCCCTTAAAGTCCCGAACTTGGCACTTCTTTATTTCAAACACGTATACGTAGAACAACACATGTAAAACTGATGACATTAGCTCACGTATAGATTACAGATATAATTACAGCGCAGATCGTCTTAATTTAGTCCCGCTAAACACCGTGAACAAAAATACACTGGAAGCCCAACATTCGCGAATCACAGTAGTAAGTATAGGTTATTGGACAATATTCGCGGGTAAACTCATTTATAAATGAGTTTACCCGCGAATATTGTCCAATAATATATTTAATGGATGACATTATGTTTTGTGTTTTTTGTGTTGTCAAATGAAAATGAAGGTTATTTCGACTT
>Ga0224511_10001843_pt1 | contig 13484 bp, 5 predicted proteins | sample SF_May12_sed_USG_2_FD_169988 | JGI IMG/M metagenome (GOLD analysis project Ga0224511, IMG submission 169988) | Sediment microbial communities from San Francisco Bay, California, United States - SF_May12_sed_USGS_8_1 | ecosystem: Environmental > Aquatic > Marine > Sediment | place: USA...
GTGAACTTTAGGTGATAACAACAATCGATGTATGTTAATCACGCCCTTTGATAACATTATATACTCTAATAAACAATGTTGTAGTAATTACATTAACATGTTAATTCCTTCATAATAATTATGCGATTAGTAAAACAATTCTGAACGACTCAATGTATATTAACTAATGTAAATAAAATAACGATGTGCTCCATTGTACATATTTTTAAAACTATTAAACAGTTGACAGTTGATATGCGTTCAAAAGCTTCGTTAAGGTACACTCTTCGTTCTAGCATTACAATATGTTTGTCGTATTTTAATAACATACGATGGAAAACTATGCTAACTGTTACATTACATAATTATGTTGTACTTTAAACAACCCATTACTTTACTTTGACTCCTAAAACATTCACGTACAGATCACAATAACCGTAAATCAATTAACATCTTGGGTTTTATTACGGTTGCAGTAACAACACTGCCAAACTAACAAGTAACTTTTTGTATTACGAGTCATAATAACTATTGGATGTAAATACCATTGCCAAAAATATTTAAAACATGTTTTTAGCTTTAATTACTGATGAACGGTTGTTCCTCTTTGACTTAGATATTACGATCTACATTGCCTTTTATTTTGTTAAAATGCTTTTTGGCGTCATTGTTGAATTAGCGCACTGAATAACTACCGTCAAATGGTGTGTTGCTCGTTTTGTGTGCCGGTTTCCGAAAAACACAAACATATAGTTTTTTCTACATGTCTGTTGCGTCATGGTGTTGTACGTGTTTTTGTGACGTTCTGTGTGTTAGTTTTTGTACGGGCCATTTTGTCATGATGCCCTTAAACCTGACATAATTATCTACATTGTCTACAGCATTCTTTCTTTAAACATCTCTTTAATTTATAGTAGCCTGTAGGTTAAGCTCTAACATATTAAAATAAACAAAGGTATATTCGGGAAACATTAAACACCATAATATAGCACAATCACCCCTAGATATGTTTATTAAAAATGTTATACCTTTGGCAGATATTTTATAGATTTCTTAGATTTGTTGATTATTTTATTGTACCTGCAAACTATTTTACGATATCTTTATTAATGCGTAATATCACTTTTATTGCACCTTGATAGTTAATAGCCACTAAACAGAATCTAAACTCGATTGATCTTATTAATTATTCGATAAGCAAGATTATTATTATGGGTGTTGATATGGATCAGGAATTTAATTAAAGCCATGTGTTTAGCCTTTATGTAGCACAGTATGCAAACACCCGACGCTCTAGTGCTTGTATAGAACTATAAGTTACCTATGTGACGCATATCGACTAACAACCGATTACACACCTTTCTCATAAAAAAACATTAACTAGTACACCCTTTATGTCATAAGGACGTTTAGTCTCATCGCATTACAAGGCTATCCGTATTGCCACAATTATACTAATGGACACTTATAAGTATACCACTGCATTATTGTTTCAAAACATATCGTTATCACATTCAGCATGTATACATACATTTGAACAATAAACATCCGATCACATTGTTAGCTGTCACTGAGTATAAGTGTGCCGTTCCCGGTGGGGCTAGAATGTCTGACCTAGTTACTTTACACCGCTCTGTACACACGATTATTGTGTTGCAATGTTTTGGTATTGTAGCGTAAAAATAAGTCTAGTATCACACCAACTTCAATAAATTATTTTGTCTCGGGTATTGTGCTCCCTCAGCATCTGGCCAAATTACCATCAAAACTACGATCAAAGATCCAAGGTTTCTATATTTTGCTTCTTACAAAGCCCGTTAAGCGGTATTTTGGCAAGAGAAAGCGTCGTAAATTATTTAACTGACCGTCTTTAGAAGGGGTTATCTCTATTCTTGGAACGCTAGGTGATTACAACACACACGGTAGATTAATCATGACCTTTGATAACACCATTTACTCCAACAAATAAATGGTGAAGTCGAAGAGGTTTATAAAAGCTATGATAATGTATAATGGGCAATCAACACAAATCCAGAAATAAAATGTATGTATACAAGTGGTTTATTTCTTGACAACTGAATTGTTCAAACAACAACCAGTTGGATATTTATTTATTAAAAAAAAAAAGAAAACCTATAACATTTTTTATGAAAACGAAAACTAGACATGTCGCATGTTGTTGGTTAAAATAAATTCATGTGTGTAATGAAACTTTTAAATGTTAAGGCAAATATATGATTGTCTTTCTGTTACGTGCAGCACGAGACATATTATGTTGCCCGGGCATGCCTTTCTTTACTAAAGATTTATTTCATTTTCAATTCATTTAGCTGTTTGCGCTGCACAACGTACTGTCTAGTTTTTAAATTTGTCAGATGTTATACGACACATTTTTGACGATTTGATTTCCATTTGATAGGTTACATTCTTTAAAGTGACATGACATCTGTCAGTGAGGTGTTGGGGAATCCTTGGCAATACGAACTAAAATATGAAATCCTAAAACATCATATATAAACATATTGCAAAAAACGTAAACCAATTAACCGACCGTTTTCTTTGATGTTTGTTTTTGGTTGCAGTTGCCAAATGAACAGGACATTTTTGTAGTGAAAGTAATCAAAACTGTTCGGTCGTAAATACCAGTGCCACAAACTATTAGACACTTTATCCTTGAAGACTGGAAGTTTGATTGATGTTGACTGATTCAATTTCTTTATTTAGACTATAAATGCCATTATTAAGCAGGAACACGAAGAAACAGTGCACTAAACATTTTATTATCTTAAAAATGCGAATAAAGCGGACATAAATCATCTTTAGTTGGAATAAAGTTTCTTGCTAAATGTGCATAGAATCAGGAATTTATGTAAACGCATTGTCTTCTTTAACAGAAAAAAGCAAGTTTCAAATGTATACACTGTACTAAACATTTAAGTTTTTCTCTCAGTTTAGTCTATATTCATACGTACACTGTATGTTGTTATAACAATTTTCAGTATTAATATATGTTATAGAGTTTTCCCTTAAACTTCAACATTTCAAATGAATTGTATATTTCTGCAACTTGTACTACTTCAGAGCTCGTACATTTGACCTCGGTGCGTCACATACCTAGCGTTCCCATTATGCCACTAAATTAAATAGGGTAGTTGTCAGTTACTCATGGCAATATGTGATGTCGGGAGTTGTTTCGTTTAGGTCAGTTAAGCCTAACAGGAAAAGTGTGTATAGGTTAATTTATTGATTGTAATACATTAAACATGTGTTGGTACATTTGTAACTATTACGTATGGATAATAAAAATCAATAATTAATTTCTGTCAGCTTCAATAAGACCGAGGCTGCTATTTTCCCATGCAGGCTATTCTTCATGGGAGCTTTCCCTTTTCTCAATTGAATTGAACTTACTACAGCTGGTGTATAGTGCTTATGTGGAGCCTTTAAAATGTCGCCCCGTACTACAGCATTGTGTAGGTTTTTTCTGGTCCTCTAGGATCATAGATTGAATGTTGTATACATTTGAAAATAGAGTTCCGCTCATGCGCCAGGTGGCGTTAGTGGTGTGGCATCACCCCCTACCACTCATAAACAGGTTCAATAAAACCGAGGCTGCTTTTTCCCATGCAGGCTATCCTTCCTGGGGGCTTTTCCTATTCTCAGTAAAAAAAAACAACAAACAGATAAATTCACAATCACTATACACAGTATTATATATAATGTTTTACCCACTTGCAAATTTGGTTGCATAGGTTTAATATTTTTGATACATTTATTGTACCCTCAAATAATTTAAGATATCTTAAGTGATATTTTGTGTATGTGTAATTGCTATTTGATAGTTAATAAGCATTGTACAGAAACGATATTTTTAAAAGTTTGAGAAATGTTTAAGTAGAAAATAATATTATTATGATATATAATTATGGCACTTCTTTAAAAATAAAATAAAATGTAAAATGTAATCAAAGGGAAGTAAAGTAATCAGGAAGAATGTGTACATACCCAAAGAAGCAACCTCGGTTGTATTAATACTGTTCACAAAAGGTATTGGAAGATGCCACACCATTGCGGGAAATCGCTACTTTCAAACTAGGAAATACATTGAAGCCATGTTTTCAGAGGACCAGCAAATATAACTACACAACAGTGTAATATACACAATAGTGTAATAAGCTACTAATTTCACTACCGCCACAAATGCACTAGACTTCACTGACATGTGTGGCATATTTTGTAGCTTTATGTGCTGACATAACACGTTTGAATTTACTGACCATTCTCTTCTCGGATTGTTTTTCGTATCATGTTTGTGTTGTAAGTGGTACAGATGATGTAGAAAAACAACCATAACAAAACAACAGAAGAAACACGTGTGAGACATATTCCATACTAAACTTATGAAGGGGAAAGCCCTCAGGAAGCATAGCCTGCACGAGAAAACAGCAGCCTCGGTTTTATTGAAAACCGATTGCAGTTTATTGCGGAACAGATCAGTAAGCCAACAGTATTTCTGTTGGGAGTTTATGCACCTTTTATTTTATTTCCGTGAAAAAGTATTCTCTATTTCGTTTGCTTTTCAGCCTCTGTTTCAATTAACCTGCATGTTTAATAATGGACAGTGTCAGTATTTATTCTGAAACACTGTGTTGTTAGCTATTAAGTAAACTGTAATTGTTCTAAAATATTTAAATAAAACTATATTCTTTAATAGCATTATTTACGCAACTTTGTTTCTGCGTGTTCAAAAAGTGGTCACAACACACAATGTATTTATAGTTTCTATAATATTGAATGATTATTCATATACGGAAACAGAGTAGTGCCCTTTAAAATTAATTTACATTCACCTGACAAAATGCGAAGTTTACAAAACTACCTTTTCTTTCTGTGAAGGCATTTGTAATTAGTAGAGTGCAAGTTATGATGTTTCTCGTAAACAACTGTTCAAGTTAAATGGAACGACACGCTGTTTGCATAATTGTGTTCAAAAATAACTTGACAGTCATAAAATATATCAGCACTCGGTTAACCCAGCTTGGAAATTCGAGTGTCGAAATAAACGCTGATTAAGAATTCCGTCTGTTCATTAACAAAGTAATCTTTGTTAATTTTTACACTTTCTCTGTTTACAATGTTTATTTGTGCGACGTGTCATAATGCCAACATACCAAATTACAATCAATCATAACGTCAACTTACCAATTACGAACAAATGTAATTATGGCATAAACATTCAATTGCAAATTTCAATTTCAGCATTTAAATAACGTACACTTGCGCGCATAATAAACATTCTTAAGTGTGATACTCTAACTTCCCCAAGGATATGAACACTTTTTACATGGACAATATCTTATAAAAATGCGTTTAAATTGCCTTCACGTGTATATTGAGGAATATTTGGCACGGTTATCAAATTACAACTACAATAAAACGATAGTTTGTTTCAATTTGGAAGCTTTGTTTGCAAATAATGGAGATTCTTTGTTTATTGTATTGAATCCTCAAAGTGATTTACGTTATCTTAAGTGTTGCTTACATGTAATATATGTTTCATTGTTATTTAATAGTATATAGCCATTACACAGAAACGGTATTTGATAAAGTATTTCTTGTATTTTGCAAAAACAAGGTTTGTTGGTTATGTATTCGATAGAAACACCTGACGAAGATAATTTGAGGTAAATGTATGACCTTGTTATCAAATGCATGGTATATATCTAAAAAAAAAGATGGTAATTTAACGTCAAACATAAAAAAGGTTAACACATTAAACCCAATTATGTGCGCAAAATAATGTTGACTTCAACTGCTTAATCGTTATGCGTTATGTGTAAACATCGACTGTACATGACCGACATTTACGACAGATTTTTCTACTTCTCAGTCAAAAATTGTTTTCTGATAAATGTCGCTTTACACGTCTTGTTGTTCTGCGTGCTTTGTGCTGTTCTATGTATTTGTTTAAGTACGGGAGGTTTTGTCCTGGTGCCTTTAAACTTGACCTGTTTACATTGTTTACAACATATTTTAACATTTCTGCAATTTATATTACACGTATACGCATTTTTGGGCCTATTTCTTTTCTTAACAAGACTTTTACTATGGTGTCTACTAAACATTTGAGTAGTTTTCATTAATTTGTATGCTTTTGCATATAGAAATTGGCATGCTCATACATAATCGATTTTTACAGTAGAACCACATGTGCACATGTGCAGCATATTGAAACAAAAACAAGCTGCATGATTTGGCAACATACACGTTCATCTGCCAACCGTGTTTATTTGGGATTTATTTGCTTTTCAAATTGCAAAGCTGTTAATCTGAACAAAAATATGTTAGTTTGTCTTTTATGTTTACTTTATTATTCGTCTTAATGAAAGCACAAATTGCGCATTTGCACCAAAGTATACTTTTTATGCCACTACGGATGTGCTTTTCCAAGTAATTTAAAGTGTTCGAACGATAGATAAGTCGTCGCAGTTTCACTAAAACTATTCATTCTGTTTTAAAATTAAATGTTATTAGCAATGCAAAGTGGTAGCTCTTTGTAAGTTTGTTACTTGATATGTATATGACAAATGTTGGTGAATATTGACATTGTACTTGGGTACCCCTATAGATTATCAATTTTCAAAATGCGCATTATGCGACAAAATACATTTGAAACATTTGGTATCAAAAAAACTTATTTAACGTATTGTGCTACTCTTATTAAGTAAACGCAACACAAATATAAATACAACAATAGCAAATGGTCAGAATAATGTTAACAAAGTGTTTTGAAAAGGAAACCACGTTATTTATATCACGCCATAGCGGTGTGAATGATGCACCGTTCCGCAAAATTTCAAACTCCGCCCAATGCGGTAGATTTGCTTTGATCTTGTGAAGGCTTGTGAAGGGGTCTTTATTTTGTGTTTTCTAGGTCAGATTGTCACCTGACAATATAATCCTGATCTATTGGATTAAAATTGACCATGTACTGTTATAAACGATCATGATTGACAGTTGCGGAACGGTCCATTCCACCGGAGCTTGTATTTTATTCAATTACGTTAACGATCACGACATCGCAACAGCGTTAACATCTTGCGTTGCGTTTTCTCACGCTTCCGCGCGTTATAAGCACACCTAGCAATACATGAAATGAGATTGCAATATAGTCGGACATCTTATACAGTATTGTGCTGATATCAAATTAAATTGGAACATAATAGTTTACGTAAATGCACTTGTTAATTATTATGAAAGAAAGTCAGTGTATTCAACTGGTTACTTAATTAACGTTGTATAAATTATGTTGTTCATTATCATTCCATTGTACACAAATAACAGATATTATGATATGCATTGCCTTCCATTTTGTCGAAATCTATATTTAGACCGTATTGCTAAATTAACGTACTGAACAACAGCAGAATAATGGTGTGAAGCTCGTAGTGTGGAAAACAATACAGTTAGCTTGTACGTTAAGCAATGAAATAGTAAATAACCACAATGGTATATTCAGGACACATTCAACACAGTGATTTAGTACAGTCACTCAAATCGAGGTATATGATGTTATAACTATAGAAGTTTCTTTCCGCATATGTCTAGGACTCTTTGGTTATTGTTATTGTGCCTTTAACATTTTTCACGATATCTTTATAAATGTGTAATATCTCGTTTTATTGCAACTTGATAGTAAATAGCCAATAAATAGAAACGAAAATTGAAAGAGGAATCTCATAATTATTCGATTAGCAATATAATTATTATTGAAGTTGATTAGGTTACTGGAATTTAATTAAAACCATGTGTTTAGCCTTCCGTTGCAAAGTATGCAAACAAGTGCTTTCAAAATATTTATACTAACACATGTGAACACTTTCAAATAACAATCGACTACGAGCTTTTTTAAGAAAATACTCACATTATTAGACCCTTGCTGTTTTAGGACGTTTCGTCGCATCAAATTACAGGCCTATCCCAATTGCAACAACTATACTAATGGCCACATCTAAATATACCACCACATTATTGCTTATAACTTTCATATATCGTCATCACATATTCAGCATGAATTCATACAATAAGCAACCGGCCACATTGTAAGCTGTCACTGATACTCGTTCACCGAGAGACCGTGTACCGCTCCCGATGGGACTAGAACGCCGGTCTCTCGGATTATGACTATGAGTCCGGAACTCTACTGACCAAGCTTAACCAGGACGCTAATATTTGAATAATAAGGTCGTAAATATTTTAATTTGTTTTTCGATGATATGTATATTGCTTTGTGTGTTAACCTTTTATTTATTATGAATATAATAATAAAATGTATATTTGTGTAATTGTTATGAAGGTTAAATACTGCAACACCACTGTGTACATATATTTAACTTTTGTTGTAGCTGTCGTAATGTAGCGTAAAGGAGTTAGGTATCTTATACACCACCAACTCTAATATATTAATTTGTTTCGGGTTTTGTTGTCGCAACATCTGGCCACATTAACATCAAAACTATGATCAAAGACCTCATGTATCTAGTTTTGTTTCTAACAAAGCCCGTAAAGCGACGTTTTGGCAAGCGAAAGCGTCTTACATTATTTAACTGACCGACATCAAAAGGGGTTATCACTTTTATTTGAACGATAGAAGCCACCATGATAATAGGGCCGTTGAGAAAAAGTAATATGCCGTTATAAAATGCGTATTAAGCGAGTTATTCATTGCTGAAACGTTATCTTACACAGAAGTAGAAAATCCTTCATGCACGCCAGTCTTGTACAATCCATGTTGACACATAACACATAATGAATAAGCAGTTATAGTCAAAAATTTGTTTTGCGGCACATACAATGTACTTTTGCTTAATTGTTAAACGTACTTTTATCTTTATATTTCAAATTGACGTTAAATAACCATATTTTATTGAGATATTTAACATGTACACGTGCATGAGATTTGATTTGATTAAACAATCAGACATATTCCATTTAACTTCAAATTATCGTCGACAGGTGTTTCTACCAAATACATAACAAACTTTTTAATTATTTATTTTTTGTGTGATTTTAATAAGTTGGCCTTGCCAAATGTTCCTGATAATACAAGTGAATGCCATTAAAACGCATTTTAATAAAGTACTGCCAACATACAAAGTGGTCATACCACTGGGGACTTTACAGTATAAATATTAAGAATGTTTATCATGCGCTAAAATACGATGTTTGAATACAAACATTGAAATTTGCAATTGTATATTTGTGTTATCATTGCATTTAATCGTTATTGTAAAGTTGACATTACAATACTTAATAAAGATAGTAAACAGGAAAAGTGTAACAATTAACATTTTCTTTGCTTAATAAACAGAAGAAATTCTTAATCCGCGTATATCCCGATAAGCAAGTTGGCAACGTTTTTTCTTCAAGCATGAAGTAAACTCATACACAATGCCTTCACAGAATGGAAAGATGATTTTTGTAAACTACACATGTTTTCAGAAAAATTGTTATTAACCCTTTAAAGGCAATATAATAATATATATAATAGTTTCGTATATGAACGGTCAGGTCACTCAATGTCATAAAACCTTCTTCTTGAACACATTGAAACAAAGTTGGGTCGTGTCCCTGGTGACCCTTTCGTTAATTGGTGTCTCCATTTGATAAAATGTAAGATGAACACATAAATCCCTTCCCAATAAAATGCAAATAAAGATGACACACCTTGTAGAACATATGTCATCTAATTAAAACAAGCTTTTCAATTCGATGACAAATAAATGCTGAGTGCGCAATTTTACGCAAAGAGCTATGCTGCCCAGATGTATTATACGTGACTCTCCGATAAAGTATATATTTTTATTTCCATAGTAGAAACAACCTATTAGCTTACAACAGAGCCGTTCAGAATAACATGGACGTTTGTACTTAGAATTCTCTCTTTTTCACCCATTTCTGTTTAAATTTGCTTCTTTTTACTTTCCTAACGTTTTGTTCACCTTCTAAGTGGCCTGGTGGGAGAGATTAAATGCATTTTTCTTTCTTTTCTTCTCCAAAACATGTTGAGAAAGTGTGAGGTTTGCTATAGCTCAAAACTGGTTTAAACTTCCAATGAAAGTCATTGACCGTACCAAGGCGGTAACTCAACATTTCTTGGAGAATTCGTTTAAGAAATTATCAATAAAAAGAAAATAAAAAAAATAAAAATCAGAAAAACACAAAAAAATAGTTTGTCTAAATGTCTGTTGCGTCATGAGGTTGTAAGAGTTTTTGTGTCGTTCCTTGTGTTAGTTTTTGTACGGGCCATTTTGTCATGGTGCCCTTAAACATGACATATCTACATTCAATTTGTTGACAACATTCTTTCTTTGAACAATTTATACTATATTGCTGACACTGTCCATGACGACACATGCAGTTAAACCTTTTACTTGAACAAACAAACTCGAAAAACTCTTCTTAGAAGATGTTATATGAGGAGCCACAATCCCAAAAGGATACCGGTTGGGGTACTGCTATGTTTTCTACAGTTAACTGCAGTAGGTTGATATGAAATACGCGTATGTCTTACACGTGTTTCTTTTGTTTAATGCGATGTTCGTTGGATTTCTTAACATCACATGTACCCCCTACAACACCCACATGATGAGCAAGAGACCCAGAAAAGAGGAATGGTTGGATAATTGACGTGTACTGCCAGCACATATACAAAATATAATCTATAGCTATAATAAATTATATGCCACACATGTGGCTGAAGTGCATAGGTGGTGGTAGTGGTGGTGGTAGCCCCCCCTTAAACATCATTGTATAGTTATTATTTTTGTGGATGCCTTAAAACATTGCTTGACTGTTTTTCTGAGCTTTAAAGAAGCGTTTCGCCCATGCACCGGAGCGTCAGTGGTATGACATCTAATAAATCTGCAAACAAGTTCGCAAGTAGGAGACAAGAATATTAAAATATACACTGGTTGAAGTGCTTGTGAATATATCTGTTTGTTTCAATATTAATTTAATTTATATTCCTTATTACCTTTACGTACCGGTTACTAATAAACACACACAGGTGTTTATATGTATGAGATGACACTAGTTACACAGGAAAACAAACATTACAAGACATAATGTAAAATGTGACTGACATCGTTATTGTTATACCCCAAACTTAAATGTAGACTAACGGACAGGCGTCAGCAGTAGTTAAGGACACATTACCACAAAAGAAATAAACCATTTGCCATTGCATTTGCAATCAAGTGATGCAACCCTAATAAGGTCATATTACGGCGGTCTATTAATATATGCACATGATTCCCGACACTTTTGACTGACTTTGGTATGTGGCACCGCGGTCAAACGTACAGTGATTAGTACAAAATGAAGAGATACATGTATACAACTTCGTTTTCGCTCCTATTAAAATGAATTACGTATGTTGACGTCATCGTAGAAAACGCTCTTATAATTATAATAATTATACTGTTATTGAATATTGTAACACTAACATACATCTGAAAATAAGCTAAACTGTAATTGGCCCTTTAACATTTAGTACAGTTCATACATTTGAACTTACTTTCATTCCGCTACACAAGGCTATGCGTCTACATAAATTCCTGATGTTATGCATATTTAACAAGAAACATTTTTCCAACTCCAAACTATTTCTGTCCGCAACACTATATGCATTTCAAAGAAAGTGAAATGTTAAGTGCAATGTTTCTACTTGTTCCTGCTTTATAATGACATTTTGGGTCTAAATAAAAAAATTGAACCAGTCAACATCAATCAAACTTCCAGTCTTTAAGGATAAAGTGTCTAATAGTGTGTGACACTGGTATTTACGACCAAACAGGTTTAATAACTTTCACTACAAAAATATCTTGTTCGTTTGGCAATTGCAACCGAAAACAAAAAATCAAAGAAAAAGGTCGGTTAATTGATTTACGCTTATTGGATGTGTTCGTGTAAAAAACTATGCTGTTAATGTTTTAGGATTCCATGTTTTAGATCGTATTGCCAAGAGTTCAACAAAAGCTCACTGACAGATGTTATGTTAACGTAAACAATGTCGCCTATCACAGAGAATTTAATTGACCGTCAACAGAAGTGTCATATAACATCCAACATGATTTAAATTATAGACCATATGTTATGCAACGAGTAGAGCAAAATGAAGCTGATCATGAAATCTACTTTTGGTATAAAAACATGCATGTGCATCACACATTTTCTCCGGCTATTCGTATAAGCATGGCAAGCCTTTTATGCCTAATATTTAATAGTTTGATTACAACTGGATTTTCTTAAACCAACCAGATACACCATGTCTAGTTTTCATATTTTATAAACGTTTTGTTTTAAGAGTTGTTTAACAATGTTTATTTGTACAAACTTTCGCAACGTCAGCATTCCAGTTACTATAAATCATAGCGTCAACTTACATGTACCAATTACGATCACATGTAATGATGACATAATTATACAATTGAAAATTGTCGTATATAAAAAGTACTCTTGCGCATGATGAGCATTCTTAACAATTGTACTCTAAAGTCCCCAGTAATATGATCATTTTACGATGGCAATTTCTTATAAAATTGCGTTTTAATTGCATTTTCGTGTATATTCAGGGACATTGAGCAAGGCCATATAATTACAATCCCATAATATTATAGTACTATTAAAACCCCACTTAAAGCTTTGTTTGCATTTAATGGAGATTCTTTAGTAATTGTGTGGCATCCTCAAACTGTTTTACGATATCTGAAGTGTTGCTTTATATATGTTTTATTTCTATTTAATTGTATATAACCATTATTTATTTAGCCTATAACCATTACACAAAAGCGATATAAAAAGTTCAACTGTTATGTATTTAGTAGAAACAAATGACGAAGATAATGTAATACAAGTAAAATAGTAGAACCACGTGTGAAGCATGTTGTATCCAGAACCAGCTGCAGGTTTTGGCAGAACTCACATACATCAGCCGACCGTGCTTCTGTGGGGATTTGTCTGCTCTTCAAATTACAAAGCTGTTAATCTTAACAATAAGATGCCATTTTGTTTTGTTTTATTTTATGTTTGTTTTTAATTATTCGTCTTAATGACGCCACATTATGCGCATTTGCACCAAGGCAGACTTTTATTAAACAGGTGAAAGGGAGCAAAGCCTGCATTGGAATATAACAGCCTCGGTTTTCTTGAAGCTGTTCATTAGTGGAAATAAAAGATGCCACTCCACGGACGCCTCCTAGCGCATGCGCGGAACTCTATTTTCAAATGTTAACATACAATCCATAATCCCTAAGAACCAGAAAATTGTAACTACACAATGATGAAGTACGGGCGACATTTTACAGCCGCCAGACAGGCACAATGTTGAGCCACTAAGTATGTGGGTGTACCAATAATCGATCATGTTCGAACGAATGCTAAGTAGTCGCAGTTGCATACTGTTGGTATACTATTTATAAATTAAATGTCATTACCCTTGCATT
>Ga0224511_10001844_pt1 | contig 13484 bp, 10 predicted proteins | sample SF_May12_sed_USG_2_FD_169988 | JGI IMG/M metagenome (GOLD analysis project Ga0224511, IMG submission 169988) | Sediment microbial communities from San Francisco Bay, California, United States - SF_May12_sed_USGS_8_1 | ecosystem: Environmental > Aquatic > Marine > Sediment | place: USA...
TTATATTATATTATATTATATTATAGTATATTATGTTATGTTATGTTATATGATATCATATGATGTTATATTATATATAGTGAATCCCTCACTTGAAGAAGTGTCAATGTCATTCAGACATAATTGTTTATCCCACTGAAAAAGAACTAAAATCGGGTCCTGTTGCTCTTCTTAAAAAATCGCCTCAATCAATTCTTTTCTTTTAAACTAAAGTGTCACTATAGATCTCAGTCTAGAGAAAATTAGAACACCATGACAAATTGTGGCTTTCATATAACCATTATGCCTGCAATTACTAAACTTCCTCTTTTTTGTGCAGTAAGCTAGTAAACACTTGGCTTTTTGTGACTATTTTTGAGAGAATAAAATTTGCAGCGGCAACAAAGTAATTATGGTGCAAGCAGAATACAATAAGATTGTGTTATTCAAATTGGAGAGGTTTTGAAACATTAAATGCCCTAAAAACATAAAAAACATTTTTTTATGTTATATTTTGAAAAGGGGTATTTGTAATGAGTAAAGCATTCAGGTTTTGCGGGATTTCGATGGTGCATACGTGTGATGGCTTGGTTGGCTGGACGCTTTAAATAATTTATGATTTCCATTAGTATGTTTAGTCTTTATTTGGGTATGAATGCCATGTTCATATTAGCAGGAACCGGGGGAGACGTATGACTTGGCCGAGGAACCGGTTGCTCACCAGGAGGAACAGCAGTATGATCTTGCCGAGCCGACCCCGGCGAGGAGGGAACCTCCGCCGGAGCCTGAGGAGACATATGAGGCATTGGATGAGCCGGGTGAGTTCCTGCCTTCAAAACAAGAAACTCCTAGAAAATTCAGCCTCGCAAAAAAATAGTCATGAGAGTTCCTGTCTCTGTAACGTCAGACCTGCTGACTTTTGATTGCTAGCAGACGTGAGGGAATGCAAAGATAGGCCACTGAATCTTTAAATCAGTGCCATTATGTTGCATGCACTGTATGCCCATAAGAACGGCTAATCTTTGGGTGGGCCTGCTTTATTTATCATTGCGATCCGGATAAAGCTAGCATGGAAAAAGGAAGCTACCTTAAGAAACCTGTCTTCGCAGATTCATCAGTATTGATAATTACACTAAGAACAGTTTTTAAAAGAGCATGCTTACAAAAGTGCATATAAAGAGACTTGTCGCGTAGTTGAGCATGTGTCAACACACTAAAAGTCTCACATGCAGTACTGACCGACTGTCTTGAAGAAATTCTTCTAAGAACTTGCATTCCATCAAAGTGAAGTGTATCTCTTCAGTGTTCAATGCATCCAGCCCCATCCTAATCGCATAAAGTCTCCAAATTCTTATGCCAAAACGACACCACTCACTTTTCTACCCACGTAGTAAATCATTTGACTGTTTACAATTTTTTGTTTTGGTCCTTGTTTCTACATAGGCAACAATTCGGCTACGTATAACAAGCTAACAAAGCCAGGTACACTCTTCGTCTTACCTCGTTCTCTTTGAGAAGAGACAACCTTTTAATTTGATCATGGTTAATGCCGATACCTGCTAGTGGGAACTACCGTTGATTGGTTAATAATAGAGGCCATACAAATCGCCTCGGTTTATTCGTAATCAGCTCCGTACTGGTCGATCAAACAAATTTCCATCCCATATATTTCGCATTCTTCTTTTCGTGATTTTTGTGTTTCAGTAGTGCTAAAATTTCACTGAGAGCTTATTTGTTACTACTCTGACATTTGGTAGTTCATTGAAAGACAACCGATTTACGCGGCGGTTACTCGAACATTCAATGTTGTGCTAAACATTGTTTGACTCGCTCCATATGCTCTACTTTAGTCCACAAAAGAATTATCACTGACTTTCAACAACACCAATTAGTCGATGGACTATACCATGTATAAACTCAGCCATAGCGATTTATTAAAAAAAAAACTCTAGATAGAGTGAGTTAAATTGTCGCAAATAATAACGCAACGAGAAATATGACCCGATTATTTCCTATGCAATCATCACGCTCTCTACCTCCCTCCTTACCTCACCACCCCTCTCCCCTGACCCATCCAGCTTGAACCTCCGCCCATTTCTGATTGATGTGATCCTGTAGCACATTATTGCAAGTTGTTGCTACATACATCATAAGTCGCAAGATGGAACTCGGAACATGTCTTGGGAACTCTTGACACAATCCATTTTTATTAAAACGATGGTGCTTTGGAGTAAAAGATAGTTGCTTTGAAAATTCCTGCCGCAGTGTTCCACTGAAGTGACTGACGCATAACCTGTGACTCGCAGCTGGCTGTCTGTATTTGTAGCAGAGACGTATGAAGACATCCCAGATGTGGTACCTAGGAATGATGGCAGCATCACCGCTGTGGCATTATATGACTACCAGGCTGGTAAGTTAAAGGGGTCAAGACAATACCAAATGTATCTTCACTTGTTTTGAGATTCTGAAGCCTGCCATGAACAAATGAACCCAATACTTAACTGAAATGGAAGCTTAGATAGAGCCCTATCCATTGCGCATACTTAGAGCCCTTGGTGACGCACTTTTCAGATCATCGATGCAACAGAATTGGCCTCGAGATGGGAAATTAACACAGAGCTGTTGGTGTTTGCATTGATTTTTCGGCTTAGGCGCTGATGTTTGGAAAAATCGATTGCAGGTGCACACTAGACTGGTAGTTACACAAGTCTAAATAGAGAAAGTGTTTAACAAAAATATAAAAATAGGGTTTCAGAATGAAATTTTTCACCTCTGTCAGAGAGTGTTGGTCCCATTATTGCACAATGGTAGAGGCCTGAATGCCACAGCATCTATTTAGGGCAAGGAAAAACCCAGAAAAACACATATTTTAACTTCAGTTTTCTCCCATATTTCGTTTTTTAAGTTCTACTTCATTTTCTAAGGGAGTAAAGATCACTAGATTATTTTTTTTATTAATTGGCTCTCATTTTTTTTCCATTTGGGCTGTAGTTATTGGAGTGGCCAACATTTGTGACCAATTTGTAAAAAGTTGCACTCGTTACTGCTTAAGAATGGGAAACACAACTCCGAAAGTGCGTCTACCATAGACCGTGGCTTGACCCCTTCAACCCTCAATTCAAGGGGCAAGATGACATGGAGTTGAAATACCTCTGGGGCTGCTGTTAAGATGGATCATTGTACTGAAAATGATCAATAGGGCCAGCTTCTGTTTTCTCTAAGATCATCTTCATGCCTTCAGTTTATAATGAAACTATGAATTGAAAGTACCTGTAGCTTCTCAAAAAGAGAGTTTAGGCATAGTGTAGGCACTTTATTAGGCCCTGATGGAACAAGCGTAAGCAATATTTCCACAGTCAAAAATATCTTTGGAATCCAATAGGTTTTTCTTTCATTTCCTTGTTGTCCATTGCTGGGCACCGCCCTGCCCACCTCACCCTGCTGCACCCCGCCCCATCATGTCGCACTTCATTTCCTCCTCTCCTCTAGTGAAGATATGATGCTATGGGAATGTATTATCAGGTTTCATATATTGATATGGCACTATGGGAATGTATTATATATTGATATGATGGGAATGTATTACCAGGCATTATATATCGATATGACACTATGGTAATGTATTATATATTGATATGATACCATGGGAATGTATTACCAGGCATTATATATTGATATGACACTATGAGAATGTATTATCAGGTTTCATGTATTGATATGGCACTATGGGAATGTATTATATATTGATATGATGGGAATGTGTTATCTGGTATTATATATTGATATGATACCATGGGAATGTATTACCAGGCATTATATATTGATATGACGCTATGGGAATGTATTATCAGGTTTCATATATTGATATGGTGGGAATGTATTATATATTTTGTTATCCTTGCAGGTGATGACGATGAACTCTCATTTGACCCCGGAGAGATGATCACCGATATTGAGAAGGTCAGTCGCTAAGCATGAACCCCCAAAAATCATCTTAACTTTCCTCCGGGTGCAATACTTTTCTGTTCTTGTGCAGTCCGAAGTGTGGAGCCCACACATAAAATAGGAACCTGGCATTTTGTGAGCGGTCATACACCGAGCACCCTAAGATAGGAACCCGGCATTTTGTGAGCGGTCATACACCGAGCACCCTAGTCTCTTGAGTCAGTGGAAAATATAGACACTGCTTTGTCATATAAATAAGGGAAAATAACTTTCTACCTTATAGTTGTCAAATGTGATCCTGTTTATAGATTGATGAGGGCTGGTGGAGAGGCCGGATTGGTGACAGATTTGGTTTGTTCCCAGCAAACTATGTGGAGCAAGAGTGACAAGATTACCAAGATGGTGACAGAATTATAGCACGAGGATAAGCTTCGCGTTAGCTTCCAAATGCAAGAAATGGTCTAATCTGATGGTTAGCTTGTCTAAATCATGCCCGAAATTCCGCAGCAATTTATACAATGGTTATATATTTCATCTTTTAATGTCTCAAAAGTCACACAGTTAGTGTTATATATTTATCTTTGTTGATAAAATACATCTCTATAGAAAGTCTGGGGTCGTTTCTACTATCAGTAGGCTAGACAACCATATCGACAAGGGGGATACTCAACCACCTCTCTCCACAGAACACTAAATATCTGAGCAATGCAAGCTCTTGGTAACAAACATCTCATTCCTGGGGCTTTGACTACTGATCACATGGTGGTAGTGACTTTGGTGATCATTAATAAATAGTTAGCAGGTGTATAATAACATCAGTGAGAGTATCCTATGTATGGTTTAGTATTTAATGAAGCGGAAGCCATCAGGTGTGTTAATTTTTCACCTCGATGACAGCGGGAATGAATAGAAAGAGAATTAATGGGATGATTATACTGCAGACATGCCCCTGCCCATGTACACATATTCAACTGGTAAATAAATAGCTGTTATCTCCATCTTATAAATTACTTAGATTGGAATTTAGACTAATTACCCATTCTGATTTGGGCAGATGGTGAAGTTCTATCACAACAAGCCATTCCAATCTCATCCTGTTACCTGACAATGTCTCACCGGAGGAGCGGCTACCTCAGATCAGATTGAGTATTAAAAAAACCAATGTATCAGTCTATTTTCTTTGTTCAATCCATAGGAGGAGAACTCCATGGTCCAGTCCGAGTCTGACTAGGTATCAGTTGGAGTGATTAGTTTAGATAACAGACTGAATCTGCAGCTGCTTGCTTCCAGGTTGCGAAGGTGAAAAATCTATGAGACCTAGATGTATGATCATTGATAGCCTCATAGTGAGTTCACTAACCTGCATGGAAATGAAGGCGGATAATATGTTAGAATCAGTAAAAGTTATTGGTGAGCACAGTTGAGGAAACATCTTATCCATCAGCTTGATAAATGTGTAATCGCATTGTGCTAATTACCATGGCAGTGACTGCTTTATTTTTCTTTATCATAATTACATTGGCCCTGTAGCCATAACAACTACAAACGCATAGGGCGAAAATGGTGGTCAATGTTTAATGCGATACGATACGTATGCAATGTGAATTACAATGTGCAGCCTACAAGTGTGGTTAGGACACATGTGCCATGCAGCAAAGTGCCTCTCTGTCACGTTCGCTATAACATAAGTTCCCGCTTCTAATAAAATGCTCTCCGAGTTACATGGAGTTATTTGGTAAATAGTTTTAGTCAATCTTTCTTCGGACACGCGCTCCTTTTGATCTAGAGGTCGCCATGTGTTCAAAGTCAGAGCAGCTTTATCTTGCATATGGCTTTCGAAATGAACTGTCTTGACCAATTCAGAAAATTCCTGTTATGATACGCAGGCTCTATGAACAAGGATAAGACAACTCCGACCACAATAAAAATGACATTCTACTCCTTGTAGGCCCATGTTACGACCTGACCAAGTTATCAACTGCAAACATAACTGAAGCAACAAATTCAGTCACTCTATTTATGGCTTTATAGCAACTCAACCGAGGTAGCAATCCTCTAATGTCTGAAGGATCCTGTTTCCGAATCAATTTTGTCAAACGCTCTGAAGTTTAATCATTATAAGACCAGAAAGGGTCATCTTGCCAAGACATCACTCTATGGGATGGGCCTCCTTCCTTCAGTGCTGTGATCCACCATTGAGAACTGCAAAAAAACAAGCGGCCGTTGACCTGGGGGTTGAGCATGGAGCCTCTAGTCTTAAACCCAGTGTCTTATATTAATATGCCACCACTGAATCAACGTTTTGTGTTGCGACAATCGTTTGATTGTTGCGAATCAATATATTATGGTAACCTCAAAAAGAACCCAGGAATCATTTGTGCATCAATTCGAAGGAAACTGGAATGTTCATATACAGTAGTCTTCAAATTCATTGTCCTTTCAAACAGGGTTGTCAACAATTTCATTACCCGTGTTATTGTGCCTAATTGTGTATCAGGTCTGTTTGGTCATATCAATGACGCATTGGTTTTCGGCATGTACCTTTTTCCATATGTTCTATTCTACTCATCTAACGATGTCAGTTTTAGCTTTTGTCTCCGTGACATCACAAAGCTGATTAAGGAGCTTGCATTTCTCCCCAGAAATGAGCCAGTATTAACTGTTGGCTGCAGCTCCCATTCCCTTCTCCAGGCCATGATAGATGTGCTTAGTGATTAATGAGTAGTGCTCCCAGGTTGACACCTTACCCTAGGTAGTGACGGGTGATCACTATGGTAAAGGGTAGGGGGAACATCACCAATTAGTCATCTGTTTGAGAGAATCTTTTTATCATTTCCATCACAACTAAAGTCAAAATAGCACCATCAGGGTAAGTAATTTGCTTGCAGCTGTGCGTTATTCAGTTAAATGGCTCAGTACCAAAGTAAACGGGCGTAATTCTTCACCCACATGATGAGTATGGTGATCCTGCTAGCATGCAAGACTGTGAGTTTAATTACACGCTATAGCCTATACTATGCAGAATTATGAGTTTGCTACTGTATTACAAAGGGGGTACGTTTGCAAAGCGGACTTGTCACCATATGGAGAGGAAGACTGAAACCGTTATGATGGACAGTGGACATACTTCTTCAGGGCCTCTCTGAACCATGTGGTTTATATCAGCCTCCCCATACCATGTCAGTCTTTTTTCTGTACTGATGGCTAGTCGTATTTGATTTCAGGTAACAATCATAGCTTATGGCATGTAGGTGATATGGAATCTCCAGTCTATTAGTGACACCTTCTCGCCTTTCCAGTTATAATTACTTTCTGCAGGTGTGACATCAGAAATCCACCTTCATCAAAGCTTATAACTGAAAACATCACAGGATTGAGCGGCAACCTGCCACCGTTCAGCTTATTTTGTGTGAGTGTGACCTCGCAGCTATATCGCTGAACTACCAGCCTGCAGGAGTGCTAGAGATGACAGACAGCCTAGACATGAAGACTCTCCAATAAGCTAGAGGAAGGAAGATCACCACCGGCTATGCATATTCATGAGAGTGAATAACTACACACCTCATCCCTCATTTAGACAGCTGCTTCATTAGAGAGAAGAGGTAGGGGAGCATATTCAGTTACACAAGTTATATGAGAGTGCATCTCTCAGAGTTTGAGAAATCTGGTACAGCTGCAGCTGTTTAGTTCAGAAAGTGACTTTCAGGCTTAGTGACCAGAGCACTCAAGACCGAAAGATTTTGAGTTCAAGCTTTGGCAACACCAAGCTCTTGTTGCAATTGTGAGTTTCTAAAACGAGCTCAGGAGATCTGCTAAGTAGGATGGTCGTATGAAATGACTTTTAAACATAATCAATGGTAGATGTAAATATCCATGGGTACATAATGTGTACCTACAGTAAAACTGAAAATATTAACTCATCTGTGACTCTCACCGAGTTACATTATTATCTTGTTCATTAGTCATCATTGCCTTCCTCACCTCAATCCAGTTCGTTCATTATCATCCTCTTCTGCCGTCTCTTTCCCACTGCTGGGCAAAGGCCTCCCTCTGAGATGACCACTTCTGTGGATCTTTCGCCATGTCTGTCCACCTTCTTCGATGCTCATTAATGCAGGGATATTTTTTATTGCCACACAATATTTTCGCATCAGTGTAACTGAATAACTGTTGAAAATCATGAGTAAACCTGCGATAAAAAACATGCAGATTTTGCACAAGAGGATGCTGGTGTACCTATAGCCGCGTGCTTTTATCTATGACTAAAGCAACAAGAAGTTTTTCTACGCTTTAAAATGGAAATTTTGTTGTAACTTTATTTTATCAGTACCACTTGCCTAACTTTCATATGTACACCCTCTGTCAGTTACAATTTTTAGAAAAAAATCCATTTTGAACGAATAGTTGTACTTGTATTTGAATAATGCTTACGGGCAAAAAGCACATGCCAAAGTGCACTTAGTTATCGCCACCTAATGTTTAAACTTCACATTTGGAATTCGCCTCACGAAGCCCCACACATCTGATTATGCAGGAGCTAGTCCAGGATTAGCATGATATTACACCGAATTACAATAGGATAGTGTTACACTTGTCTGCTCTGCCGGGTGATCTGGCTTGTTTGATAAAGGCCGGTGTTTCTTGTCTGAAATCGATCCATACAGCTTGTTTGATTACAGCTAGAGTACTGTATAAAGTAAACACACACAAGGCATACATCCACTAAACTCGAGTAGTACATATTCACAGGAACGGCTTGTCACTATAACGCAGTTACTAGTCACACCGTGACAGTCACACAATTTCGTCACCACGCTGCGACACAATCTCCGCTACTTCTTTGGTGAGTCACAATGGTAGTTTGAGCTTCCTTATTTAGTCCATTAGTCACAGCTAAGACTGTACAGCGGGGAAATGCAAGGTCTCTCTGAGTTAAAACCTGCTTAGTTTCACCCATATTCGGAAGAGTAATAGAAAGTGTATCTCTGAAACGTGTCATTGGAAAAAAGAATCTTTAGGGTAAAATATGCAACCGACAATTTCACATGTTGAATGAAAACTCTCAACTCGTTTTCAGCTGGAGGCACCAAAAACCATTATTTACAACAGTGCCCCTTCCAACTAACATACACAGTCAGGAATTAGACTGTTATTAAAAGATTTGCTAACAAATTCACTTAGCTTCCCTTCTTTTCAAATGCAGGGATACAGACACTATTGCCTATAAGCAAGCTTCATGCTTATGATACTATAGATTTTGGGGCACTTCAAACCTGTGTCAAAAAAACACAATAAAGCCGGTGTTGATCTTCAAACCCTCTCATGCTCTAAGCGGGTGACGCTATCACTCATCATAGATCCTCCGAGTCGCGACCCGACCAACAGCTCGTTTGCCTCTTTTTTTACTAAATTATAACTCGCGGTTGCTTTGGTTCGTGTCTACTAAGTAACTCATTACAGTGGGTTGGATATGGAAATGTTGGTTTATTTCAGAAACCATCACTTCCTATTTCATGTGCCAAGTAAACTTCAGCTCTAAAACCCAGAGACCATTATAGACTTAACTCTATACCAGAGACACAGTTTAGCTTAATTTTCCTTACCTAGTTATTTTGCACTAGGTATTTCTACATCTTAATTACCAAAATCAATCATCCGGCTGCATGTGGCATTTTTTAGCTTCATTACTTAGGGTGGTTTAATATGTACTACACAGAAAAAGTCATTAGTTTGTATACAGGCCAACACATGTGAGAAAAAAACTTATAGCTCATCATAGTAGACATAGGTTATTAGATAATAAAACTCACACAATTTGATGGCCCATACTCCCCAATGTTAAGATTAGACAATGCTCACATCATCAGTTCTATGCGGAAAAATCCAAATCGGTAATACTGCCCCTATCACAACCTGCTAATTAGCCGTGTTATATTGGTATAGGTTTAGCCATCATCCTGTGATCAATATTGTTTCACATACAGCGGACCGTAAAGGAAGTGGTGGTCCAATTTGCATTTTACAAAAACAGTTTCACTTTATAAAAACCTCAATTCAAAGGATTTTAGCGTTATTAGATAATGCAATAGCGCGATCCACACCCTATGTGTCTGCTGTTTAGGGGGATAGAGTTATCCATGGCATGACCTGTGACTGAAGGCCATATTACTCGTATTCTCAAACCATTGTTATGGTTTCATCTCTGTTGTCTGATGTCACTCATGTGGTGACCGGAACTGACCTAGGACGGCCTTGTCCACAGATTCTCGTATTAATGTCGCCTAATAATGACCTCACAAGCTTTACCATTGACTGATTTCGTAGTAAACCACTGGAGAGACCTATTATTTCACGTCTTACAATCAATTACTATATTAAGGAGACCGCAAGCGGCCGCAGCGGCTAACTTTTCGTGTTGCATCCGTAAATCTGCTTGGGAATGTCCAAACTGCGGTCTACGATTAGCCCCATCAGCTAAATAACCTTCTATAAAGGCCAGGGTTACATACTGCCATAACAGACAAGTCCCAAAATCTCTAATTTGCATATCTGCGAGGCACTCTGATGACAAATTAGTGAAATTCTAGTTGAAAATTTTAAATCACAGGTGTTTAAAGAAAGGATTTCGACTTTTGCACTTACTAAAAATGCGTCACACGGCAAATTGTCCAATCGAAAAATAACCCAAAACTGCCGCATTCTGAAATGTCAGTCATCAGAAATAACAGGAAATTAGTGCAAAATAGATGTGGACACATCTCAAAGGAAGACACAACATATGCACTGTGTTGGGTTTTCTCTCCTGTATATGAGACTTAGTCGTCGGTGCGAAATCCCTGACAGCAGTCCGCATAATTAGCTGCCTCTATACTATGTTCTCTAAATTGAAATTCCCTTATATTGATTGTTTAGTATGGGCAATATTCCATGCTGATTGTCTCTCAATTGATATATTAGATAGTAAGTTTTAAGGTTTTGCTTACTTCTCAACCCACTGCCGGTGAATTTGTAAGGTTCGACATACTTTTCTTGGCTTCCGGTGAAAACTTAACTATGTAGAGCTGATTACGTACTCTAATGTAGAATGTATCACTACGCAGTACCTACATGACTGGTGTGGAGAGATGACTTAGTGGATAGGACCAGACCTTTCTTGTCCAAAAACCTACCATTATGGGCATCATGTTGTTCTTTCGTCTTCTTCGTATTGAGATTGTGACAATGGTGCGACCATCTCTGTATGATATAAGGAAGGCACAATCTAATTGGGGCGCACCATACATGCACCACTTTAGACACAGGCTTCTGGAAGTGAAGCTAACCAGGTACAAGAAGATGAGACTATACATCTCACCTATAACTTACAACAGTGACATAAAGCCTTTATGTCACTGCTTACAATACCTGTCCTCTTCATTCCCCCCTTGGAAATGTTTTCACAACTGTTATACTCGTATTACCACTATCGAGGTGGTATTTATTCCTGGATCATTTATAAGGCTAAAGTTAGACACAGAGGGAATTTTGTAGTGGTGTATTAGACACCTAAAATAACATCTGAACCAGCAAAGAGGAGTGGAGGACTCAATATGCATGATAGATGATCTGTCTGGGAACTCATCACTGTTCTAACTAATTCAGCTCATAAAAAGGAAACCTTATCTCCCTATGCTCTATATACACTGCCAGGTCTAATTATTCCGTGATAATTAATTGATATAACCTACATGAAACAGCTATATGGCACATTGTATATATCTTTACTACGATCACTGCAGCATTGTAATGTCCATTGTGAAGGTCTGAAGTGCAGTCGACACTGTAAATTCAAGAAAGCTAATTGGTTGGGTGTGTTGGCTCGGAATTGTAAGATCTGAACACCAGCCCCAATCAGTGAACTTCATATTTCCTAGAGCGCCTTTACCAATCCAAAATGGGTTGCTTTTGAGATACGAGTGTACGGAAGTGTGCAGGTACTAGGCCAACCTATAAGCTTGAGGCTTGCTCTGAGGCAGTTGGCAAATGTGCATACTCCCAGCAAGAACAATTTTAAGCAAAGTTAAGCATTGAGCTATCTTGCTACCCATTCTTGCTATCCATACATAAAGTTAGAAAGTGCATGCTTTCAGCAAACCTTGCCCAAAATGACCCTGCAAAAGATCTTTGTAGTCCTCATGTCCCTATTGCCTTTTATAATTGTCTTATTCTCCACCGTGGAGCTGTGCTTTCATGGACAAAGTCTCCTAATGTGGCAAATGGTTTGCTTCGCGAGCTAGCCCATCTTAATTCTCATCACAAAGCAGAATGGTACCTTGCTCGGCCACATACATGAGGTAGTTCAAATACTGTCACTAGGTACTGAAGATCATTCTAATGAAACCACTTAGCATTTAAATACAGATTATGGTCAGAGACTAAGAAATTTACATTTACCGAAATTTGAATCTAGAGATAATCTGAATTTGACAGGTCACTTTATTTGTTTCACTCATCGGTGTTGGATTTGTCACACGTGTTAGCTCGTGTTGTTGGGAAGACAGTAAGACGTAGAATATAAACAACAGCCTTGCCTAAGGATCAAATATCAGAAATATTATCCATGTGTTGTGGTATCTATATACTGCAAATATGCTGCACGCTGATACAAAGTATTGTTATGTTCTAAAATTGATGACGCAAAGATCTATGTCATAGACACGTACGTTTGCAGTGGTTTGTTGATTCCAAAACTTCCATAATCCATAAATATTTTTGTATTATTTGAAGTACATGCTGCTCCGCATTCGATGTCTGGGTAGCTTCCATAGGCAGAGTTTGCCAGTGAAAGCTGATCAGGCTAAGTTTGATTGAGATTTTCACGGGAATGACTCTGCATGTGGCCTGTTGTCTTAGGAAAGTTGTCGATCTCAGCTGTCATTAATCTGAACTGAAACTTTGATTGCCCTCATTATTAGTTACTGAGTATTCACTGCAAGTAGTTGTCAATTTTCCAGTTTGTTTAGTGTTGTCGTCTCAAGCTATTGGCAAACTAACTTACTATGGAAATTCTCCTTATTGTGTTTACATATTACAGGCTGTGCACTCTGTGCTCTTTGCGTTACAGCTTAGCCAAAGCTAAAATCGTCCACACAGTCTCCTCTGTTTGTTTGTGTGGCCGTGCTCCATGATTTGGTGCCTGAATTACTTTGTACTCGGAGTATATTCATGAGAAAACGGTTGTAAGATGTACATTTTTACATATACAACCTGTTAATGCACGCACTAACAGTATGCAGTGAGCTGACTGTTGAACTTGATTTACCCCCAAAGAGGTTAGATTACGCGGAGGTGGCTGCACTGCTTCATGCAACCTATGCATTAGATTTACCGAAGTTTGAAAGACATAGGTCACAGAGGTCACAGAGGTCACAGAGGTCATGGAGGAGGTGCATTAGGAGAAAATGACATTTTCATCAAATTGAGCATTTCTTTTACAGATCTTTAGGAAATCTAAACCAGGAAGGATAATAATGAAGCATAGAGCTAAGCACGGGTAAGTGTGTAACCCCCCCCCTGGGTAG
>Ga0224511_10001846_pt1 | contig 13481 bp, 6 predicted proteins | sample SF_May12_sed_USG_2_FD_169988 | JGI IMG/M metagenome (GOLD analysis project Ga0224511, IMG submission 169988) | Sediment microbial communities from San Francisco Bay, California, United States - SF_May12_sed_USGS_8_1 | ecosystem: Environmental > Aquatic > Marine > Sediment | place: USA...
CACCACCACCACCACCAACAACAACAACAACAACAACAACAACAACAACAACAACAACAACAACAACTGCAACAACTACAACAACAACAACAATCAAACATTTTTTCTCACCACAATATTCAGATGCTCATACAGAATGCAAACAGAACTCACGTATTCGCACTTGATTTGTTATTTATGCAGAATACACTCATGCAAACATAATTTATAAGACAGTTTGGATAGTTTATGCACTAACAATGCGGGTATAATGGATGCAATTCATACTCATAACGCTGAACACTTTGCATTTACATGTAGCATCCGACGATGCAGAGTACGTCCAGAATAAACAACAAACTGCAGACAGTGCGTTAAAATGTTTTTTAATGTCAACGAACTCGAACAATGAATAATGGGTTTTGCACAGAGACTATTGAGGAAAGGCATGTCTAATCTTATAAGCGGAATATTTTCGCCAGGAACATTTAGTTATCACCAATGTTATCGCAGTGTATTATAAATAAAGATTTATCATAGATGTATCATATGTGATAAGCATTACTTTGTTAAAAAGTGTATGCCTGCTTTCAACCGATATGGCGTACAATAAATATCTACCACTGCACATTACAATAAGGGCATGAAATGACTACTAGTAAATTTATTACGTATACATGATCTTCATTATTGTGAAGGCATATGAAATAATGACATAATGGAGGTGAAATATCAATTATGTTTTTGCATTTCAAAATATTGTGGAAACCATGCAATATTATTTAAAAATATACAAGTTATCTTTACAGTCATCAAGTACCAGTAAATGATTGAAGTGTAAATATCTGTCAAATTTTTATGAAGCATTATTTATTATTTTTTTTTTTTTAAATTCTAACACAAAAATCTAGACGTATTCTTACTGACAAGGTTTTTATTTCTTACAATCCTGTTAAAAGGATCATTGACACATACAATGTAGTACATTAGTTTTCTGACACCACTAATCGAATAAACGCACACGCATTCTAATTTGTTAAACACTTATTACACATTATTATTGAAGACACGTTTTATTTCCTAATATCAACATCTTAAAATACTGCGTCAAAGTCGGACAATGGCGTTGTTATATTCATTTATGTGAAAGGTGCTTTAAATGAATGATAGACATATAATACTATAAAACGCGCATGATGTCCCGATCTTAAAATGTGTGCGTTGTTTTACGTGCATAACAAACAAAATATGACGTTTGAATGCGTTTTTTGTGTACAGAGAACAAATTACCATTGGAAGGGATAATTGAAATCATTGAGAATTAGGGTCCGTCTAAACATACCTTATTTAACATAAAACAATCGCTTTTTGGGTACCTTCGATCTACACTAGCCTTACGTACTTTAATTGCATTTTACCGTGAGAGGGCGATACTGCATTCCCGGTTTTAAAAGCATATGACCGTGTTCTAATGTGATATTCCTCTCTTGCGCACCATACTTTGTTTTAACCAGCGTATACCATTGTTTTGTCCTTTATAAATATTAATAATGTGTCGAATGAATAGATAAATGTGTATCTCTGTTTAAATTTGATATATATATTACTTTTGTTTTATAATTAAATACATTTAGTAATGTGTGTATGTTCAACTTGTAAGCGTTGTATATATAGTTTTCATTAACGCACTTTTTGGCATCATATTTGATTTGTGGTTGGCGCTAAATGCTTATTAAAGAACATCATGCACATGTCGTTATAAACCCCTTACACATTTTTTTTCAGTAAATTACAAAAGAATACATTTAAAGTTCATTCTACTTGATAAAGCCAGTATAGCAACTACAACACATTCTTCGAAAAACAAACCTTGCTTTGTGTACTTGTTAAATGTTAGTGATAGATGTATATGGTAGTATTAAGCACTGATATTCAGCTGAAACAGGCTTAGTTACTTTCTGCCTAGCATTTGTCTTCATTAACATATAAGCCTGAGAGTGTATATGGAATATATCACCTGAGTAGGTCCTTTGAGCATTAAAACAAGCTCAATTTTCTCGCATTAACTGCGTTACAAAATGTCATTAACAGTTTAATACAATTCAAAAGATGGGACTGTTTTAACAAACGAGTATATCACCATTATACAGCAGAAATTGTATTCCATTAGGAATTCAGGCCATATTATCAACATAAAAGCTATTGTTAACAGAATTGTACAGACGTTCAAAGAAACAATGTTGCAGACAATGCAGACAGCTGGATTTCAGTTTTAAAAAAGGCATACTTTTATTTTGTTATTACACTCTGACCAAATAGCTCACATACAAACAACACAAAAAGCCAGCACACCAAGAAACACACAAAACAAGATGTACCAAACATTGAGCATGAATCGTTTTTCGAAAGTGATGTTTGATTTTGGGTGCAGCTATTTGACCTAGGGTTAAAGGGTGTTTGGCCAAATAAATGACACACGTTGTATTCCAAGCTTATTACAAGTTGTAAAATCAATATCTTGACACGAACTCTGAATGGTGGCTGATAAGTGCCATGTCGTATTATCGTGTTTTTGGGGCGAAAAGGCGCCACGCGAAATCCCGCCAAATGGTAACTTTTTCGTGTTTTCGCATGGCGGCCGTTCGCCCCGCCACACGAAAGTTCGACACTTTTCATGCGTCGCCTTTTCGCCTCATGTCAAAACCACCATTTGGCGGGTTTTCGCGTGGCGACCTTTCCCCCCGCCAGGCAAAGATACGACAAACAGGGGCGAAAACGCGAAAGGTCGCCACGCGAAAACCCGCCAAATGATGACTTGTTCGTGTTTTCGCATAGCGACCTTTCGCCCCACCACACGAAAGTACGCGACATTCTATGCGTTGCGTTTTCGGATACTGTTTGTCGTATATTTGCCTGGCGAGGCGAAGGGTTGCCATGCGAAAACCCGACAAAATCAACTTTTGGCGGGTTTTCGCGTGGCGACCTATCGCGTTTTCGCCCCGAAAACACGTTTATACGACATGGCATAAATCAGCCACCATAGCTCTGCGATTAATCCGGCAACGAACAATGGCACATGGAGTCATTGAAATGGCTATGGTTCAAATAATAGTACTACTATTGGTGAAATTATCGCGGTCTCAGTAGTTTGTCGGACTTAGTTTTGTCACAACTGATTTATTCTATTAGTTGGTGTAGGGCGGTAAACTACTCATCAGAAAACCTTTTTGTGTACGCAGGTTACCTGACTGATCAAAGAGAGTGATCAGCCACGTAACGTCCGCTGGGATAGGTTTAAATACACTTTTGACATTCCAAATTGTTGAGAGCATAGCCAGAACGCAAAAGTCGCCCATGCTGACTCGCACGTGGTTGAAACCACTCAAGGCAATATGCTCTCGCTTTCATGTTCAATGATTGTTATTAGGGTTAAATTATTCTGAGGAAAATGTTCTTTATCATTTATAGCGTGACTGGGGTAAAAGCACCCGCACTAATATTAAAGCTATTTATTTATGGCAATGAAAGTTGCCACGCCAATGACACCCTTTAGCGCAAGAGCTAATCTCTACTTTCAAACCAAACAACATACAATTCATGATCCTGAAGACCAGTAAAATAATAGTTTCACAATGATTTAGTAGGTTGGATATTATAAAGCCGCTACACAATCACAAGGCACCAGCTGCAATAAGTTAAATTAATCTTAGAAAAAGGGTAGTACTCAGCATATCCAATTAACCAGTTTCCACAGCTGCAAACTTCAAACGTAGTATTGTTGGGCAATACTAGTATTTCATTTATCTAAAACGATAACGCGATTTCGTTATAATACAAATTAATTAACATATGCTAAGAGGCGCCTTACAACAACACAAAAGTCATACTCTTATCGGTTATAAGAAAAAGTTTGAATACAAACATATAAAGCACAGCGATTCATATTGTAGAGTTTAGAATTAAATAGCATGTACGTAAAGAGATCTTAAATTGATAAATAAAAGTTATAATTTATTTTAATACTTAACAAAAAGTTATTATGTGGCAGTCTCGTATGCAAATATTCAGTGTGAACTGTTTTAATATTTAATTTAGTTTGTGAGCTACATAATCACTGTTCTTCTGTAAAATAAGGTATACAACTTACGAAGCAGACTCTATATTTTTCCATAAAAGTCATCGACTGGCAAATGATTGTATGAGTGTTAACATGACATATCTACATTGTTTGCAACATTCTTTGTTTGAACATCTCTTCAATTTATATTAAACATTTGATTATGTGAAGAGTGTTTGTACATATTGCACATGAAGTCCATTTATTAAATGTTTAAATTGGCACACGGTTTATATGCATTCTACGAATCTTCTACGAATGCGATTGTTGCATACTTGTTGACTAACATAAATGTAGAACCGTTTAGTGTCACTGTCATCCTGTTCGTAGGTCATTCATAAACTTAAGGTCCTCGTGTACTAATAAAACACTGTTTGTAAGCTTTTGCATATATTTTGATAGATTATTAACATATAACATGTATTTTATTAGAACTTTTCTAACACAACAGTACGGTGTATGGCCTTAATAATTAATAAATACACTAATTACTGCTATAAACATGTTCAAACTTACGTGCAAGAAATGCTTTATTTTCGATCATTTTTAAGTCATGAAAATGAAAGCTTATATAGTGGTTGTAGTATACAAGAAAATGTTACTTTAATATATTCAATAAACAATCTAGAAACATAAGTATTTGTAAATAAACATAAACATGTGATGGTAAACCGAAAGTAGCAGGCTTCTACATTCGGTTTGCCATCACATATTTATGATAGTTTCACATTTTTTTTTATATATTTCTAGATTGTTTGTTGAATATATAAAGGTAACATTTTCTTGTATACTTTAACTACTATCTAAGCTTCTATTTTCAATACTTATAAATGATCGGAAGTTATTCATTTCTTGCACGTAAGTTTGAACACCGAATCAACAGTAATGTGTGTATTTATTAATTATAATGGACATATCCCGTATTGTTGTGTTAGATTAGTACTAATGAAATATTGTTATATGATAATAATCTGTCACAATATATTTAAAAGCTTAAAACAGTGTTTTCTTATTTCACTGTTTGATGTTGCAAGTCATATATTTGTGAGAACACTGGGACCTTAAGTATTTTCGCTTTTCAACGTAACAGTCCATTCTGCATAGCCGTGTTATTTAAGGATCGATTCCTATTTTCGTGCGCATATGGAGTATAAACGCCCAGACGGGTTTGAAAATCCCATGAAGCGCTCTAGCTCTTGGTATGTATTTAAAAAAAAAGAAATCGAAGTGTTCTATTAAAACGCATTCCAAAGAGTTGGCGTAATAGCGTTAGCTTAAAACTTGTAACAACATAACGACCATACCGTGCTTGTTAGCATGTATCAAATTGTTTTAATTGACGTGTGCGTAAGGTCTGGAAAAATACTGACAGCAACTCAGTATCATTTCTTTATTGGAATGAATTTTCTCACAGAATGTTAAAATGTTAAAAGTCACGCAGGGTATGCTACATATTTAATAACAAACGTATACTAAGTAGTGTACATTGAATAAATTTTATAATTATGTGTTTTTGTTAAACAACTTATTATTGAAACGCAAAAACATAACAGAACAGACAGTTTTTTTACTTAAACTGTTACAGTTTTTCGTCATGTACAATATATACATTGAAATAAAGACCAACTATGGTCAAGCTGTTGTTAGTTTAATGAAACGTAAACCATTTGCATTTATTATAATATGTTTAAAAATAGTTTTATGATTGTTTATATTATTATCACAATGCATAGCAAACGCCTACTCCAAATGCAAGAATTACATGGCCTCTTTACAGCGTGCACGCGGCGCGCCTACAACCCGCTCACGGTGCTCTAGCAGACGCTGTCTAACACGCTGTGCAAACGCCATTTTTAGCATGCCTAAATAATACAAACGCCGCCGCATACCGTTCTACACGCTGTAGACTATGACCTCAAGGAAATATATACCAATAGTACATATTATAACGGTCGGCCGGTTTTTCCGGTCTAGAAGAGACAATAATGCTGCACTCAAAATAGCAAATGCCTTTTGGCAGACAATTGAACATTTTGTTTGATTAAAACATCTCTCGAGGCTAACCTGGTAGACACTGTCGTGTTAGGTTCATATAATTTTGGGCCTTAGCTTGTGTTGTGATTTTGTTATTTGTCCAATCCCTTTGATAATAATATCATAATTATATTCATATGTGTGGAGTTTTCTAACTGTAATTATTTTTATTGTAACTATAATAAATGCCCTTCTCGAAACTTAACGTATTTTGAAAGTATGGAAAGATCTTATAATTTTAATAATTTTAGTATTCAATTTACTCTTAATTATGTTATGTTTAAAAGGCAGAGGACGTTTTTGATTGGGGTGTTTCCTTTATAAAAAAGAAAAAAGAAAGAAAAAAAGTTCGTTTTAGTTTATTCTTATTCAAAGAGTCCTAGGCAGAAAGAGTAAATGTATTTGGTTTTCTTTGTATACTCCTATACATGTGGATTCCGTTTTAAATTCATTGACCGTACCATGGCTAAATTTTGTATAATTCAACATGTGTTGGATCAATATGCCGTTATCTTGACCTGGTCTGCTCTTACTGCAACGTTTGTTTCCAACATTTATTTAGTTTATATGAATATAAAAGTGTTTTGATATGATGTTTGATTTTTAAAATGCTCGTTTTCGTATTTTCTAGACATTTATATAGAATTTTAAAATGATTTAGAAAAAAAACGTCATGGACCTATGGTTTAATTAAATGTTGCATCACCTTGTGTGAATGTGCAAAAAAAGCATTACAATTTTGCAAACATTGACCATGTGTAAATGACCTTTTTATTACTCAACGGCCATATAATAGCCGCCAGAAAATTAATTTGTATGAATATGATTATTCAATATCGTCGAACGGGATTGCTTTTTATAAAGAATGTGATTTCCTGCACATAGTCATTTTCTACCACAATGTCTTAAAAACCAAACAACCACACCTCGTAAAAGGTGTGGAATTGATCGTAAATAGATGCAAATGTGGAATGTCTAGGCAGGGTAAAGTTACATAATATACCCATTTTTCAAAATTAAGTTTACATAACGAATATACAACTTGACAGTTAGTTTATCTTCAATTAATTTATGCACCGCTGTTTGACATTTTTATCGAATGATGGACACCAGACACCAACACTGCGTTATCTTCAAATGTATTCAGACACAAATATATGTCTGAGCTAGAACTACATTGTATCATTTATTATTGGTCATCACAATCGAATCAAAACACGTTTTGTTAAAATATACTGCAGATTGAACCGTATTTAAAACAGATACTGACAGGAACGCCTGAATCATAATAGATTTTGCTAAAATAGCCGTTTGTTGAGCTCTTTTCCTTTCAGTCTTGGTGACTCTTTCATCTTAACAATATGTACATTATCTTCAGTCTACAGAATTGTCTAATGTTTTTTTTCTTCTCTACAAGTACAATTGCGTTATGCTTCATTTTGCCGACTGCATGTTACAGCTGTTCAATGCGAATTTTGAGCAAACATTACTGTTTTGAAGAACGTTTAAAACAAAAACTTATTTAACATTTTCACAATATAAAACTATATAGTAAAGACCTAAATCTACTTCATTAGCAACCGTGTTAAACATTAGCTAAACCGTCTAGTACCTTAATCGTACAAAAGTATAGGACAGGTGAATGCGTCGGTGACCTGTATAGTATTAGGTTTCATCATACACAAAAGTGAACAAATCAATTATGTTTGTATATCATATGTAAACATTGATTTACAAAAGGTTAAACCTGTTTATATAATGCAATAGTCGAATGGGTGAACATAGAAATTATTTTAGAAATAGCAATAAAAAAACAACAAAGTATCGAAGTCTTTGATATAAATTATGTTTTTTTACTCTAAAAAACAAACATAGAGAATACAAATGCGAATAATATGAGAAAATAGAAAATTCTCAGGGGCGAATGCTTTGCATGCATCAAAAAATCATCCTCTGTTTTTTAAAGCTATGTATCGATGAAAATGGTTGTTGCCATGCTCCACACTAAATTTTAAGCGTTTAAAGACACGATGGAATCCCTGAAGAAACGACAAAAAGACAAATATCGTTTACATACTTTGAGTAATGTTAACAAACAAACAAACCGTGGTTTTCTTACAAGTGTGGATGGGCATGTTGAAACTTATGAGAGAAACGTTTTCGTCAGCAACATTTAGTTATCGTAATGTTTCCGAAAACATTATCAATAAATATATATTTAATATAATATGCTGTGTCATCTGTGGTAACCTTTTCTTTTTTCAAGTGGCGCCTAATTTTAACAGACATTGTGTTCAATAAAACCTCATTATGCATTATTGTCACTTCGACTGCTCATTAGAAAATCTACAATAAATTCAGGAATGACGGCGTGGAAATGAATTATATAAAAAGTGCAGGGAAAAGAATCAATTATCATTTTGCTTCTCAAAACATTACGGAGAATATCGTAAACGATGCATCATTGTCTTGAGATTTACCAACTTCCAGTTGGCTATATCAAGTCACATTGAATATTTGAATTGTGATCACTTTGTCATATAACTTTGAAACATAATTTCCATTGATTTTATTAAAAGACAAGAATATAGTGTTCTTTTTTGTTTCAGACACACTACTGTAGACGTACATGTATACTGATACACTTCAACCTTGTTTGTAGGAACCTTGACAGCTAGTACATTTGTCATCTGTCAATAACAATCAAATGCATACAGACGCATAGACATATTAATCTAATTGATTAAACACCTAGCAAACATCAATGTTGCAGACATTGCGTTATTAATTTGGTTTCTATTATTATTTTGAATTTAGCACTGACGCCTATCAGGTAAATCCTTATATACAACACTGTATAATGCAATAAGCAAACGTGCATGTACTAACTGGTATGATGTGCCTCCTCTAATAATGCCACTCTCTAAACATAGTTTGATCGTATTATTATCGATGTGTGGATGAAGTATAATTTGATTGATTGTGTCAATATGTAACATAGAAGTGTTTTAGAAATCTCAAAATGCCCCATAATGGTACATGTAAAAACGCTTCGTACATGTGTAGGTCATTGTATTGGTATGTATTGGGTCCCCAATAGATTCTCCTAGAATACTAGCATGCCACTCTGCACACTTAGTAGTTGGCATTCAACGACACGATGTACTCCCTGAAGAATTAACAAAACGAATACATTGTGTTGACATAATATCAAGTAATGTCAACAAAATCGTTTAATGGATAAAATGTCGGTTTCTTACAAATACAAGTGGGGAAAGGCATGTTAAATCTGATAAGAGGAACGTTTTCGTCGGAAACATGAAGTTATCTTACATATTCCCGATATTCATTATCAAAGAGTATATATTCAAGATAACAAGATGTGTCGTCTGATAAGCGTTACATTGTTTATAACTTATCCCCTAATTTCAACCGACATTTATCCAATAAAATCGTATCATGCATTCTTGCCACGCTGACAGATCATTTCAGCAGCCAGACAACGACAGCTAGCAAATGAGGTGTTCGAATGAATTATATAAAAAGTACGTGGTGAAAGTTTGAATCATTTTATGCCGCTCAAAATATTGCAGATAATATCGTAATCGATTCATCATTGTCTGGAGATCTACCAGTTTGCTTTATCAAGTCCTGAATGATTGAATAGTGAATGTTTTGTCAAACTATTTTAAACATCTATATTGTTCATTTGGTTAACTGCCAGGACATATTGTATACATTTTGTTTCTGACACACTGATGTAAACGTAGACGTATACGGGTACACTTCCATTTATACGAAACGTGATTGTATGAACATTGACACATACATGTAGTACATTTTTTATCTGTCAATAACATCCAAATACATGCACACACAGAATCGCATTCTAACTGCATTGCAAACACTTTGTTATGTGTTCCTATCAATATCTCGAACCACGATATAGTCTGAATGACATAAATATTTGAGATAGGAACTAATCTCTTGTTGTAAAAAGAATGCGTTGATCATTTGTTTTCTGTGCGAGTGTATAAAACAAATCAAACAACAAACAAAAACCGAGTGTTGTTCACCAGAGTTGTTTGCAATTGAGATATTTGTTTGTAGAAAGCATCTCACCATTGGCAAGAACGTCTCTAATCATGGGACATCGAAGGTATGTGTAAACGAACTACATGTAGCTAATGTGAAATTATGGATATTGTTTAAACTAAATTATGGATAAATATAGGGCTACCGTAGAACAATCTGACTTACTTCAAATAAAAAAACTAATTATGCCCGAAATGTCAATTTCATGTCTATGAACATGATATCATGTTAGTCTTATTTGCGTGAATTGAGATTTATACTCAATAAATGTTTAATTATTGTTTTAAATGGGTCTTATTAGTTTTTTTTACATTTTAACCCGAACAATAGACTAAAACATTTATACATCTTCAAATAACTACAAGTGGAATTAACATTAAACGGATATGTTGTTATAACAAAGATTTGACGATACAAGTGTTCTGCTTTTGGTAGGCTCAATCTAAACTCTTCACAAGTTTCGTGTGACGTTTTAACTTGAACAACATTTGAAAACCATCGTTAACATTCAGCTTTATCTGCAAATACAAGTGATATTTAATTACAAAAGTCAAGCTTACAAGTAAACATAAACAAAATGACACAGTTGTTCAAAACTATCGTTAAGTTACTGACCGATTATTGAATGTGTTATGAGTATGCATTACATCCATCAGTGTTCATGCAATAAACTATCCAAACTGTCTTATCAATTGTGTTTGCATGATAGCATGCTGTATAAATAACAAGGAATCTAATGGAAGACGTGTGTACGGTTTAAATATTGTATCAATACCTAAAGAAAGAATGGACAAAAGAAACGCAGTAATCTTTAAACGAGTATAAAATTAAACAAGATATTGTTGGGAATCTGTCATTAAATTTGATACCCGTCAACCCGCATTGTATGTGTGTCTTATTATAATTATTAATATGTTCTTAAAAAGAAACCACCCATATGAACTGAACTTTAGCTTTAATTGTATTTTGAAAAGTAGAGCAAATTTGTTTAATGTAGACGACAGTTATTTCTGAAACAACTGAGAAATTGATAGTCGTATAGATAAAAAACATTTAGTGCATGTTGTGGTTTCGTAAAACGGCTTTTATAGCAATAAATGATAAATATTCTGAAGTTTTCTCCAATAGCTTCCTTCTATAGCCATGGTTACTTGTCCTTTAAACTAGAAACGTTTTTAATTTTAAAAACATTGTTATTATTAATGTTTTGATTTATTAATCAATGACGGGCTGAATGTAAAATAAGAAATGTCTAGTCCAGTGTAATTTAGGCATACAAATGCAGATAATGCAATGTTTTACTTAACGTCGTCTCTGGTGTCGACCATTTGTACGAATGCCACAAATGATGCATCAATTAAACTAAGATAAACTGCTCATCATAAGCAGCGTTATGCAAATGTTAAAAAAATACAAATTAGTTGCGTGGTTTCATACACAACGGCAATTTCAATTGCTGGACAATATTTCTAAGTAGCTAAACATATAATGTTTACCATAAACATTTGTCACACACGTTATGATGTGTACGAATATATAAAACTAGAATAGCGTTGCAATGGAATGACACCATAATGACAAAATATATTTTAAAACCATCAAAATTTAATTAAAAGGCAGCAAAACATTCATTGAACTAGTTTTAAAGGATCTTAAGTACTGCAGTCAAATGCGCTTACCCTTGGACCATCGTCGCTCTGAAAGTTGTTAAGCAAGTATTTCTTTCGTACGGCATCTTATTATATTTATATGGTAACCCGATATCATGGATTGAATTTGAATTTGGTTAAATAAAACTGCCCCGCTGATGCGCCAGTGTGCGTCAATGGTGGTGCACCAAAGAGTCAGCCTTTACCGCTTATAACACTTGTGCCGGAATAACTATGCCGACAACGACACCAACAACGATATCGTTATATGGCATGTGTCAAATAGGCAGATTTCCTTGAACTGAAACCTTGCCCTAATGTTCAATCCCTCCTTTGGCCTCTTGAGTGTTCACGCTTATTCTATTGAGGGGTCGGTTAGAACGATGTAAAGGTTTTTTTAATGTATTTACATCAATTGTGATTAAATCAGAATAAGAATCGTAAAAGAAGAATATAGGGTGCCTCACTTACAACATTCCTGACTGATAATTTACATACAAATTTACGCAACCGGCATAAACACTTGAAGTGGTACATACACTTCGACAACAAGAAATATGCTACATGATATTGATATGAAGTGTGCACCAGATTGTGTTTCATGAAAGACATTTTGTTATTATAAGTTAACATAAGTTAAGTTTTGTTAAGTTGATATATGTTACGTTATGCCAAAATAAATCTAAATCTAGTTGATGTTCCTGTCCAGGAAATTAATTTGTATATAAAATTATCTTCCGCACGACAAAACTAAACATGGTTTTGGTAACACGTTAGTCTTATTAGGTTGCAGATAGTGTAAATTGATGTCTTTTAGGCTACCATATAATTATCTGGGCGATACTTTATTTACATTATTGTTGACATCATTTATCGAGAATATTTTGAATTAACATTCCATTTAATTTGTTGTTGGTGTAGATTTCAACGAAAGGTGTCTTATTATTAGCTTATGCTTATAATCAGTTTGTATATGTTTGTGTTAAATGTTTGCTTATATTTACAAAAAGTTGCAATTTCATTTCATTAAACATTTTATGTTGTTTTATTTTGTGTCAGTTGAAAGCCATTTAAAAATATAGCATTTATTCTATTGGTACTTTATATGTCTCTATGTTTTATTATCACTTACAAATTACAAATTTATAGAACCAGTCTGGAAATGAGCATATATTAATATTCATGTGTCTGGTTGAACAGTGTTTTCTCTAAGATATTTCTTTTTAAAGTCCAATAATTTCGTAGATTTGTAATAATAATAATATTTTGCCAATCATAACGCTAGTTTCTTCTATGATTTTTTTAATAATACAAATATTGTTGGTTTTACTTGTGAGCTGAACCTGTGTTATATTTTTTTAACTTTTATTTGCCAATAAAGCTTTAAGTTAACGATGCTTTTCAAATGTTGCTCACGTAAAAGTCTTGTGTCGAGTTCGACTTAAGTATTGTCAAAACTTTGTTATAACCCCATACATGTTATAATGGATAGTTCCACAACTGTCAATCAGGATAAATTATAACGGTACATGGTCAATTTTAATCCAATGGCTGATAGGTTTATGGTAAAATGACAATCTGACCTAGTTTAAACAATGGAAAGCATG
>Ga0224511_10001847_pt1 | contig 13480 bp, 10 predicted proteins | sample SF_May12_sed_USG_2_FD_169988 | JGI IMG/M metagenome (GOLD analysis project Ga0224511, IMG submission 169988) | Sediment microbial communities from San Francisco Bay, California, United States - SF_May12_sed_USGS_8_1 | ecosystem: Environmental > Aquatic > Marine > Sediment | place: USA...
TTGTTTTGTCGGCTTTCGACGGCAGTGTGCCTTTTACATCTGTATTTGGAGCGGTAGTTTGATCTTTCTGCAATATGCTTTTTTCTTCGCTTGTGCGGACAGTATTCGCTTTAGCCTGATGTATAGACTTGCACATGTTAAAGGTCGAGAGAACACAATGGACGGTCAGAATACAACTGAAGCTACTTTACTGGGTCTTGGAGGCCATGAACTTGCACAAAACACATCGATGGACGATACCGATACGAAATCAACATACCTCACCGCAGTTTTCCAGCAGCCGGTGGTAGGAGAAGAGCATGACGCGACTGCATGTTTGGGCCCGCATGGCACGAATACGGAAATCTCGAAGCACGGATATGTCGAAGGTTTGTGTTGTCGTTAAACAAAATATGTTTATTTTTATTGCATTGAACATTTTGTCAGATTCAAGTTTTTATAGTATAGACTGTATAAACAATTGGACACAGTGGTGTTATCGTATATACGAGTTTGTCACACCTACTGTATTATCTTTGTATACTGAACAACCTCGCATTGATGGACAATAATTGCCATAGGGCTTGAGTGTACCACTTGTAGTATGATGATACGGTGCGTTAATGTCAACACTCTCATATGTTAAGGTCGAGTGAACACACGGCCCTCTTGGTCTACACATGAATCTGATATACCGGTCCATGGAGACCAGGAATCAAACACAATGACAGACGATACAGATACGACATCTGCATACCTTACCGCAGTTTACAAGCAGCCAGTAGTAGGGGATAAACATGACGCGACTGCAGGATTGGGTCCGCATGACACGAATACGGAAACCTCAAAGCACGGATATGTCGAAGGTTTGTGTTGTCGTTAGATAAACGATTATTTTTTTAATTATAAACCACATTTATTGGTACATTGTACTGACGTTAAATGGATATTTTGTCACAAGCCACATATTATACACTGTATAATCAACTGGAAACAATACTATTGTCGTATATACGAGTTTAATCCACCTACCGTAGTATCTTTGTATACTTAACCACGCCACAGGGCTTAAGTGTCCCACTTGTAGTATGATGGGTCAATACGGTGAATTATGTCAACACTCTCATATGTTAAGGTCGAGTTAACACACTGCCCTGTTGTTCTACAACCGAACCTGATATACCGGGCTATGGAGACCAGAAATTAAACACATCGACGGACGATACCGATACTACATCAGCATACCTCACCGCAGTTTACCAGCATCCGGTGGTAGAAGAAGAGCATGGCGCGCGTGCAGGTTTGGGTCCGGTTAGCAAGAAGACGGAAACCACGAATCAAAGAGGTTTGTGTTGTCGTTATACAAAAGTGTTTTTAATTTAAAACGGTACTGATGTGTACGTGGTATTGAGATCATTTCTATTTTAAACGGACTCTGATGTGTACACTGTATATTAGCTTAACAAACATTGTGTCACAGGCCAAATGTTATAAACTGTATTATTAATTGAACACAGTGTTATTATCGTATATATGAGCACATACCTTAAGGCCATGCAAACGTAGAGCATATTGCTTTTTATAAGTTTAAATGCTGATTTGTGTATTGTCATTTAAATGATAACGCGTTTGAAATATTTGTTGTTGATACCTGTCTTAAAGTATATTTAGTATGAACTGACAGTTCCTTGTTTTTGAACATTCCAGATAACAGACTGGAAACAGAGACCAACGTCTGAACGAGATTACCGAATACATCCCAGATAACAGACTGTAAACAGAGACCAGCGTGTGAACGATATTACAGATTACACCCCATATAACACATTGGAAACAGAAAACAAAACGTGTGAACGAGACTAAATAAGACGTTCAAGAAAACAGACCGAAAACAGAGACCAGTGAAGTGCTGTAATGTGTATATATTATGTTTAGTTCGGTTTTCATCACCATAATAACTTTCCGTTCTTACTATGTTTTTATTTAAGAGTGTACTGCTAATTAGCATATATCCATTGCTTGCCATAATCACAATAATCCGTTTATTTGAACAATAGATTACTGTAAGAATTTCCCCACACGGTTGTTGCTAGCGGTAGGACATATGCTAATTATTGGTTAATTCTACTGTTATTCAAATGTATGGTCAGGGTTATGGATCTGCATTGTGTCAATTGTTAGCGTATTTAGCATCGTGAAATTGTCATCGGGCAAATTTACATTCAGGTCCAAACCATTTTAAAAGTGTTTTTAAAAACCTATAGACAGAAGAAAAATGCTATTTCTTGGTCGGTTGTGCCACACCGACCCAGGCAAACGAATATCGACATTATTTCTTCAAAGACTAGTTAAATTCATGAACAGTTCTAGTACAACGTTTGGCTTTTTACCTGATGTGTATAAAATACTTGGAACAACTTTTCAAAAACGTACATACGAACCCTGCATACTCTGGCATTTTAGTAACTTGTATAGAAATAACCTGAAACAGTGTAAAACCACAATGGCATTACTCTCTCAGATTTGTTTCAAGACAATACAATAGCAATTGCATAATGTGCTCACTAAAAACGGAACTAATTTTGCATGTGACAATGTTTTGAGGAACAAATTCAGAAAGGAGATATACAATGTGGAAATCACTATTCGATACAGTCGAAAACGAAAACTCAATTTTCATTAAGCTGCCCCCAGATTTACAGCTACTGCAGATGTTTGCTGGTCTTCCTTCTTTGACTTGGAAGACAACGCTATGGTCCATGTTTTAAGACGATTTTGAATTTCTTTGCCACCATACGCATACAAGCTTAAGTGCATGTAACTTTTTTAAGCTGTTAACCTATAGTTTGCATAAAATTTCGTTTGTGTACCTTAGGTAAGCTGATAATAGGTTAAGCGTGGTAGGATTATGGACAGTTATATAATCTTAGAGTATGTGTCTTCACGTGCTTGTTTATTTTTGTGTTTGATATTATTCTGTTTGCTTCTTTTTGTTTATGATATTCTTGTGTTGAATACAGTTTTGTATAAGTATGAAATTATATGTTGTACATGTATTGCTATTTATTAGTTCTGTAAATATGTGTGTTTTGTAAATGCTTTTGAGCTCTCCATACTGGACGATATGAATAAACTATCTATGTATTTGTTTAAAGTAACATTTTCTCAAAAAAATATCGCCAGTAAAAGTGTACATATAGAATTTAATTGAAATAATATAGATGTTGTTGTTTAATTATGTTCGCAATACTTTGTAAGTTATTTAGACATTCTTAAATAACATTGATATTGTCCTTGTTAAGACTTTTACATTATTCCGTTTGTTTCACAAAATTGTGTTCTTCTTAAACGGATTACACAATGGTGAACTCTAGTCGACTCTAGTTGACCTTTGCCATGATACTCAAATGTGCAGTGCAGAAATATATGGATGTACGATTCAGTATTATTCTCTTCTTAAACCAGGTGTTAGAATTATTGGTTAATATAATCTTAGATGTAAGTAGTTTTAAGTAGTTTTAAGTTGTAAGTGATATTAAAAATCAATCATGTATCCATCAAAATCGCCTAAAAGACTTGGCACAAGTACCATGAAAATCTCATTTAACTTGTTTCGTTTTACGGCTTAGTGCATAATGATAGTTACTATAGATATAGAAGCCCCCTTTTGCCCATTTCAATTAAATATCCTCATCGTTTTCTCGAATGTTAAAAGAACGTTTACGACCAATAGGATTATGCGCATCAGATAGTATCAGACAAACATCATCAACACTAAAAGACGAAATTACTTTTAATTTGTTTGACGAGCATATAAAATAACATACAGCGCTAGAGCCTTTACAAGTTAGAGCCACTTGCGTCCCTACTAGTCCTTGCGTTCAGGATATAAAGGTTTTTATGTTTGAAGTAACAAATAGTAATTGTTCAAGTGAGTGTCAGAATTTCGTCTTTCTGTGTTAACAGTACAAACATATCAACATTAACATTTACGGTTATAATCATCGTTAATATCTGTTAAACTTTGAAAAAAAACCTTTATCAACTGACCCAAAGGAAATTAAGCGTTTGGGGCATTAAAAAGTCATAGGTCGGCGGCCCTTTCGGAGGGTAGGTTGTTGGGAGGGTAGGGACTGGCGCCGAGAGCGCCCCCTCCTTGGGTCCGCTAGTGAACCTTATAAATACATTGCGAATATGTTATATTATGTTGTTAGATTTCACATTATAAGGGTCGAGTGAAAAAGGGGAAATATAATTGTTGCTAGGGTCAGTCAATTGTATGAATTTTTAATTTCGCTGTTGATCGAGCATGGCTGCTTCTGCTAGTATTTAATATAAACTCGAAGGAATCCTAAAAAGGACGAGGTATGTGCCTATTTTCTGTTGTTACGGAGAGTGAATGTCTACCCTTATGTACCAGGACCTTATGTACCATGTTTGGACGTTATGTACTATTTATAGAATATATAGGAATATATTGTTCACATTTATATTTATTGTTATTATTTGAAATTAAGTTAAAATATGTTGTAAATATGTTTATATGATAAATAAATGTGTATGAAATGAAATGTAATGATTTTTATTTAAAAAATGCATAAATACCTATGTTTGTTCTTTAAAGTAAGTGGTTTTAAACCTGTATTTTCGAAAATAAATTTTGGGTCAGATTTTAGTTTTATGAAACAACGCAAGAGTTTAACGTGCAAAAGATGCATTTTTGCTTCAAGTTCATTTGATAAATAGCAATGCGACAAATTATTGTTTTGATCATTGAAATATATAAAACACATTATTATTATTAGCCACGGTATAAAAAATGGTATTTCTCAACATAGTAAGTAAAAAGGTTATGGGCATTTATAAAGTACACACTTTCCTTTTAGCGTTAGAGTATAATACTGTCAGAGAATTTCTGTATGTTTTATTTTATTACCATGTTGCCATTACATTAAATATACCCCCATTTTAAACATGTGACTGTACATACTGTACCTTTGGTTACGCCTCGAGAATAACTTAGGTCCCACTACAGTGACCAAGATAACAGCTAGGCCGTTGTCTCAATGTCACTGACGTTATCATTAAACAAGTTTGTGCTTGGGTGTGTTTTTACAATAATAATGTTTTACAATGGACTTCACGTAAACCTCCTTTCACTATCGTCGCCTTGAATGTGTTTAAAACAGCAAACAACAGCCTCGGTTTTATTGAAGTTGTTCTTCAGTAGTTATAAATGATGCCACTCCACTGACGCCCCCTAGCGCATGAGTGTAAACCTGTTCATGGAAATCGGGAGCGGCATGATGTGGTCGCCGCAATTTAAAATGAGTAAAACCCCATTTCATTATGTTATGTCGACGCTACAATTACGTTTTAACTGTATTCAACAATTCATCTCCACTTACATTAAGACTTTAATTGTAAAATGTAATGTTTTTATAGTGTGACATTCGGTGACGATTAGGTATATTGACTATTTTATTATTCGTCATAATTTATGTTTTCGTCATATTGTTTGTGATTTTCACAGTGATTGCTAAGAGCAGCTGTCTCTATTTGATTGACTTGGACCTAAGGACTTAATCCTCTACAGTAGGCTATTTACATTTTAATGTCCATATGGACCGTGGCCTTTATGTAAATAAATCTTTAATCTTGAATCGTAACCGTTGTACAGAAATCGAATATAAATACACTTTTCATGTTTACATTCCTCTCTTGTTTTTAGGAGAATAAATTATTATGTTTTAATAAAACTTACAATCTTTCTTTTTTCATTTTAAAAGAGTTTTTCGAACGCAGAGATAAACCAATAACTCAACAACAAGATACTAGTTTATGATTTATTCACCAACATTGATACACAAAGTATCATTTATACGCCTTAATCAATATGTATACGTGTATTTAAGTTGCAAATTGTACTTTATATTTAGATACAGGAAATCAAGGTGGTTAATATGATTATAAATCAAATGCCAAACATGTCTTGTTGTTTACATCATTTAGAGTATTCAATGTTGATGTAAGTAAGACACAAGTAACAAACAGTAAGTAGCCTGTTTCCAAATTAGGGTTTAACACATAAAGTGTAATAAGACCCATTGAAACAGTTATAGATTACTAATGTTTTATGAGTTACAAAAATCTCCATTTCAGCACACGTTTTCTTGAGTACACAATATTCACATTTCCATACATGTTTTCTAGAGTACCCAATGTCTACATTTTAATACATGTATTCTAGAGTACACAGCATCTACATTTCAGCACATGTTTGCTCGAGTAAACGGTATTCACATTATCAACTAAATTAATAATGTGGATCATGAATGATATACGAAGATGTATTTGCTTCATAAACTCGTAGCCATAAATTAACAAAATTAAAGCTTGTTCTTCTTTTATTAAATCGTGAAAATAGCATAATTGGTTGCGTGTGGTATACATGTTTATATACGCATGTACATACGCACGCACATACGCACACACACACACACATACACACACACACACAAACACCAAAAAGAGTTAATCATGCATTGTAACACAATTATTACAAAATAAAATCACTTAAAAACATGTGGCACGCAAATTCGGCTTTGTTTAATTATGTGTCGAATCATTACATTGAATCCTTCCTTTTGCAATATTTATTCATTTAGTATTACATACTGCAAAAGTGACCGACTATAAGGGTGTCAAGATACAGGCCTAGCATCTTTAACTACACGCAGTAATATTAATAAACACATATCTTGTCCATAAATTGAAAACCAACATTTTTTGCGAAAAGATGATATCCACATCATTTTAAAGTTTATTTTTTAATTAAATAAAAAGATGGTCATTTTGATGTTTTTAAATATGTCTATTTTTATTCAGGAGAGTGTTCTATTTGTAATATGTACTTTTTTCAATTATGTTTACAATACGTAGACTATGATATTCGAATTTTTTATAAATAATATAAATAAAGATTAGCAGCATGTTTACTTAGATTGGTATACTTTTGTTATTATTAAATGGGAAAAACGTTATGTAATACATGTAGTATCGGTAGTATGATTGTATAAATCAATGACTTTATTATTAAGTGTTGGAGTTGTGTTTATACGTCGGGCCTCACTAGCATCCCCGAGAAGTTGGTCATTTCAGCATTATAAATGCTCGCTGCATACTTACAATGCCCGACCTGTACCCGATCACCGGTTCGTAGCTGAAGCGCAACAGAACCCGTGGACGTGAACCCGTCCCTGTTGTCACCTAAGGTCTGTATACAGCAAAATATTATCATTTCCGTTCACAAGTATCCAACAATATACAGTATCAACATCTCTTCCACTCGCTTTCCCAATTGTCGCGCTAAACCAGTAGAGACCCGGGACCCGGCACGTGAACATCCCGGTACCAGTGTTATAGTCGCCGCCCGTGTTGAGGATGATGGTTGGGAAGCGGATGCTAGGGTAAGTGCCGGTGCCTGGAATGACGTCGACATGGGTGGCGGAGAAGGCGGAGGAACCTGTATAGAAGTGAAAGTAGGTATCATCAATTCATGTAATAAAACAAGAGGGTCCAAAGGGCCCTGGGTCGCTTACCTGAGGAAAAGGTCAAAGGTCACAGTGGAGCCATTTACAGAGGACCACTAATGTTGTCCACCAAATATTGGAAGACCTCTAGATGATGTTATACATCAAATATGAAAGCTCTGGGCCTTGTAGTTTCAGACAAGAAGATTTTTGAAAATTGCATTTTGAAAACCTATTTTTAACCCCGTGACCTACTTATTCAACCAATCATAACCATTTGAATAATTTTGGTAGGGGATTACCCAGGGATCATTTCTGCTGAGTTTGGTCAAATTCCCATTAGCGGTTAAAGAGAAGAAGTCGTTTGCAGTTTTCATTATATAATTCAATGTAAAATTGTGACCCCGGGCCAAGTTCAATTTAAACCCCAGGGGCATAACTTGAACAACTTTGGTAGAGGACCTCTAGATGATGCTATATACCAAATATGAAAGCTCTGGGTCTTGTAGTTTCAGACAAGATTTTTGAAAATTGTATTTTGTAAAACCTATTTTTTGACCCCGTGACCTACTTATGCAACCAATCAGAACCATTTGAACAATTTCTGTAAGGGGCCAATCAGGGACCTTTCCTGTCTAGTTTGGTCAAATTCCCATTAGCGGTTCAAGAGAAGAAGTCGTTTGCAGTTTTCATTATATAATTCAATGTAAAATTGTGACACCCTGGGCGGGGTCAATTTTAACCCTAGGGGCATAATTTGAACAACTTTGGTGGAGGACATCTAGATGATGCTATATATACCAAATCTGAAAACTCTGGGCCTTGTATTTTCAGACAAGAAGATTTTTGAAAATTGCATTTTAAAAACCTATGTTTTGACCCCGTGACCTACTTATGAAACCAACTGGAACAATTTGAACACATTTTGTAGGAGCACCCAGGGATCATTCCTGTGAAGTTTGGTCAAAATCCAACGAGCGGTTTCAGAGGAGAATATGTTTAAGTAAAAAGGTTTACGCACGACGCACGACGGACGACGACGGACGATGGACAAAGACCGGTCACAATAGCTCACCCTAAAAAGAGTGTTAGGCAAAATAATGCAAAGAGCATAAAATATAATGCACTTATTTAGTTATATACACGTGATTGTGTCGATCAGATGTTTGTTTACACATTTGATTCATACATTTCAGAATTAAACAACCAGTAAGAAAAGCATTGCGCTTAGCATAACTACGCTACATATTGTGTTCCTTTTTCTTAGAACTAGTATGACATTGGAACAAACACACTTCATATGATAAGTTGAGAGTAATATGGTGTACAATGTATCGGTATTATATCACTAATTACATGAGTTGTCGCTGCACGTGCGGAAGTCAGTCCCGTCGCCCGGACATTTGTTGTTCAGTGCTGAGACTGCTGGGTTCTGGCAATCCCGGGTCCTGGTTTGTGTTCCCGTGCCACAGGTCAACGTGCAAGATGACCAAGCTGACCATGGCGTCCACCCGACGGCACCTGCAAATAAATATACCGTGATATAATACTTAACATACATGTAGCATGCTGTAAATAAAAAAGAAACCGAAAACATTACTTTTAGAAACGTAAACCGTACAAATTTAGTTCGCATACTTAGCTTCACAAATGTCAAAATAGTTAATATTTGATGCTTATTTACTACTTAATCAAATTAACCATGTCAGAAATGGTAAGGAAATAACCTACTGCAGTGTAAATATTTTAACTAAAATACAAGTAGTTGTCACACACTAAAATATAGTATAATTAACTGAAAATAAACAAAAGAATCAATACAAATAACATGGCCTTATCCGTATTAATAAACACTTTGACATGCATGCAAATGAATATCCTTATAAAGTAAACAGTAGACATATAAGTATTTCTTACAGTGATAATCTGCGCATATGTCATAGGCCACAGTTTCGCCAAAGCACAAGAGGCCACCATTGGAAGGAACCGGGTTATCACATGCTCGATGTCGGCGTCGCAACCCAATACCGCACGTGGCGCTGCACGTGTCCCATGTTCCCCAGCCTCCCCAGCCGCCGTTAACTATTAAATGCATTTGACGTTTGATACCATTGCAAATGTTCAATTGTTTCAAGTGTGTATACATGTAATAGTTGCGGTAGTCATAGAAGTAAAGAAAGACAGAAAAAGAAATGAAGATATATTGCTTCAAGACAAAAAGTGGATCCCGTGGCTATCTTCATGTACCTTTAGCTGAATTAATTTAGTAAATCACGAAGTCTCACATTTCTGCCCATGAAACACCCCCATCCACCGATTATGGCAGTGGTAATGATTTGTAACACCGTCGCTGTTAGCAATGAAATACCAGGTCATCCTTTAAATCAGAGTTTATGTTAAAAAAATTACCTAGTTCTAAATTGAAAATATAACGGTATTTTACCTGGGCAGTTTGACAATAAACATGTTGTTGTATCTTGTGAAGGCCCCTGACAATCGTCACCACCTTGTGCAGGGGGAGGGTTTGTGCACGATCGCGTTCGTGTTCTTGTTCCTGTACCACAGGTGACGTCACAACTCCAGTGACCCCAGTCCGTCCACACACCGTCTACTGCAATAACCAATTTTAAAGTAGAACAATGGCCGATCCGTAAACAATTATTACCTCAACACTATTATCAAAGCAATGTTTGTGTGTAGTTAAACTGAGAAAAGGAAACATGCTCGAGTTGCATAACCTGCATGGGAAAATAGCAGCCTCGATTTTTAAGTTCATCAGTGGTAATGAAAGATGCCACACCACTAACACACTTTAGAGCATTTGCAGAACTCTTTTTTCAAATACAAACAACATACACACAATCCATGATTGAAAAACATATAACTACACGCAGCATATAAATCGGAAGAACAAAAAGGGAATCAACGCTGAAAGTAAGATCTACGTGTGATTCTTCCACACTACCCGTCGTCTTATTAAAAAACGCCAATTTGCATTTAAATTCATCTGTTCGTGGCAAAGGTAGAATCTTGATAAACAAAGTCTTGGCCCAGTATAGCCTTTGCAATTGAAATGTGACCACGCCATTGGTGGCATTAAAAGTGTCTTGATATACTACCGGTATATGTGAAAACAATATAACGGTAGCAACGATTCATTACTATATAATTATAAACATAAAGAGTTACCACACGTGTTGCATGTTCGAGGGCACGTAACCACAGATAGAACTGGGTCCTGGCATATACTGGGGTTCACTGCACAGCCGTGGGGGTCCAGGTCATGACACGTTTGTTTTGCTAGCAAAACATAATAGACACATGTAAGTGATGCCAACATGCTTTGACAAATTCAAATCAAGCTACAAATTTTAGGAAAATTGCTATAACGAACAAAGCATAAAATTGAACATAGTGGGTCAGAACTTACGGCCGATATTGATGTTACAAAAACACATTTATTATAAATAGGATACAAAATGCATTGTAAAAGGGTAAATTGAAAAATGTAAGCCTGTCGCATACAATTTATTATGTCAGTACAGTTTTAAGCAAACATATTCACCTTGAGTGTTGTTTGGTGACACCAGGAAGCCTAAAATAAAATTTTAATATCATTAAAACTCTTAGGTTTATGAATACTGACTCATGTAATGTAATGTGTGTATTCGCAGCGAGAAATCGTTCTGTTACATAACAAGTGAATAAGTATAGTTCACAAATTATAAAGGCTGAATCATAGTATTGAACCCTTTAAAAATAAAAAATAAATGTAGATATTTGACAAAGTGGTATACTATAAAAATAGTTATTGAACATGTCCGTAGATAAAACTGTATTAATTAAATTTAAAGTTAGATAGATATTATATAAACTTTATGTAAACATAAATAGATGTAACATAACTATCATTAGATTTATTGTTTATTTCATTCAGGTTGTTATAAATATGTATAAGTTTGCAATCAAGGTCACTCGGCCAAAACTAACTGAGGGAAATCATTAAAGGCATTTACCACTTGTATGACTACAATGATATTGCATTTGTTAAAACTATTTTTATCAATTGTATACTCATGATACAACATATGGCAAGCAGACTGTCATAACAGCGCTGCAAACTATTAATACGACGAAATCAAAGTGTATACTTTCATATTTGTTATGTATATATAAAGAAGTAGATGCATTGATATCCAGGACATATAAAATTAGGACAGCTTCACTTGAATAGTGTTTCGCTACAGTGCATTATATAATCACGTTATATACAAAAAATGAAAACAAAAATGTTTTACCTAGAGTTCCAATGCAAGTCCAAAGACTAAATAGACATATCGCAATAACAAAGTTCATTTTCAACACATGCAACTTCAAACGCTTCTCTTGATCACCGATGCCCACAGCTGGACATGTGGCTTTATATAGACCCCTCATGTGATTTTGTTTTTAATAATAAATTATGTCTCAAGCAATTTCGCTCACAAAGAAAATTGTGATTTACATGTTTTAAATTATTTCAGTCGGAGAAGTGATTTGCGTTACGTTAAAATTCGACCAAAGGTCATATTTAGTTTCTAAAGAAATAGTTGTAAATGGTGAATGTCGATTAGATAAAGATAATTTACAACGTCAGTTCTTGCCACATGCAAGGCCAATGGCAGCTGCATTTTTATGACCGATAAGATACGCATGATGCATCGTCTGCTGGTTTATTTAATAAATGTGCATTGACGTAAGTCACACACGAAGATGATTGTGATTTAATAGTTAAAGATGCTATGTCTGTATCTGAATACCCGTATAATTCGTCGCATATTTTACAGTATATTAGGTATATGTTATGAATTTATATTGCACTTGATTTGCACAATTTGATGACAAATAATGTTTTCTGGACAAACAACACATCAACAACAAAAAGATAGCATAATTATTTTTGCCAGAGCTGGGAATCAAAACCGGGACCTCTCGCTTCGCAGTCTGATGCGTTACCTCTAGACCATGGGGATAACTGCACGTATCGACTGTTTACTGTTTAAACGTGATGAACTGGGCCACAAATGTTAAACAAAGTCGTGTTGTTTTAGATTTTCAACATACAGAGAACACTATATTAGGCAATGTGTCATATTAACGAGCGTACGATTCCCTGCTTAAGTAGGCCTATGATTACAAAGTAAGATATAAACACTTCTGGTCAAAAGAGTTGGGCATAGCATCTTTAAAAAAACTCAGCTGGACGCGTCAGTGTTTGGAGTCATTGGGAATAAGAAAACACGCGATGTTTGTGTTTCGTAATTGAGAGCAATGCAAATTCAACCATTAAACCACTCGTACTTTGGGACGTTTAGTTTGGAAAAATAAATTGCAACCTTTGCTCTAATCAGCGTTTAAGCAACTGACAGCTGTACTTATTTAAGAGTTATATATTAAGCAATATACCAAATGAACTTTATTAGTGCTTTTGTGACCGTTTGGCATTTTTATCGCGCCAAAACTATATATCGGTAAAAACATAGTGAACTCTGCTTTATAGTTTACAAAATGCAAAACCGTTTACACAAATTATCGGTCGTTTGAAGGTTGAAATGAACACAGTAGAATTACTAGGATATTATTAGGATTAGTAAGCGCATATTCTAGGATCCTGAGTTAATTACTGTCAAATTGTGAACTGTGAAATCATTTTTATTCGTTGGACATGTAATTTCGTGTTTTTTCTTGGTAGGTCAGACCACAAATTAAAAATCCCAACAAAAACATTAGTTCGCTTAAGTATTATTATACAATTATTTACTTATTAGCTGGGAAATATGCTGTGATATTGACCTAAAAAATAGTTATTGACCGAGGCGATAGCCGAGGTCAATAACGATTTTTGCGGTCAATATCAACAGCATATTTCCCAGCTAATAAGTAAATAATTGTTTTATTACATGAACTATAAATAGTTTTTATTAACTTAT
>Ga0224511_10001848_pt1 | contig 13475 bp, 8 predicted proteins | sample SF_May12_sed_USG_2_FD_169988 | JGI IMG/M metagenome (GOLD analysis project Ga0224511, IMG submission 169988) | Sediment microbial communities from San Francisco Bay, California, United States - SF_May12_sed_USGS_8_1 | ecosystem: Environmental > Aquatic > Marine > Sediment | place: USA...
AAATTCTCGGAGCCCTGAAACCGCAAACCCGTAGTGCAGAATGAGCCGAGCTACTGACCGGATGCAGACTACACACAGTGTTATGTGAAGCGCTGTAACAGGGCGTGATTTGATTTTCCGGTTTGCCACAGGGAGAAATTTGGGTGCGACTACTATGACATGCAACTTGCAAGCCACGAGAAGCTAGCTCTCTATGCTATCCACGGTGACACGAAATTATAGCACTGGTGCTATACCACTGCCAAGAACAACTTATTTTCGGTTGTGTTGTGCCATGCATGATGAGTGCGTGTAGTCACTGGTCTATAAAGTCTCACAATACTGCACTGTATACTACTTAGACTTAGAGTTAGTGTAGTGTGTGTTTCCATGACAGGACAGGTCTCAAGCATGGTGCTTAGATATATCATGATTAGACATCATCTTGAAACAAACAGCTAAACATTAAATGCCTGTGATCAACCATCGTCAAAGAGAAGAGGGGTTTATATAGGTGGTGAGGGGCCTGCGGCCGGGGTCACACAGACTAGAAGCTATACATTACCATCTGAAAAGCATCCTCAATCCAACATCAGTTCAGTGCTCACAAGGCTCTAGAGACGCCTAACAGGTTAAACCATCATCGTAAAATGAAAAATATTAGATGTTTGTGGCCAACCATAGTCCAAGGGGAGAAGGGAGTGTGTGGTTAGAGGGTGCAACCGGGTTCACACCAGCCAAAAAGCCCCACTGCTACCATCAGAGAAGCAGCCTCACACCAACACTAGATGCACATAATGTTTAGACATCATCTTGTAGCAGGCAACAAATCATTAGCTGCCCGCGACCAACCATAGTACAAGGGGAGTGACCCCAGCGTAAAAACTCATAGATTAGTAAGATTACCGTTCGAGATGTGGACTTAATGCATGCAACACTGATACTCACCAAGCTGTGAAAACTCCTATAATAGGGTAAGAAACCATCCCGAAGCAAACAGCTAAATATTTGATGATTGTGACTAACCATACTCAAAGGGGAGAGCAGAGCGAGTGGCTAGAGGGGGAGGAGGTGAGAAACTAAGCAGAAGAGTACACTTTAGTAGCAGGAAACTAGTAGTGCCACTATCCTCCTATAACACTAGCTAATGCTAAAGTCCAGAAATCACTTCCGATACCTTCTTTTTCTCTGTACATGTACATACTTGTATTTCTATCCAATCTATCTTAAAAAATCAGTAAATAACATGCCGGTACAAATAACCAACTGACTCAATAGCTCAGTGGGAGTATGAATGAATCTCACTGTCTGTCCTCTCTGTGACCCGAGTTTACTTCCTGCCCATGGCGAAGTATTTCAATGGATTTTTTACCCGGCTGATCACACTCCGCCAATCCACACTCACTGACACCACACAGCCTGTGGAAATATAGGAGGAAGGTCGAATACCAACTATGGATACGCAATGGTTGCGAAAAAAATGACTCACTCATTCTCAATCCCAGTCGGGGTCGCAAGTCTCGTCGTACGCGTTAGTATTGGTATTATGAGTGAAACTGTCCTAAAACCCAATGATTAGCTTAGAGTTCCATTGAATTAGCAATCGTTCACATTTTGCAGAAGCCAGAGGGTGTAAACTAATAAGGGAAAGCAAACCAACTTCCTCAGCTACGGTACTGAATACGTGTCAAAATGAGAACTTGTGTAGGCACATGCTAGCTGGTGTGAGTCAATTATATCAAGCTCTCAGTCGGTTAGCTTGCCTATTCTTAGATTAATGTTTATGACCCAACTCCGATTCGACCAAGACAACCCTTATTGAACGAATAAAACTGAATTCAGAGGTGTAATTCACTAGTTGGATACGCACATGTCACTTTCGTTTAACAATTGAATTGGCTCAGCAAAGGTATAATTATTGCTTTGCCGATTGAATTTCCAAAAGCTTTAGGTTTTTGTGTCATTTATTGTCTTTTCTGTCTATTTTCTAATGAACCAAAGCCAAGAGAAAATGGGTATGCTGACCGCAGAGTACAGAGAGGAGCAATGCCAACAAAAGGCCGGCCCCTGTCTGCTGTGCCCTGATTGCATGTGTATGTACAACTACATGATATAAGCTAAAACGGATCTCACCGGATGATGTGCAGATGATCAGATATCAAAGAGTCGTCTGAGTTGAGTGATAGGATGTGTATAGCGTTTAATCGAGTAAAACCTTGCCACCAAGGAAACTAAAGTTATCTTGAGATTAACTCGAAGAAAACAGCAGCAGTCTCTAGTCTCTTGGGGCCTCGCTTTGTGTTTTATACTGTCCCGCGAAGGATGCCCCAAAATGGTCTAATCAAAATAACTTATAAAAAACTTAGCCAATAGAACAGTATAAAATATATTTAATGTTGTCCGAAGTAACCTTCGTAGCTTAAGTGCAGAACCAAGCATTGTTTGGCTGGGCTAAAAACCACAATATATCCTTTCTGTTCCCACATATCTCCCCAAAAAACAAGTGTAATCCAACGATGGAACGTGCATCTTCCTTTGATGTGTGTTTGCGTACCCATCTCAGTCACGTATTCTGTAGCGCCTCCTCCATTTATTTTTACCCCAACAAGTACACTACCCAAACTTCCTTTCTGATGGGCGTTAAAATGCTAGAGACCGTGGTAACGCCCATAACACTCACACAAGCAGAATGTGTGGCTATATGGGAGACGAAAGAATGCAAATCAGGACAATTGGAGGGAAGTGATGGGGTATACTACACCAGAACCCGGCTAACTATGTCTACGTATTCTGCTGTCGGCCGTATGATTTTGTGGTAGAACAATGCAGTCTATTGGAGACCAAGGTCTTCAAAAACCATGCGTCAAAGCAATTCGAGTCGGCAGTTGGGGACGTGGGCCATTGCAACTATGACAGGGGGAGTTGTCACCTGGAAGATCAGTCCATGTTAGTCTGGCGTTCCTACAGCTGTCGACGACCTCTAGCGGAGAAGGCCACTGGCTGAATTTGCAAATTCAGCGCTCGCGAAGAATTTTTCATGCAAACTTCGCAACAACCGTTGACTGGCTCACACGGGTATTGGACCTACTTTGAGCAAGCAGGCACTAACGGCACACCAACTTAATGCCGCGATGCGCGGGATCTACCCGCTCGCGTGCAGCCCCAGGTGTAGCGTAATCTGTTTTCCTAGCCACTTCGCACGTCGGACATTGGGGCATGTGCCGCTGTAGCCAGGTACGTTCTGCGAAAGGCTTAGCATTGGCTGGTTTTGACACCCCTGTAGAACTGACCCCTTCTCAGAAACTAACTACGTTACGTTTCCTTCGAAGGGGTGACAAACATTTTGTCAGCAAGGATAGAGCTCTGGCCCTAATGTTTGATGACATGGGTTAAACTCTCAATCTACAGGCAAGGGAGAAGCTGCAAGTTTGAGTGATCAGGGGGTGTTAATACAATTTATCCCACCCCTTGCAAATCAAACAGTACAAGAACATATCAAGAAACATCATATGGCCTCTGACCCGACTCCCACTCCACAATGGGCGCGAGACACTTCCTAAACCGATCCGATATCATTGCAAAAGCGGGACCAAGTGCACTGATCATATATCCATGCACTGAGATCAATAATGGCAGTTACGAACTGGAACCCATGCGGCCGGGCAACCATTTCTACCATTGAAGTTGACTCGAGGTAATCATTTGAGTGCAGCATTCCTCAGCCCTGAGGATAATGTTATCCACGCTGAGGCTCACTGGATACCATGACATGAGTGACATGAGTTATGACATCATCCTCGGCACAAATTTTATAGGAAAGCTAGGAAAGCGATAACGTATGACTTTAAAAGGGGTCGTTTGAAAGTCGGAGAAACTAGTCTCCCCATGGGGGAGAACGCTATGAGGGGGGATGTGCGGTTACGGTATGAGGTGGTTCTACAACCAAGATCAAGGGCCATTGTAATCGCACATACATGTGAGGACGAGCGACTGGGGTGGAAAAGAGTGTTTCTTTGAAGGGACCATTGGAGGAGTCTCAGGGGAGGCGATCATAGGGAAATGTGTCGACCAGGTAGAGCCAAAACATTTTATTATCCAAGTCTCGATGGTGAACACGGCAAATGCCTACATGACGCTACCCAAAAATTCACCCTTGAAAACACTCGAACCAGTCGAAGAGGACATCCTGATGACATCCACCAGCAAGGTTGCAAAGGCATCGCGTCAGAAGAGGAAACCACCCAGCCTCGAAAATACAGATCTAACTGCGGCAGAGAAATCTAAAACCCGGAAGCTCCTGGACGACTACCAGGACTCAGAGTTGGGAAGGATCAACGTAATTACGCATGTCATCGAGACGGAAGCGGAGGTGTCACCAATAAGATCAAAACCATATCATATTCCCGTTGGTGTAAGAGCGGAAGTCCGAACTCAATGAGTTGCTTGGTCAAGTCCCATGGTCCACGTGAGAAAGAAGGATGGTAGCTACCACTTCTGCATTGATTACAGGAAACTGAGTAAAGTTACAGTGCAACAAACAATGGCCGTCACAGGCATTGACGATGTGAAAGCGATCATGCACAGTAAGAAATACTTCAGCTCCCTAGATCTTTGTAGTGGGTACTTCCAGGTACCGCTTCACGAGAACAGCTGAGAGAAATCAGGTTTTTCATTGCCATCTGGCTCTATGCAATGGAATGACTTGCCAATGGGGCTGAGCACTAGTCCCGCCACCTTTCAAAGACTATCATGTGGGACATTATTGCGGAAGGCCAAGGCGTGACCTACCTCGATGGTTGGATCTTATGTAGCGAGACGCTTAGCGGCCACCTGAGACTGATCAGAAAACATTTCAATTGGCTACGTCATGCAAATTTGAGATACCGTTTGAGTAAGAGCTCTTTCTGCCAGTGGCAGGTGCTGTACCTAGGCCACATTGTGTCCAAAAAAGGTGTTCAAGTGGCACCCCACAATGTGGAAAAGATAAGGGCAATGGATTCCCCGAAGACCAAAAACAAGTCAGGAGACTACTGGGGCTGTTCGGGTACCGATCCTACATGGAGGGGTACAGTTGCATAGCAACGCCCCGTACTGCTCTCACCCGAGAAGACGCGCCGTTCCAGTGGACCCTGGAATGTTAAAATGCGGCAGATACCCTAAAAGAGAGAATCACGACAACGCCAGTCTTAATCTTCCCAAATTGGTCAGAGGAGTTTATCCTTGCCACAGATGCCAGCGGGACTGCAGTGGCTGGGGTGCTAGCGCAGAGGAGAGAACGTAAAAAGCTACCAATTGCCTTCTACTCAACCTGCCTGAGTAAAGCTGAGCGGAAGTGACCCGCAACAAAGCTGGAGCTCTACGCGATATACTGCTCAGTAAAACATTTTAGGCCATACTTGATGAACAATCCATTCCAGTTATACACGGATTCAAAATCATGTGTCTGGATATTCAATAAACCGGACCTAGCGCCAAGGCTTGCATGCTGGGTGGTAGCGCTCCAGGAATACACATTCATATGCACGCACAAAGCTGGAGCTCAGAATATAGTAGCGGTAGCTCTAAATCGAGCGACATATGGAGCTCAGGTAAATGTTGTATATACGGATTCTGCTGAGGTACCGCCCACCCCAATGGGGGAAACTGAAAGCTTCATGAGGAAAGCGCAGGTGGCAGACTAATTCTATATGGACCCGATAATACACTACCAGGAACATCAACAGTTCCCAGCAGATGCAACGAGGAGAGAGCAGAGGATAATACAATTAACAGAGGTCGAGAGAGTTTGTGATCGTTCGGGAAGGCTGTATTGTAGTGAATATTTTTACGTGTTTTCTCTAAACTACTACATGCATGCCCCTAGCCGGTGCAGGGCTTAACTCCATGCACTGTCACATATTTAACAGTCTTGATCTTTCCTGACTTTACATAACACTGCCCACTGCACACGCGGGGAGGCACAGCGGTCCTCTTCGACACCCCGGAAAGATGGAGGGCATGCCAACGATTCAGCCAAATCTATCTAACCCAGCACCTGTCTGATGTGCCCTGATTGCATATGTATTACATGATCTAAGCTGAAACGTATCTCACCGGATAAAGATGCGCAGATGCTCCAAGATCAGAGAGTCGTTTAGGTTGAGTGATAGGCTGTGTATAGCGTTTAATCGTCGAAAAACCTTGCCAACGCGTAGACTAAAATTATCCTCAGTTCAACTCAAAGAAAACGGCAGTAGTCTAGTCTCTTGGGGCCTCGCTCCGTGTTTCATACTGTCCCACGGCGAGTGCCCCCAAAACGAACCAATCATAAAAAACTAGAAAATGCTTAACCAATAGAACAGCATGAAATATATTGACTTTTGCCGCCACGTCCGAAGTAACCTTGATAAGTTAAGTGCAAGATCAAACGTTGTTTGCTGGGCTAAAAAACCACGGACGCATCCTTTCTTTACCGACATATCTCCTCAAAAAACATGTGTAATCCAACGACGGAATGTGCATCTTCCTTCGATGTGTGTTTGCGTATCCATGTCAATCACGCATCACTGCAGGCGTCTCCTCCAGATATTTTCATCCCAACATAAATCCCAACAGTATCGCATTAGGGAGGAAGGCCAGCTGCTAATGGCAGTACCAGTGACATCATGACGGGTGTTGCTATATGCAAGTCATGAGTCCTCGATGTCCATGCACTAAGTCACTAAGACTTTACTCAAATTACAGGATTACTATTGGTTTCCAAAAATGAGGGCAACTGTAGAGGCTCATATTCGGGAATGTGGCTCTTGTCAGACTCGGAAGAAACCAAAGATTCCGCTGAGAATGCCACTCAGGAACCAATATGCTAACGAACCGTGGGAGATAGTGTCAATTGATTTCCAAGGGCCATTGACTGAAAGCGATGAAGCTTTCTGACATATTTTAGTCTGACGGACTTTTTCAGTAAATGGACGGGAATAACCCCCACCAAAGATCAGCTAGCGACTAAAACACAAATGGACAGGACCCTGTTTGGTGACTGATATGAATATCAAGCTACAAGCTACAATCCTTCAATAACCCAGAGAAGGACCCTTTTGTAACCCACCTGAACAAAGTAAAGCTGTTCCTGAAGCCATCCATGAGAGGAGCAGATGTGAAGGTATACTTACCGGATATGTCTTACCCATTGTATGCCTGGTGACATCATGATCATGCTTACCCCCAGCTGCAAGTGCAACACTGAACTAAGTACAGTTACACTTACAGTAGTAAGTCTAAAGTCTGTATAAGTGTGTTGCAAAAAGAGCAGTAAACATGATTCACGCTTAACCTATTAGGTTGGACAAAATCAAACTCTGCGCTCCACTCTTTTTGAAATTTACATGAGTATTTCGGTTTTTTAGACATGTCAGCTAAACAGCTAATAGGCATGATTTTACAGCGAATGCTTTTACTTTCCACTTTACTTTTCAGCTTCACAAAGATTCTGCTCACAATCATACAGGTTAAGGTCACATATATACTTCTGTCATTTAGACATCTATTGGCTGAATGTGTGAACGTGAGCTAATCAAAGGCGAGATACCAAGAAAGGGAAAGAGTGCAAATACATTGCATTTGTAATCAACATATATATTTCACCATCAGTACGAAGAGAACAAGAAATCAATTACTATGTACTTCTAAAACTTGAGGTAGCTGAACTCAGCGACTGAACTGCGCAGATTTGTGAAACTTGGACACATTTCTAGCTATATTCTGCTGGAACAACCAGGTAAACTGAATCCGGGGAGGTTTGCAGGAGGTCGGGAGTTGGGCTGGATATTAGCCTGAATCCGGGAGGGTCCCGGAGAATAGTTGGTAGGCTGGTTGCGTAGTTTTCTTCGAAGGAGTGCTCTCGTGCCAATCGTGCCAATGTAATCCATTGGAACAGTGGAAATATATGCAACAAAATATGTAAGTGAAAGGGTTATTGCCCCAACAAATTAGAAGGGTAGGCTGCTGATAATATACAAATTATGGTCTGTTTGTACCTGAAACGTTCTTTGTAAGCTCAACCATTCTCCAGGAAAACCACGAGCTAACATCAAAGGTGGCTAGTGAGAGCGTTGTTTTGTGATTATTGCAGGTCAGACCTGCAATAATCACTAAAGGTCTTTTGGATCGTTCTTAGAACCCTAAAAACAATAAAGCTTCAAACGCTGTTTTGAACAGACACCAACAACTCTCTGTATTTATGAGCGTCCAGCTTCTGGTTACATTTATGACAATTTTAGCATGAAATGCTAGCGGTATGCGTTGTATTGGATGAAGTTGCTTGAATTGCAAAAATGTAAATTTCATAAAAACAATTGGGTAATCCTCACATACTATAAAAGGATACTCTCTCCTTCCAAATTTTGTGAGGCAGTTTCCAAGATTGTGGTGATTTGTTGACATAGCTCTGAAGAGATTTGGTGGCGACAGTCTACTCTTTTTGGTAGTTACAACATTGTATATGGTGATTCAAGAGATACAAATTGGCAAATGGTTGGTCACACCCATTCATGCCGCAGACGAAAGTGCAGTGCTCAGGATGTATTTTGCGTTGGTGCTTTTTAAGAATATATAAACCCTGGAAACGCTCATCACAGATAGAGCAGCGTGCCCGACCATTCTTCTCCCCCTGGGAAGACAGAAGGGGCATCATAAAAATGGTTGATTATCATGAGTTTTGGTGAAGACTTCAAGACGCAAATAACCATTACCCTAATGCGTATGGCAGAGAGATCAAACTTTATGTCACTGATGGAACCCACCTGCCTAGGATCTTCTAGATCCTTCAAGTTAATGCCCTCAAGAGCGGAATGCGTAACCCTTTTTTTATGGCGGCAAACGGCCTGGTGTCTCAGGGCTGTCTTCTTTGTGGTAAACCGGTCACTACATGAGGGACAATCAAACTTTAGACTATCTGGATGCTCTTTCATCAGATGGTGGTTTAGAGAATCACCTCTCTTATACTGTTTTCCACAGTTTTCACATTCCTGAAAGAGCCACATTTCAACATTGAAATGCAAACAACATACATGTACTGTACTATATATAACAGGACATTTTAGTAGGATTTCCATGGAAGGATAAGGAAGGCTCCTTGACTAAGTCGACCTCATAATCCAATTCTGTGTAACAAGCACCGGAAAGGTGTTATGGTTTCGCTGGGCTATTTAAGCCAGCAGTTTATACTTATATGTCAGTCTTGTCTTGATCAGTCTGAGGAGCAGTCTTGAGGTTACAATAACATCATGCAGTTGACTAAAAAAACTTATCTCGGTCATGTGGCTAGTGTAGGCTCGACTCAACAACAACAAAACAGCAAAACTCTAGCCAACTCAACAGAACGAGAACAACTAACAGAACCATGTGTTATATATGCAAAACTAGCCATCACACAGCTCATTGCCTCGGGCCTGATAGGATTATGTAAATGACGCCCTCCGCAAACAGGCAAACCGGGTACTACACCTGCAAAAGCACGTTCCAAGGGCCATACAAGATGGGTCGTCGATGGTGCCATGCCCTGGCTACATAAGAGTTCTAGACACTTAAGCTGCAGACAATCTGGATACTTCTTCATCTGATGATAATTCAGGCCCTGATTTATCCTGTATTCGTCTCCACATTTACGCTTCAGAAGGAGCCAACCAAGTCAATCGGAGTCTGATAGAAACTACCACCAACATTAAGCATCATACAGCACGATATTGCCACAAACTGACCAGCAACTAATGCCTGCACCAGACTACCGAACCCAAAAGGGAATGATGTTTGGGCCATTGTAGATTTCAGTGACACAATGCCTACCCTACTTCCTGACTTGGCACACACTTGGTTGTGGTGTGGCGGATGCATCCCATTATTTTCATAGCCCAACATGAGCTAACAGGAGATTGATCCCTGTAACACTGAAAAAATCTATACATACGAGCGTTGCCTTAGCAGTTGTGACATCTACGAGGATGAGACACATACCCAAATCTTTTTTCCAGAAGCATGAGCGCGTGATGCACTTTGCCTGTTATAATATGAAGATTTCGAGCATCCAGCCATGTGGTTAGTCCATGTTTTTTCACTAGGAAATCGATCCTCACATCCATCTGCTTGGCATTTGAATACACATTTTGAGCCGTGTGTTGTCCTTATGTGCATAAGCACGTTGGGTCGAGACCTCAAAGTCTGATTACACCAAGGGCAAGGAAATCCCTAAAAGGTTAAAATGAGCCACAACTTTCATCACAAAACTGGATGCATCAGGGTTGTTATGAAGCAAATCAAACTTTACGAATCTATCTTTCTTTCCAGATAGATGGAGTTGGCCCGGAGACAGGACTGAGCCCAACTGCTTTAATGGGTTATAGACTCACTGCCAATCCAGGGGGTGAACTCATAGACGGGAAGAGTTTAAAGTGGAACCGGTTGTCTTCTTTGCACATCCGCAGTCGCAGCCGCAGCCGTAGCAGTAGCAGCAGCAGGAACAGCAACAGTAACAGTTGTAATGGCAGTGGCAGTGGTGATGGCAGCGGCAGAGGCAGGGGCAGGGGCACTGGCACTAGCAGCACACTGAGTATTGGGTTATATGGCAAGCCAAATAAATGACAGCTGCCATGGGTACGCGGGGAGCAGTGACATAAAGGAAGGGAGTATGACAAGTCAGGACACGGTGCTATGTGTCTCTCGCTTGCAGATCACGCTTGCGGTTTACTATAAGGGGTGTTTCTGTGTTATTAGTCAACCAGTTGAATTCTTACGATCATCTTATGGCTTCTTTTTCAATTTATACTGTGCTAGCTGCAATGGATGGATAATGTACGCTAACGCTCTCAGATTGAGCAAATACGATCAATTTTCTCCACTAGTTATTTGTCTGGTACCGAATGCTCTGTCTATAAGTAAAGTAACTTCGGTCACTAGATCTGAAATGGACCATTTTTTCCTAACCATGAAAGTTAGCAGGGATATTCTGGTTCTTATAATCAGCACACTACAACTGATTATCCCAAAGTCTGGAGATAAGATGCCTATGTAACAACCAACATTTGACTTTGTTTCACTGGCGGAGTAGAAAACTGTTTACAAAGTTATAGGATTTTGCAGCAGAATTGACCCATTTTTTTAAGTTACCCATCCTGTGTCAGTGCTGTTGGACAATGGTCCTTAAAATTCCCTCCAATAGGATGTTGGCAATCTAATGAAAAGGCAAGCTAATTGGAAAGTGTTCATTTTATAAGGCTCATTGCTGTGACCAACCCACCCTGGATCGGTCATTTATGGAGTACTCGCGCTCTGGCTGGCCAATCCCAAGATTCACAGGCTTTGTCATTAGTCCCTTTATGTCATCACAGGGAGTTTAAAGTGTAAGCTGGCTTGCCCGGGCAAACAGCGGTTCGTTAACACTCTTTCCAGGACTTTGCCACACTCTTTTCATGTCAAAAGGATTGCCTTGCAGGGTGTAGCCTTTGCTGCATCTGAGCCTGTTTCGGGCATGATTTTCACCGATTTGGTAAATTCCCAGGCCTGAATTAGTTCCCTTAACCTCTGTGAGCTAAGACGGAGTTAGCAGGGTGGGAGACCATTCAAAGGTTGGATGACGAGGCAAATTTCTTTTGGCTGATCAGAATCAGCATGTCTCGAAACCTACCTGAGTCAAGTTACAGTGCAATAGACACAGCAGAAGTGCCCGTAAATCTGTGCTAAAGATGGCAATATTGGCACCCTCTGAAAAGACATTTTTAAAAGGGCGGAGCCTAATCGGCCATTTATATGACGTATAATATCGCAAGTTTGATGACTAGTCAATGGCCAGTCACTCAAAGTTGATCGTTTTTCTCCTGGCTTTACAGAGAGTGTTCCAATATTTGGGACACCTCATGACCATTGATACATTCCTAAGGTTGTACACAAGCGCTGAGAATGGATCTAGAGTGGAATCACTAGCTCCAGGTTTGTCAAAACAAGCGTAAAGGGAGCCACGTTTGGCCGATATTGCCTGGGAACCCCAGGGAATGCAAGTGACCTGCTACAACGATCATCCTGAAGGGTAGAATTGACGCCATGGCTTCAACTGGTAGAAAACCGTACATATTACAGCGTCAAACAGCCACTTGGAATGGGACTAAGTTGCAAACATACTGCTGGCCTATTTACGCAATAAGAGCACTTCTTTTGCTATTGGTAACGAACACAAACTAAGACTGAAAGACCGTTTTCGAAAAAGGTGAGTAAATTCACTCGGTCACCGAGTTAGTATCACTCACTTTGATTGCGAGGTAGACTAGGGATTTGTTTTCGTTTTTGGGCCCATTTCGTGCTCATACTTCGATCCCAGTAGTCAGAAGTGTGACAAAGTTGTGGAAGTTGGGCTTTGGCTGCCAATCGCGCAGGCGCGCGTAAGTAATAACGTTGACCCGCTGTGATGTCTTTTGCGACAATTTACGTAACGCGGGAAAATTTCAACTGAATGAAAGTTGATTTGAGAATTCCAAGATTTAACTGTATTTTTTACTACATCCCTGCTCAGTATAAACTTTTATTCGACTCATGCAGGTAGGTTTTGAGATGCACTGATTCTGATAAGCCAAAAAAAATTTGCCTCGTCATCCAACCTTTAAATAAATACTCTTTGTGGACACATTTTACTTTTCATTGGGCCAAAGCTGTCATAGAAAGAACTCACCTGTTCTAATTTAGATTGGCAAGAAGTGTCCGTACAAGTGGGAGCGTGCTCGGAAAGATCTGTCAATGTTGGAAAGTACTGGTCACATCCGGTACCTGGGCACGAATATGGATTGGTATCCTTGTGTTGTAACCTCATGTGCGTAAGAAGATATGTCCGGTCAAATAATTTTTTGCACTTCTTACAACAAAATTTAGCCTGCAAAAGTCAAACAACCCCAGCTGAAGACAGAACCACATTTTAAGTGTTTATGCTGGATAAACGAAAAACGCCTCCACACAATTTTGTAGTCCTCCATAGCATTGAGTGTTGTCCTCTCTTTGTTTCGGGATGTTCACTGCTCCCTTGAAGGACTATGCCCCCATGTGTCCCTATGCTGCTTGAACTGCCTAAGTTATAGTATACAAAGTAATGAGATCCCCCTTAATAGGTTAATATGATTCTCAATTTCTGTACAAACCTTTGTCTGAGATTTTATAAATGCCTTATGAGCGAGCTTCAGCGCAGCCTTGACAATTCTAGTGATCTCAGCATCATCCACATAGTCTTCAGGCGCTTCATGCTCTTCGATGTATTTCTGCAAAAGGGTCGTAGAGAGGCTGCCTCAAAATCAAGTTTGTATCTCAGTGACCGAAAAGATTAAAATTATATTGAATCCTTTTTTACTCAGTGTGCAAGGCCTTTACCAGCTTTTTCTAAGACTCACAATAGCAGATCATGAGAGCCTGCTAATGACAGTATAGCTCGCCATCAATTTTGAAGCAAAATTTAACAGCCCTTTCAGATTTATACCTCTATCTTATTT
>Ga0224511_10001849_pt1 | contig 13474 bp, 8 predicted proteins | sample SF_May12_sed_USG_2_FD_169988 | JGI IMG/M metagenome (GOLD analysis project Ga0224511, IMG submission 169988) | Sediment microbial communities from San Francisco Bay, California, United States - SF_May12_sed_USGS_8_1 | ecosystem: Environmental > Aquatic > Marine > Sediment | place: USA...
CACTCGCATGCGTAGCACTCGCATGCGTAGCACTCGCATGCGTAGCACTCGCATGCGTAGCACTCGCATGCGTAGCACTCGCATGCGTAGCACTCGCATGCGTAGCACTCGCATTTGCAAATATCGTGTGAGATTTTTATTGGGATTGGCACAGGTTTTGTAGTATATCTCAAAAACTGAACAAATTCACAAGCTTGGGATAAATTATGCCAGATTCGAGGTATAATGAAATATTATGATTTCCCTGACATGAAATTAAATGGCGGCTTAAAATTAGTACGGTTATGCTATACTCATTATGACCACAGCAATAATTTGATGAGAATGTCAATAAACCAATAAATGCTGAGAGCACGGTCGTGTTGCAATCTCGTACTATTAGGAGTTGTCCACTCTGGTCACCAAAACTTGCAATTGGGGACAATTCCAAATAGTGTGCTAGGGGTTCAAAGCCAGTTTAATCCGATCACAGTATGTTGTCAGATATTCTTTCTTATTGCAGACTTTTATATTTCATGTTGACAAACATATGTGCACTTATTTAGCAACAATGGTCTATCTGTTGATCGAGCACATTCAATGATGTTCCCACATGGTGGTTTCAGACTGGGGAGGAGCAAAGTCATCCAATGAACGCTCGTATTAGGGCCGGTGGTAAAAGTGGAATATTTGATATCCGAGCGACAGCGACAATCAGTCCAGCGGCAGCCATCAGCCCTGCTGCCATGACATCCTCACCACTCGATCCGACCACCGCCGAGCAGCTACGACGCAACATGCAAGTAAGTGACAAATCATGATAACGTCAGTGTTGGTATGAGGGCTTATATGTGACATTATGGACAAGTGTGGGCGGGCTCTACAGCCTCTGTCGATCGGTACGTCTTTGTTATTAAGGCAAGCACATAATAGGCGTTTTTGGACAAGCTAATGTAGCCCTAAGGCGTTTGGTAAAAGAGGGCTCTATCTTTAGATTTATTTGGGTGGCCTGCGCATTGGTCAAATAGACTGATCTCATGCAAAGACGAAATTTCACATTGGCTACTAAATAAAAAGCGAAAGTTCAACGTATTAGTCTGTCCGAACAATCATGACAGCATATTTGTCTCGCTATCGCATAATAAGCCTGAGTCACCTTGTCCTAAAGCATTCGGGCTTTTTGTCCGATCGAGCAGAAAACTCCAACGCGTATGTTCGGGTAATACAGCGCGTTGGATTGATGGCAGGGCAACGCGCAACGAATGTTAGCTTGTCCAAAAACGCCTATCTTTTTGACCTGGTCAGCCTCACTCTAGTTGTCTAGTTTAGGCTATGTTGGTTTTGGCTCAGTGCGCTTGTCATTGTCCTCCTTTATGATCCAGGACCTGGTAATACTAGATAAATATTGTGTCAGGAGATTTATATGGTGCATCCTGCACGCACTTCACACTGTGTTTTTCAGTAATGCGTCACTTAATATCCTTTTACCTAGTAATTCCAAAAGATTACGGTTATGCTTCTTGAGTTTTTTGTTGTGATGATACCTGTTACAGCCGTCTGTGAAGGTGTGTTTGATTTGTCAAACATTCTAAATAAATGCCATCTATTCAAACATTTTCTTATGAATTTTATTTTTTGATGAGGGCACTCAACCATCCTGTTTGGCTGACCTCCTGTGGCTTGTTCTGAAGCGGTAAAACCTAGAGATTATGTGAAGTGTTTACGCTTACAATGGAGGCTCGGAAACTTCCAATTCCAAGCGCTCTAGCCACTGGACTATCCACTATCCCATTCTACTATGGTAGAGTCAGTGAGACGCTTTTTTCACATGCCATTAATGTATGATGTTATGCCGGTATAGTAGTAAACAAACCTTACCAAATGTACTGGCAAGATGTTTGCTTTGATAACAGACACAGTGTCTGCACTGTTTGGCTTCATCCTCTTTTTACTGTTTGAATAAAAACTCTGTCTTTCCTGGCTGGTCTGTTATTTGGTGCGGAACGAGAGCAACTACTACCATGTCTTTCTCATGTGATAGTGTCATTTTTCTGCTATACGTAAGTAATATTTAGGGTTTGTTCTGCTTTTCGTTTATAGGCATTTCTATGCCGTTGTGTCTATCCCATCTATCTTTTACAGAGATTGCTGGCTAAGAGACAGGAGAATATCAAAGACACTCAGTCGTTAAGTGACTCGGAGAGTATTATATCAGAAGGCAACTACAGCCGTGGCTCATCACGTGGTAGACGCGCTTCCAAACTTAGTGAATCATCCAATGGCACTCATGGTAAGACAATTAGATCACTTACACGGAAGTTCATATTAGTGTCGTTCCGAACATGACCTACTTACCGAAACCCTGGTGTCCCATTGCTCAGCACAGAATTCAATCATAGCTTAATACATGCATACACTGGCTAGTAAAACTGAAATTAGGGGAACTCATTGGGTTATAAGGAATTATATTGTGCCATAAAATTTAAGGATCTGACTTCTTTTGAATAAATTCATTACTTTTTTTGTCTCTTTCGTCTATGCAGAATAATGCACATTAGAAAATGGTTAGTTACTTATGTCAGTGTTTTCTGCTGCTAATTTTCTGTCTTTGTTCATTTGATATTGGTGCCCATATCACATTAGAGTCCTTGTCCGTTCTAAAAGCACAGCGCATCAGCATGTCCAGGATTATTGCGGCTTATCACTTTGCGCATAGGCAGTGTCATACACTCCGCACTGTGCAGCAGTTGCCACTTGAAGTCTGTTTGCAATATATTGTGTACCTGTATGGAACCCACACCATTCGGCTGGGTGATCTATGAAAGGTTGCTCACAAAGATGCTCACTGATTGTCCTAGTAATTACAGGCCCCCTGTTAGAACCACAAATGTAACCATGCCAGCATCACCTATCGCAAGCAACTACCCCCTCAACGAACAGTGGGCACCATTGGCAATGTATGACAAGAGAGCACCCCTTCGAAGGAAACTACGGGGCTAACACAAACTAACACGCAAAGCGAAACGCTATGAAAACGAACAGGCGTAAATGGCAAACGGCCCACGCGCAGCCTTTACTTGAGCCGCGGGCTTTAGCCAATTGGTTCTAGTCCTTGACCTCTAACTCAGACTGTTGTTACCACCGGCTGTCATTAGCAACAGTGCTGCGTTCCTACAGCTATCAACGACCTCTAGCGTAGAAGGCCGCTGGCTGAATTTGCAAATTCAGCGCTCACGAAGAATTTGTTGTGCGAACATCGCAACAACCGCTGACTGGCTCACACCGGTGTTGGACCTACTTCGAGCAAGCAGGCACTAACGGCACACCAACTTAATGCCGCGAAGCGTGGGATCTATCCGCTCGCGTGCCGCCCCAAGTGTAGCGTAATCCGTTTTCCTAGCCACTCCGTACATTGGACATTGGGGCACGCACCGCTGTAGCCAGGTACGTTTTGCGACAGGCTTAGTATTGGCACCCCTGTTGAACTAGACCCCTTCTCAGAAACTAACTACGGTACGTTTCCTTCGAAGGGGTGATAACTGTAATACACTAATGTAAGAATCACACCCCACCCGGCAAACGTAATAATGGGATACATGCAACCACAAATGTAATAGGCAACCACAAATATAAGAAATACCACAAATGTAAAAGTTGTCAATACATATGTTTAGACTTCATGTGTAGTGTGTATAATCACATGTACCCATGCATGCAAGACCCACAAACTGAGCTGGTACCCGCCCATATTGTTTTCCAAACACCATACGTGGGAGACCAACCAAGGCTCATGACCAATCCAGAATTGTTCCAGAACCAACATGGAGAAAAACAAGCAGAAAATTAATTTCTTCAGAAATTGAATCTGCAGGTGTGAACGGTCTCAAAGAACTTATCTTTATTATCAATTCTGCTACCGACATCTACATGTGTCATGTAGATGATGGAATTTGTTAAATTTAGCGTGTGCGGTGGTGACAACTCCAAATGTTACCCCCACCATACGATTTCCACCATACATTTGAGTTTTTTCATTTTATTATCAATTGATAAAATTGAACTGTTATAAAAATGAAATCGTATCTTCGTTTAAAATGTCTCATTTGACAGAAAATACGACTTCTGCAGCTTCGTGGTTCGACACCTAGATTGGCGGAATTGGTGCCGAGAGGAGACCCTGTGGTTAAAAAATAGTCTACTAAATAATGGCTACTTGTCGTTCGTAAAAATATTTGAGACGCCTCTGCGAACATCATTAATACTAGGCATATCCGTAGCTTTCAGTCGTTGTTCGTAATCAAGATCACACTAATCCACTCGCAACGGAAGTTTCCTGCCCTCATCTTCATAGATTATTACCTAAATTCGAGATTCTTACATTTGTGGTCTCCACACTGGTTATTACAATTGTCGTTGATATTTTATTTGCCGGGGTGAGATTCTTACATTTATGGTAAAAAATGTTACATTTGTAGGTGTATTACAATTAATATATTTGTGGTTCTAACACCCCCTCTGCAACCTACCATGTCACAGTTTGAATAATACCATTTCCACCCGCGACTGACTGGCCATCTGATTGACTGATGAGATTTTGTTGGTTTTTAGAGGATATTGGTATGTCCGCGCATCAGCGAGCCGTGGCGGAGTTCATTCGCAGACGTGACCAAGCGATGACCGGCAACCGAGCACCTCTCTATGAAGAGCAGAAGTCAGCATTTCACACCCATAGCAGTATTGAAGACACTCCGCACAGAGCTCCTCCTGTCCCACCCAAACCTACTAGTTACCGTACTGATCTCACAGCCACGAGGGATCTATCAACTGACCTACCCTCACTGGCACCTAGGGTGAGCTTTCCTCTATCAATTTATGCGTACTAAACATTAGGGATTGCGTGCGTAGCGCCACAGTGATGAGCAGAAAGCGTTGACAGATTTTCTCACTGTCTTGTCTCATTGTAAGTGCAACTGGGGTATTCTGCCCAAAGGCAGGGATACATGACCTGGATTGTCATAGTGTCATGGGACAGTTCTGAGGTGGTTTCCCGGTTCCTCGGGTTTCTGGTTGGGGGTCAGTCAGCCTAAGCTCTTTGTTTACATGTCACCCGCCGAGAATTCGGCTACTCGTAACGAGAAGAGAGAGGTGGATCATTGACAGCCATGGAGTGATCTTGACCCTGATTATTCACTGGTTGAGACTCCATTATTTTTACTGCGGTGTTCCGAAGCCACGCTAGCAATTTTAGAGTGAGGGGCTTGTTAAAAGCCCATACTAGAAAAACACCCTGCCGGCAGTGAGGCTTGAACCTGCATCCAATAGATTGCAGATCTGACTTTTTACCAGCGGTCCTTATATATATATCATGTAGTAGAAGATGACCTTTGTAGGACAGTGTCCTATCCAGCGTCACGCCTAGGTATGCCGGGTGAGAATTGAAGGGGTTCCTTGTTTTCTAGTTAGATGCGTAGTTGTTACGATGCCATGTGATTGTGGAAGAAACTAGCAGTTGTCTTAGCTTCACTCAGCTTAAGCCACTATTGATGGAAATAGTTGTTTATCCGATCCATGTCTGAAGAAAGGCATCTCTCAAGGAAGGTTTTATCCTGGTGTTGGATGGCCATGGCAAGATCATCCGTGTAGTCGTATTTTCTCGCTGCTGTTTGTGGCATGTCCGAGATATAAATATTAAATAGAGTCCGCGCTTCAGAGCCTGGGGGACACCATATTGAGGAACCGCTTCCCAGTTGATTCACCAGTACTTGTCGAGAGAATAAAGGCTCTTTGGGATCATATTCATGATGACAGAGAAAAGGTTCCTGCCAGGCAACCTTTGAAAGAGTTTTAACTCAATGCCCTTGATCCACACGGTGTCATATGCAGCTGTCAGATCTACCAAGACTAGACCAGTTTTGGCTTGATGTTCAAACCCATCTTCTATGTCTTGTGTTAGCTTTGTCACTTGATCTGTTGTACAGTAGCCCCTTCTGAAGCCAGCTTGTTCTGTGGGGAGTTGAGGGTCTGTGATGGGTGTGATGCGATTAAGGATAAGTCACAGACAGCAGGGAAACTTGTCTATGGCTTTTAGGGGATTTGAGATCTTTTCCTGGCTTAGGGATGGCTATAACTTGTGCTTGTCTCCAGATTTTGGGGATGGTGTTTGAGCTGATGCAGCGAGAGAGGAAGTTCTTCATCCAGATCTCACAATTGGCGCCCATGTTCTTGCTGAACTCCATGTACATTCCATCAAGTCCAGCCGCTTTGCCAAGTTTGCAGGCTTTCATGGCGCTTTCGAATTCATCCTCAGTGAAGTCATTGGTCTGATTTAGGTTTGCCGAGGCGTTTTAGGCTGGTTACATTTGAGCGAGCCTGGCGGGAGAAAACCTTATTATATTTAGGGAACTTGCTGTTCTGGATGAGGCAACTTGCAATGTCACCAGGCTTGACTGGGCATAGAGCGTGCTTGTTGCTGTCGCCATTCAGTTGTTGGAGAAGTTTGGATGCCTTCCTGCTTGAGTGTCTGAAATCCACGCTTTCCACAGTGGCCAACCAGCAGTCCCTTCTCTCCAGGTTGATCTCTCTAGTGAGCTCTTTAGAAAGCTTCTTGATCTCCTCATGGTTGACGGAGTTCTGAATTGCCTTAAGAAGCTGGTCTTTCTCACCATCCCATCCTGGGATGCATTCCTTTTCTGAAACCTCGCGGTATACATGACTTTGTCTCTGATTTTATGCCATCAATGAATGCTTGGTAGAGGATGTTCACTGTTCTGGTGGTATCTGTTGGTGATGGAAGGGTGCTTGCACCTTAACCGAAAGTCCGTCCAGTGGGTTTTTCGAAAGTTCCACCTAGATACCGGGCGACTCTGATTTCTCGAGCGCATTGTTGAGCACTATGAGTGAAGGCCTATGCTGGCTGTTCGGGAAGTTTCCTGACGTTTTCGTAGAAGCTTGTTGACCAAGCGCCCTAAACCATGTCCAGTCAGGGTTGCCCTCTGTACCCCATCTCCCAGACTGCCCACTCGCATAGTGTTTTGCCGTCCTAGTTTTTGCTGCGGTAGCCCCACTCTTGGTGGTGGCAGTTGAAATCGCCGAAGTACACTGCTGGTCTGGACTCCAGGGACCGATGTCAGCTGAAGCGTAGATCTTGGGGGTTTGTAGACTTGATAATCAGTTTCTTGGATTTCGATGATCGAGAATTCTATCTCTTGGCTGGATGAGCTCTTCGCCAGTTAGGTCGCCCGAGTGCCAACCTTTGTAAAGGTAGCGAGGCCATAATGATTGTCCGGTGTGTAAGATACCAGGCAATAGGCCCTGAGCTTTAACTTGGAAGGCTCTGATTGGTGATTTTCCTGGAGGAGGAGGAGCACGTCTGCTTGGTTGTGAGCAGCCAGGTGTTCTAGGATAGATCCTTTGGTGCGTGTGTAGCCTTCCACGTTGAGTTGGAGGATTCGAAGCTCTTCACGGCGTTGCTACGCCATTTCAAGCGGGTGTAGCAGTACACGTTTAGCGCTGTCGAGTTAAAATAGTTGTTAGTTTCACCTTCTGACTTGGTCATTCGGTTAATCACAGGGTAGGGCATGAGAAGCCCACTATCTCTTGTACCCCTAAAGTCTGCTAGCAAGGTATCAGCAAGATGCAACATCATCAGTAATCTTGCTGGAAATCGACGCTAACCTTACGCCCGATCCCAATTTCCCATCGGAATATGTGACATCTCAACGCTATGGTCATCTCTGAAAATCCATCTTCTCACCCCATACTCCTGGTTGTGACTTACCTTGTAAGACCTGGATTTGCCTAGAAACTGCTTGTGACAAAACATATGACACTCACTGGTTTATGGTTTCTGGCTGCCGGTTTTTTTTCAGCTTTTCCTTTTCATAGCTCCCATTTTTATCCTTGCCTTGAAACTTCACACCGTTTCATTTCTGGTTTCAGCAATCGCAAACACTAGACAATAGAATGAAGTCGGCAATGTCATCGCGGAGCTGTGCATCCATGGACACCCGACTGAGCCCTCGGGCCTATCCAGCGATCGGTCCGAAACCAACACGCGTCGCATCGAGTGAACACTCAGCATTTCAGAAAGTCAGTTCAGATATAATGCCCGCCGGCCACCGTGGAGTCTACTCATGTGACTACAGCGCACCTGCGGAGAATTATAACTGTAACAATAACAGCAATAATAACAATGGCAACCGCGACACATTGACCCGCACGGACATGAGACCCTATGTCCTTAGTGGGTTGGAGAGGGGGTAAGTCGGGCATCTACTATATGTATAGAATAAGCTCAGTTTATGATGATGTAACTTTGAATGTCATAAGAGTTGTCTTCCCTTCACAGTAAGAATAGTAGCCATGTGACAAGTTTGTAGTGAAATATGATATTGGTGAGTGAAACTGCAATAATCTTTATTTAAAAATCAAACAAAATTATGGAATTACCAACTTTAATTCCCATATGCTCCCAGGAAGTTGTCTTCTCTCAATATAAAAGGTCATCCTTATTCTACTGACACGGTTGTCACAGTCAGGCTAAACTCTTTTTTCAATGTTTTTTTTCTGTCTTCCATCCAACAGGGATTATGTAGATATAGATCATCTGACTCTTTTCCCTGCTGGCACTGCCACACACAAATCTCAAGTGTCCGTTTTTAGGCCAGCACCTCCTGTCCCCGCTCCGCGGTCCGCCTCTCTGCGATCGAGCAGCGTTCCCCCACAGAACTCCTGGTACAGGACAGGTCGAGAGATCAACGTGGATGACGGAACCTCAATCAGATCGGAATCTGTACAATCCCTGGTGAGTGTTACCGATTACCTGTCTGATATTCAAATCTTTTTGTTGTTCTACGCTTCTACTTGTATTATGGGGGTTTTCTGAGTCTGAGACTTGTTCTAGACTGGTGGAAGCTGAGAAACTGGCAATACTGGCACTTGAACCTAGAATGTTTCAGTCTTGAGGCGAGTGCTCTAGACGCTGAGCTATTTTCTTTAGTGTATATTCGGCTTCTGTTCCCTAATGATGACTCTAGGGCCTTACTGGATATCTTTAAACACTCAGTTATAGATTATAAAAGTTCCTGCTGTGGCAATGTTTTTTTCTTTCAACTTCATTGCGATCAAATTGGCAGTCGAATCTATACAATCCATGCACGAACTGGCACGAATTGAGTGTGATCAAACTCATAAACCTATTCTAATGGCTTTAATGCAATCTATAATCAGTTATGTGTCATTATTGTAAAGCCATGGCTCTGCATATCTACAGTTTACATCTCTCTAAATTAGCTGCTCTCTTCACATACAGCTCTTACGCTGTGTAATGCCGCTGTGACAGGACATACAGAATATCCCGCCACATTCCATAGCTAACCATAGAAGTTTGGCGCTGTAGGCATCAAATCTATATATGGTGCATGCTAGGCCCTAATCAGATTTCATTTGGTGTCAACGATGTAGCAATTGTGGATTCACCCAGTTTGGGAATAAGAAATATGAGTACATATGTGTCCGTGCATTGTGTACGGACTATTTACTCTGACCAGTCTAATTAAATCTGAGCTGTCTCTCTGCACAGAGGGTTCATCTATTCCTTGCTCTACGAATGAATTAGTGTAACGGAATAGGCAAGGAGGAGGTATGCCGGGTGGCCGTTTCCATGTGGGTTGGTATAAACTTGCGAGCCTTGTCTTCGAACCCCGTCATGTCAACAGAAGAAATCGCTTGAGATCTCTGTCATCTTCCGAAAGATTAAATCAATGGGTGTATTCAGGTTGTGCTGTATCATACTTCAACTTGGGTTGATAAAAAAATTGATCATGCCTTATCAGCTTGTGAGTAAAGTAGTACAGTGAGTAGTGGTTTAGTGCGCCTTCTCACTGGGCTGTTCTCTTAAGATCGACGAGCTGCCAGCAATGATTGCTTTGAACTATTGCTACATATTGGTTTCTACTCATTTGACCATATAATGCTCTGTAAGAAAACTGTGCCAAAAAACAACACATTCTTTTCATCAAACCTAAATGATTTGTTAGTGTAGCTTTTGTATAAAAACCATTTTATTCAATCAGGAATACAATACGTTGTTTGAAATAATTAAACGTAGACCTGATGGTATGTTGACATAGAGCAGTGGTGCTGGTGAAGCTTTACTATTCATCTCCAATTGGTCAATGAAAATAATAGACCCGCATTTAAATGAGTTGTTATGTCAGCCATTGAGATAGAAGACAATCAGCTGGGTATAGGTACGCCTTGGCTTCGTAATTAGAGTAGCAGCCTGGGTAAGGTTTTGTGCGTGTTTAGATGAATCAGATAACCATACGGATATTGACTATCTATCGAGACACACGCATATAGATAGTTCATGGAGCTGTTAACAAATGGATTTAGACGTGCAAAGAGGAACGCCTCTGAGAGACGATACTTACCTTAACTTACTTAGGATCGTTTTGTCACCTGATTCGCCGATCTATGACACGTCGGTGCCGAAACGGCGGCCACGTCGAATCGCTGGCTCTAAGTTGTCTGGGAATAAATTGTCCGCCACTTCTGTCAGCAGGCCAGCAGCGGAATCACCTCAGCAGGTAAAACATCACAGCAGCGCCACGTCATCGCTTGGGCATGTCACACCTGTTGCGTGATGCGTCACAGTTTTGTGCATGTCACACCTGTTGCGTGATGCGTCACAGTTTTGTGCATGTGCTTTAGTTCAGCTCACTCTTGATTGCGTTATTTGTCACTGTAAGGAGTGTTAATCAGCGATGTTCTAAACAACATTTCTCTCTTTGTCATCTTTCAATTGGGACAATTTGCGTACATTGGTTCATCTCGTGCAAAAGCTAGTTTTCAACACCTCTCAAATAGACTCAATCAGTAACCTCATCTACCGAGGAGTATTTCAGGTTTACGCAGTTTTACTGGAGATAATTATGTCAAGTGTACTTTTCGAAATTTTGTGGTGTTTTTAGTATACGGCTTTGAAACATCTTTGTTGGCACTAATTTGTAAACTCACTCTAGCAAATCAATGACATTGGTGTTCGCAGTGCCCGCTGTGTATTAAGCCTCGAAGTCGTGACTTGTGACTAGGGTATTTTTCCCTTGGGGATATAATGAATATAAATCTCTATTTAGATTACTGATGGCGGGCTTTGTTTTAATTGCAGATCATGCTCGTACGCTTGTAAATGTCTACTTGTTTCCGCTTCTCAAATTGAAAGCGCTCGCTGTTGCTACAAAGTCTGCTTTGAGCTAGTTTCATGGAGTTGTAGATTACATAATTCTGAGGGTAGTTTTGTTGGCGTAATGCCGCATATCGCATCTTTGTTTCTCTGTATTGGCTACCCGCTGATCACACGAGATTGTCTTTGCCTTTCTCTTAATACCCCGATGCCGGTTTATCAATAGGACACTGCTGTCTTAATATTAATATCTTGGCTAATACCAGGCTGGTAATTGGCTGTCGGCTGGCGTTCAGCAATATTACAAAGCCTTTCACTGACTCTATATCACCGAGCGTGCCATATTGACTATCCCACCGAGCTAGAAAATTGCCATAGTGTCTTAATTGTTGCCAGTTCCTTATCTGAAATCTATTGCATTATTCAGACGTCATGCTCATCAATGCAGTGCAGCTTTTCAAATTTATTTCTATTGAAATATTAGGACGGTGAGAGTGATGCCAGTTAGTAAAGACCCCGTCACTAGCATCCTCTTCCCCAGTCAATCAATCACAGTATTTGTTTTTGCCTTTTTAGGTATTGTTTTCGTTTTTCGCTTTAAAAGAGTAATCCATAATTTCAATTCTATAATGTTAAACAACCGGCAGGAAACTGGTCGATTGGATCACTCAGGAAATCATTGTATTAGCGTGGGCTGTCACTTTGTAAATGCTCTGACATCACTGACTGCTAGGTGTAGTGTGAGTGAACTTTAAGAAACTGGCACTTATAGATTGTGTATGCTCTAGCCTACAGTATGTTGGCTCATTTTAACGGAGGTTAAACCCAACCAATTGCGATTTACATTGAACTGAAATGTTCTGAATTGACCCAGTGCAGTAACGAAACTACAAAATGTAATTTATTCATTCTGATTTTCAATAAATCTTCTATGGGAGATGGAGAAACTAGCTGGAGCGACTGACCATTTACCTGTTACCGGGAATTTACTGCGCTAATGACTGTGACGTCTGCTCACTCACTCTCTCTAGACTTGGTCTGAATGTCTTGTAAACCGTATAGGCTCTGTGTTCCAAGAATCAAACCAAAAGATAAGCCAGACTAACCAGGCATTATTTTACATATCTTCACATATAAATTTGCTATTTCTAAATGCGCTATATAGAACGATGCTTAGATCTCAACAAAGTTTTCCATGATGGGGTTTGTATGAAACTCTACAAAATAATATACTATTCGAAATCAAAAACATGAACTAGGAGTTGTTTAAAGAATACAGTTAGGTCCAGCTTTGATAATGTCTCTAACCAGAAAATTTGGAAACCATTATCTTGTCATCATGAAGCTGGAGTTGTCCTCTCACTGTAATAAACTAGTGCCTGGTACATACCACTGAGAATTAAACGGAATATTATTCTAAATCTGTAACTCGAATTGTGGTGAATATAGTCTTCTGCGCAATTGAAGGCTGGGCACCAGTTTTTAGTAGACACCAGTACACCAGTAGACACCAAATTCAAACTTAAGGGCCTTTTCTACTAGTTGGCATGATTAAGTGAATTGTAGAGTTATCTTCTCTTTTGCTGGGGCATAGTCTGCAGGTACAGTCCTTTTCCATGCTTCGCTAAAGCCTAGTAGTTGAATAAAAGGAGAGTTACATTCTCATGTTTCACATCATGAGCTTTTGCAAAAATAAGAAAGAATCCTACTTACTGATTAGCGGATTGCCAAGTGCGGGAGAAGAAAACCCCTGTTAGAACCACGAATGTACTAACTGTAATACGCCTACAAATGAAATAAAAATGTGTGACAACTATAATACGCTGACTAATGTAATACAAATTTGATCAGAAGTGTAAGAATCTCACCCGACAAATGTAATAAAATATCAACGACAACTGTAATAACCTGTGCGGAGACAACAAATGTAAGAATCTTGGATTTCGGTAATAGTCTATGGAGATGAGGGCAGGAAACTTCCACTGCAAGTGAATTATTGTGATCTTGGCATTATGTATATGTAGGTAGGCACATGAATTGAATTTGTGATCATTTCTAGCGAATGTAACACTCTTCAGTTTTTTACATTCAAACGCTATAAAAGAACGCAACTTTGTTTTTTTTACTGGTAATCTTAATCTTGAATATGAACAAAGACTGAAAGCTACGGATATGCCTAGTATTAATGAGAACAGAGGTCTGTCATAATGAGAACAGAGGTCTGTCATAATGAGAACAGAGGTCTGTCATAATGAGAACAGAGGTCTGTCATAATGAGAACAGAGGTCTGTCATAATGAGAACAGAGGTC
>Ga0224511_10001850_pt1 | contig 13471 bp, 12 predicted proteins | sample SF_May12_sed_USG_2_FD_169988 | JGI IMG/M metagenome (GOLD analysis project Ga0224511, IMG submission 169988) | Sediment microbial communities from San Francisco Bay, California, United States - SF_May12_sed_USGS_8_1 | ecosystem: Environmental > Aquatic > Marine > Sediment | place: USA...
AGCGTCATGGCAAAGGAGAAATTCGACAGGACGAAACCGCACGTCAACATCGGCACCATCGGTCACGTGGACCATGGCAAGACCACTTTGACGGCGGCTATAACAAGTGTGCTTAGCAAAAAGGGCCTGGCTGACGCCGTGTCGTTCGACAACATCGACAAGGCCCCCGAGGAGCGGGAGCGCGGCATCACCATCGCCACGGCTCACGTGGAGTATTCCACCGCAAACCGCCACTATGCCCATGTGGACTGCCCGGGCCACGCCGATTATGTGAAAAACATGATCACCGGCGCGGCCCAGATGGACGGCGCCATCCTGGTGGTGTCCGCCGCCGATGGCCCCATGCCCCAGACTCGCGAGCATATCCTGCTGGCCCGTCAGGTGGGTGTGCCATACATCGTGGTGTTCATGAACAAGGTGGACATGGTGGACGATCCTGAGCTTCTGGAACTGGTGGAGCTTGAGATCCGCGAGCTTCTGGACAAATATGAGTTCCCCGGCTCCGACACCCCCATCATCCAGGGCTCGGCGCTAAAAGCGCTGGAGAACCCGGAGGACCCGGACTCCATCAAGGGAATAATGGACCTGATGGAAGCTGTGGACAGCTACATCCCCCAGCCGAAACGGGACGTGGACAAGCCGTTTTTGATGCCGGTGGAAGACGTGTTCACCATCTCCGGCCGCGGCACCGTGGCCACGGGGCGCGTGGAGCGCGGCAAGGTGAAGCCTGGCGAGGAAGTGGAGATCGTGGGAGTGCGCGACACCCAGAAGACAGTGGTCACCGGGGTGGAGATGTTCCGCAAATTGCTCGACGAAGGAATCGCCGGGGACAACGTGGGAGTGCTTCTTCGCGGCACCAAGCGCGACGAAGTGGAGCGCGGCCAGGTTCTGGCCAAGCCCGGTTCCATCACCCCGCACAAGAAGTTCAAGGCGGAAGTGTATATATTGACGAAAGAGGAAGGCGGGCGTCATACGCCGTTTTTCAAGGGATACCGGCCGCAGTTTTATTTCCGGACCACGGACGTGACCGGGATAGTGGAGCTGCCGGAAGGAGTGGAGATGGTGATGCCAGGCGACAACGTGAGCGTGACGGCGGAGCTTATCACGCCGATCGCCATGGAAAAGGAGCTTCGGTTCGCCATACGGGAAGGCGGCCGCACCGTGGGCGCCGGGGTAATATCTGAGGTAGTGGAGTAAATTAATGTCTACAGTAGCGGGGCAGAAAATCAGGATAAAGCTCAAAGGTTACGACCATAGAGTTTTGGACCTGGGAGTGAAGGAAATCGTGGATACAGTGAAAAGGTCCGGCGCCAGGGTAATCGGGCCGATCCCGCTGCCTACGTCGCGGAACAGGTGGACGGTGTTGCGTTCGCCGCATGTGGACAAGAAGTCTCGGGAGCAATTCGAGATTCGCACCCACAAAAGGATTATCGATATAATGGAGAGTTCGCCCAATACGGTGGACGCTCTTATGAAGCTGGATTTGTCCTCGGGCGTGGACATAGAGATAAAGCTTCAGAGGCAGGAGGATAAATGAACGGGTTGGTTGGCCGAAAAGCCGGCATGACACAGGTGTTCTCCGACGACGGGGATGAGGTTCCGGTGACCATTCTGGAAATGGGTCCGTGCTTCGTGACCCAGGTTAAAACCGGGGAAGTGGACGGATATTCAGCGGTTCAGCTTGGTTTTGATCCTTTCACGAAAAAGAACCCGGAGAAGATGGCAAAGCCTCAAAGGGTCATGTTCGAGAAGAGGAACTTGAAACCGCAGAAGGTTTTGCGGGAAGTGAAGCTGGCCCCTGGCCAGGAGGAGCCGAAGATCGGCGACGAGATAAAAGTGGATATATTCCAGGATGTGAGCCATGTGTCGGTGACGGCCATAAGCAAGGGGCGCGGATTTGCCGGAGTAGTGAAGCGTCATGGATTTTCTGGCGCTCCCATGAGCCATGGCGCGCATGAGCAGTTCCGTCATCCTGGCTCCGTGGGTATGCATTCCATGCCAGGCAGAGTGCTCAAAGGGAAAAAATTGCCGGGCCAAATGGGAAATGAAAGGGTTACGATTCTGAATCTTTCCGTGGTGCGTCTGTTCCCGGAGCGAAACTTGATGCTGGTGCGAGGCGCCGTGCCTGGGCCCAATGGTGGCCTGGTTATGGTGACCAAAAGCTCCAGGGCAAAGATCCGGGTCAAGCAGGCCGAACCGGCGAAAAAAGGAAAGAAGTAGGCTACTATGAAGGTTGACGTATTAGATACCAGCCGGAATAAGGTGGGGGACGCGGAAGTGTCTTCCACTATTTTCGAGGGTAAAATTAGCAAATCTCTGATGCACGAGATGGTTCTGTGTCAGTTGGCCAACAAGCGCCGTGGTACCCACAGCGCCAAGACTCGCGCGGAAGTTAGCGGTGGTGGAAAGAAGCCATGGAAGCAAAAGGGAATGGGACGGGCCAGGGCCGGTTCCACACGCTCCCCACTGTTCCGCGGTGGCGGGGTTATCTTCGCCAAGAAGCCGAGAGACTATTCCTATAAGCTGCCGAAGCAGGCGCGCCGGGCCGCGTTGATCTCCGCCATATCGGCGAAGATGAAAGATGGCCATCTTTCGGTGGTGGACAAGATAATGCTGGAGGAGGCGAAGACCAAAAAGGCCATGGAGCTTTTGGTTTCTTTGGGGCACGGAGGGAAAACTTTGCTGGTGACCGGCCAGTTGCATGGCCCCACGCTGCTCAGTTTCAGGAATATTCCTGGAGTGAAGATCCTGACGGCGGAGAAGCTTAACGTTTATGATTTGTTGAACAGCTCCCTGATTGTCATAGCTCAGGATGCGCTTACCGCTATTCATGAAAGGCTGATAAAATGAGCAATCCAAACAGCCCCTACGATATAATCCGAACTCCTGTAATCACTGAGAAAGCGGGGGACGCCAAGGACAATCTGAATAAGGTGACCTTTCTGGTGAATCCCCGGGTGGGGAAGATCGCGATCCGAAAGGCGATTGAATCGGTATTCGGAGTGACAGTGGAGAAGGTGAACCTGCTTAACCAGAAGGGAAAGCGGAAGAAGCTGGGCCGATATGAAGGAAAGCGGCCGGACAGGAAAAAAGCGATCGTCACCCTGAAGGAAGGCGATAACATAGAAGTGTTTGACCAAGTATAAGAAAGATAACAAATGGGTCTTAAGAAATATAATTCAACGACGCCGGGCCAACGCTGGAAGTCTGGGCTGGATTTTGCCGAGATAACCACCGATCAGCCGGAGAAATCGCTGCTGGCGCCGAAGAAGCGGATAAGTGGCCGTAACAACACCGGCCGGATAACAATGCGCCGCCGGGGAGGCGGGCATAAGAGGCGGATTCGTATCATCGATTTCAAGCGGGACAAGGATGGTATTCCAGCCAAGGTCGCCACTATCGAATACGACCCGAATCGCAGCGCCAACATCGCGTTGCTAAACTATGTGGATGGGGAAAAACGATATATCGTGGCCCCGGAGCATGTTAAGGTGGGGGACACCCTGACTTCCGGCGCTGGTAGCGAGATTAAGCCTGGCAACGCCATGCCGATAAAAAATATTCCTGTGGGCGCCGTGATCCATTGTGTGGAGATGCGCCCGGGGAAAGGGGCGCAGATCGCCCGATCCGCCGGTTGCTCTGCCCAGCTGATGGCAAAAGAGGGAACCAAGGCCTTGCTAAAGCTAAAATCCGGCGAGGTGCGCAATGTGCCCTTGGATTGCAAGGCGACGGTCGGTGTGGTGGGTAACTCCCACAATGAACTGGTGGAGATCGGCAAGGCTGGCAGAAGCCGCTGGCTGGGACGCAGGCCGAAGGTGCGCGGCGCCGCCATGAACCCGGTGGATCATCCGCATGGTGGTGGCGAAGGCAAATCCAAGGGTGGACGGCATCCGGTGACCCCTTGGGGCAAGCCAACCAAAGGCTACAAAACCCGGAAGAAGAAAAACCCGACCAGCAAAAATATTATTAAGCGCAGAAAATAGGAAGAGTAGCAGGATATGGCCAGATCTATTAAAAAGGGACCTTACGTTGAGGAGAGCCTGCTGAAGAAGATCTATGTAATGCGGGAGAAGCAGGATAAAAAGATCATCAAGACATGGTCCCGGCGCTCCACCATTACACCCGAATTCGTCGGGATGACCTTCGCAGTGCACAACGGAAAAAAATTCATCCCTGTGTTCGTCTCGGAAAATATGGTGGGGCACAAGCTGGGGGAATTCTCCCCGACCCGCACCTACCGCGGCCACGCCAGAGGGGACAAGCGCTCTTCCGGTTGAGGCATTTGAGGCAAAGGGGCTGGCGCCGAAATATCAATTGGAGCGCAAAGACAGCTTCTTGTATTTGACTTGTATTTGAATTGATTTGCGGCCTGTATGGGCCGCATTTTTTTTATAGTGGAAGCTGTCTCAATGCGAGTCAATCCATATCTACATCCACCTTTTCTATCCGCAATCCCGGTGTGTCGTATTCCGGTTGTATATCCCGCAGAGGTCTGTCGTGGCCTGGTACGATCACATCCGGGGCGATATCCAACATCGGCAGATAGACGAATTGCTGGGTGAGGAGCTGGGGATGGGGCAGGCGGCCGCCGGACTGCTTCCCTTTCACATTGTCATATAACAGCAGGTCGATATCCATGGGGCGGGGGGCGAACTTGTCCTCAGAGCGTTTGCGTCCTATGGTTCGCTCTATCCAGCACAGCTCCCCGCGAACTCCGAAGATGTCTTTGTCGGTGATCACTTCGGCCACCAGATTCAGATAATCCGGCTGGGCGTCTCTGGTTCCCCACGGCTCGGAGCGATAGACCGGCGACAGCTTTACCAGGGAAAAGCGGGACCGGATTAGCTCTATCCCCAGCGGGATGTTGCGATCCGGATTAATATTGCCACCAATCCCCAGGAACACCCGGTGGCTTTCGGTGGGCCGGGTCACCTGCACCGAGACGTTTTTGGAACCCCGGATGGCCCCAGGTTTTGAAACGGTGATCTTTGCCCGGCGGACCCCGTCGTGGCCCAGGCATATGTTGGCGATTTTCTCCGCCATGGTTTCTATCAGGTTAAACTGGCTCGGTTCCACCAGCGCGATGATCTCTTTGGAGATCGTCTTGTAGTCCACGGTGTGCCGGATATCATCGGTCCTGGCGGCGCGGGCAAGGCTGCAATCCAGCTCGAAGCTGATTTGAACCTTCTGTTTGGTTTCTCGCTCCCAGTCAAAAATACCAATGATACACTCCAGCTCCAGTCCATCGAGAATGATCTTGTCGCCCATGACGTTATCCCCTGCAATTAATGCTTACAGGGTATTTAACCACATCAGGTGGCCTGTTGAAAAAATATCGAGCCTGCAAAAAGAGAGTGTGGTTCAACGCTCGTTGCGCAGCGCGGACCACACCAGGCGGAGTTGACGGCGGTAGTGTGACCTGACATCGCCATCTTTGGAGCTGGCGGACAAAATGGGAGTTGAAAAGAAGATAGCGAGCAGGGTGGGGAGGGCGGAATCCAGGTCGCAGAAGGTGGGCAGTTCCCCATGGGCCACCGCTTCTTTCAGATGAGAAGAAAAGATCGATACCAGATCCTGGGGAGTGATCTTGTCTATGTCGTGGTATTCGGGAAAAGCGAAACCAAGCTCTGCCGACGAAAGGGGAGGGGAGGATTCGATCTCCCGTCGCCGGGCCGCGTATGAAACCACTTCCGCCATAAGCATGGGCCGTTGCTCCGCCCTCATTCCGGCATAATCGAAAATACGCTCGATTACCGCCAGGCCCCGTTCTCCATCCCCTCTTTGCTGGGACTGCCACGTGATTTCCGCTCCCCATAATTGGATGAAGTAGTCCAGAATGGAGGCCTTGTGCTGGAAATAGAGAAAGAACGTGGCCTGGGCAATGTTTGCGTCCTGGCACAGGTCCTTTATGGAGATGCTCTCCAGGGAGGATGACTCAATACGGGCAAGAAGCGCATGAAGGATGGATAGTTTGGTTCTGGCGTGTTTTCTCTGCCGAATAGTTATGTTCATAACAATAGGGTAGTCCGAAATGTAGGCAGTCGCAACTATAAAGTAAAGCGCATAAAAGGAGACAGGTATACAGCATGTGATATGCAACTATATTGTATACAGACAATTTATTATATATAACCAGTTGAAAATAAATACGATACTGAAGTGTATAGCGCTATGTATTGGAAAAATATAGCATAGTCTATAAATAGAGCGTGATACGTGTTTGTATCAAGGAAAAGGTTATTCAGGATTAAAGACGAAATTCTTTCACAATAACTTCCTGAAGCCGGAGCCGGGAAGCCATTCCCATCAGCGATCCTTGCATGCCATTCCTTGGAACATAGCCTGATTTCCCAGAAAGAAGACGTCCCCAGAAAACAGGTTTCCAGACCAACAAAAGGGGGCTGTTTTCCTTGAAGCATGAGCAATAATCAACCTCTTCTGATACTCTGTATATTGATGGCAATCTTGTCTGTTAAATTAGTGGATAGAGGACAACACGACCTGCCCTGGGATAGGGATGACTGCATGACGAAAAACAGAATATAGCGGATCTTTTTGGATATTTATGAAAATAGCTGTCGTATACAACAGGGAGAGTCAAAACGTCATAAACCTGTTTGGGCAACCAAACAAGGAGAAGTATGGCAAAAAGGCGATAGACCGAATCCTGAACGCCCTTAAGAAAGGGGGCCATCAGGCCATAGCCCTGGAAGGGGACAAGGAGCTGATCGACAACCTGGAAAAATTCATGCCGAAAACCATGAAGGGGGAGACTCCCGGCATGGTGTTCAACTTGTCATACGGCATACAGGGACAGGCGCGATACACTCATGTGCCAGGAATCCTGGAGATGGTGGGGGTGCCATATGTCGGCTCCGGGCCGCTGGCCCATTCCCTTTGCCTGGATAAAGTGGTCGCCAAAATGATCCTCAAACAGCACGACATCCCCACTCCCGATTTTGCGGTTATAAACGGGCCAGGCTTCGAGCCGCTGGATATGGAGTTTCCGCTCATCGTAAAACCGAAAAACGAGGCGGTTTCCTTTGGGATCAGGATTGTTGAAAACGACGCGGAGCTGCGGGAGGCGGCGGATGTCATTTTCAAGGAATACAATCAGGCCGTCCTGGTGGAGCAATATATTGATGGCCGGGAAATAAACGTGGGTATCCTGGGCAACGTGGACGCGGAGGTGTTCGTCCCTGTGGAGCTTCGCTTTGGAGGGGAGGGGCCGAACATTTACACCCACGAGGACAAGACTCGAAAGTCGGGCCGGGACATAAAGCTTGTCTGTCCGCCGGACCTGAAAAAGGAAACCATAGCCCGGGCGCAGGATCTGGCGCTCAGAACCTTCTCCGCCCTCGGATGCTATGACTGCGCCAGGGTGGATATGCGGCTCGATAAAGACGAAAACATCTACATTCTGGAGGTCAACTCGCTTCCCAGTCTTGGCGAGCATGGCTCATATATAGAAGGGGCGTTATATCTGGGAATGGATTTCGCCGCATTGATCAATCGACTGGTGCAGGAGGCGAGCGCCAGATATTTTGGCACCCCCACTCCTCCTCCGGCGGTTCCTGCCCACAAATCCCCCGATGAGCTAGCCGTCAACTATCTGATGGGGAGAAGGGATAATATCGAAAAGCGGCTGGAGGAGTGGACCAGTATCAGCAGCAGAACCACCGACGCCATGGCCCAAAACAGCGCCATAGAGGAGCTGGGAAAATTATTCGCGCAGATGGGGATGAAAGCCAACAAAGAGTTCTGTGATGAGCGCTCCACCTGGCTGTGGGAGACAGTGAAAGGGTGTGACGAAGGAATATTGCTCGTCGGCCATATGGATGTGCCGCTGAATCCTTTCATTTCAGGTCCGGTGTTCAGGAAGGATCCGGAGTGGATATATGGGGAAGGGGTGGGCACATCCCGGGCGCCAATGGTGATGATGGAATTCGCCCTGCGGTCGCTGCGGGCCCATCGTCTGTTGAGAAAGCTTCCCTTGGGGGTTCTATATTATTCCGATGAGGGGTTGGATTGCAGATACAGCGCAAAAACTATCGCAAAAGCCATGGCCAAGGCAAAGACCATCATTGTGCTTCGTCCCGGCAATGTGCCAGGCAGGATCATCACCCAGCGCAGGGGGCAACGAAATTACCGGCTTTCTGTGGAAGGAAAGCCAAGACGGCTGGGGCAGGTGCTCAAGCAGCCTGAAGTCTTGCACTGGTTCTTTTCAAAGATGGAGAAATTTGCCAGCATCTCTTCGCGGAAAGACCGGATAGCGGTCTCGGCTGTGGAAGTCTCCACCCAGGCCATGCCGATGCTGACTCCCCACAAAGTCATCGCCAGTTTTTTGGTAACTTATCCCACAACGAAAGTGGCCGACAAGCTGGAGAAGGAGATGCGGGATATCCTGGGCAAAAAAGGGTTGCGCTGGGAGCTTGTTCTGGCGTCCGACAGGCCTCCCATGGCAAAAACCCGCAAGTCGCAACAGCTTGTCAGGGAGATGGAGACGATCGCAGCCAAGTGGGACATCCCTCTGGAATCGGAGTCCTCCTTGTGGCCATCGGTGGCAGGATTGGCCCCAAAGGACGCGCAAGTTTTATGCGGCATAGGTCCCGTAGCCACAGACCTGTACACGTCGCAGGAAGCTGTCCACCGGATAAGCCTGGTCCAGAGAACCTTGTTGCTGGCCGAATATCTGGCCAGACAGATAAACAGAAAATAGTAATATGTCGGAAAAGCGCCATACGATACTGGATACTGAAACCCTGGATCCTTCCAGCCATCGAATAGCCAAACCCCAGAGATTTTCGGTTTCCAGGCTGGGGATGGTTTCCACCGCCCATTCCAAAGCCACGGAAGCAGGGGTGGAAATGCTGGAAGAGGGGGGCAACGCCATAGACGCGGCCGTGGCGGCGGCGTTTGCTCTGGGAGTATGCGAGCCATACGCTTCCGGGCTTGGCGGACAAACCATGATGACCCTTTACATTGCGGATCTGAGGAAAACCATCGCCCTGGACGGGTCGTCCCGGGCGCCCAACCGTATCGTGCCCGGCGTTTTCCAGAAAAAAGAACTGCTGACAGGGCGCCGGGCTTCCACCGTGCCCAGCACTCCGGCTGTCCTGGATTACACTCTCCGGCGATTTGGGACAAAGAAGATCAGCAGCGCCCTTGGCCCGGCCATCAGGCTGGCGGAAAACGGTTTTGAGGTTTCCGAGTTGAATAACCAGCTGACCCGACGTGAATTGAAAAAGCTAAAGAACGGTTCCGCCGCGAACCTGTTTCTTAAAAAGGGGGTTTCTCCATATCCTGTCGGGTCGATCTTCAAACAGCCGGTGCTGGCCGAAACAATGCGCCGGTTGGCGAAAAGCGGCGTCAAGGATTTCTATCGCGGAAAAATCGCTAAAGCAATCCATGAGGATATGGAAGCCAACGGAGGGCTGATTCGCCAGGATGATTTGGCGCAGATCCCCCACCCGATAGAGAGAAAGCCGATTTCCGGCCGCTTCGAGGAGTGGCGCATCCTTTCATTCCCCCCTCCGGGGGCGGGACGGGTGCTGGTGGAAATGCTCAATATTTTCAAAAGTCTGCCAGCGCGCTTTCATGATCTGGATACTCCGGAAGGGGCTCTGGCCATCGCAAAAGTGATCCAGCAGGCGAATATAGACCGGCAGGACCGGCCTCGGGATCCCAACTTTTTCCCCCAGGTGCAAAACAGCAGAATGCTCAGCCTTGACTACGCCGGCAAAGTGGGGAAGAGGATCACCGCGGAAATAGAAGGCCGGGGCGAGACCACCCATCTTTCCGTCATGGATCGCTTCGGCAACGTTGTCGCCCTCACCCAGTCGATCGAGCGGGTGTATGGTTCCTGTGCTGCGGCCCCGGAGCTTGGGTTTCTGTATAACAACTACATGAGCGCTTTTGAACATGAGGATATCAACCATCCATATTATTTAAGGCCGAATGCCGTGCCGTGGGCCAGTGTCGCCCCCACCATAGTTTTCGTGGGCAGAAAACCATGGGCCGCCATTGGATCGCCTGGAAGCGAAAGGATAACTTCATCGATTTTGCAGACCCTTCTCCGGCTCCGCAAGCATTCACCCCTCGAAGCTGTCTCCGCCCCTCGTCTGCACTGTTCCATCGATGGAAAGGTGTCGCTGGAGGGAACCAGGATGAGGGATGACATTATGAGCATTCTGGAGGGGAACGGGTATCAAATCGATGTCCGTGACCCATATTCATTCTACCTCGGATGCGTCCAGATGGTCTGTCGCCAGGGAAAAGAATTCGTTGGAGTGGCCGATCCTCGCAGGGATGGCTCCGCCAAGGGGCCGCGAATATGACCCTGCCGGTTTTGATTTCACTCCCCCATGGCGGGCTGGCTGTTCCTCCGGAGGTTGTGCCATTCCACATCCTTACGGAAAAAGAGATCATCGAAGATGGCGACGAGGGGGCATCGGAAATTTACGACATTGAAAACGAGGTTGATATTTTTGTGAGCACGAAAATCGCCAGGGCTTTTGTCGACCTAAACCGGGCTTTTGACGACATGACCCAGGATGGAGTGGTGAAGACACATACCTGCTGGGGAGTTCCGGTCTATAAAGAAAAGCTGCCAGAAGAAGTTGTCCGTATCCTTCTTGACCGATATTACGAACCGTATCATGCCAATCTGGAGAAACTGAAGTCGAAAGCAAAACTATGCCTCGATTGCCATACGATGGCGGCGTTTGGCCCGCCGGTGGGGCCGGACCATGGCCAGGAAAGACCCCATGTCTGCTTGAGCAACGCGGGCAATACATGTTCGGAGGAGCTACTGCGGAAGGTGGCGGACCTTTTCAAAACAAGTTTCGGCGAAAAGGTATCCGTCAACCATCCCTTCCGGGGAGGGCATATTATCAAGCGGCATTCCGGGGGAACCCCCTGGATTCAGGTGGAGATTTCTCGCGCCCCCTTCATGTCCAACGCCCAGAAGCAAAGCGCCTTCCTGAAAGCGATACACGCTCTTTTCTCCGGCGGACAGAAACTGCCTGTCTGAGCTTTGGCCAACTTGGACCTAATACTTAGCGATATAGAGCAGGTAATAGGTGGTGGTGGTGGTGGCCAGCATCAAGCCGAAGAACATCAGGCATACTCTGCCCACGATACGGTGGCGCCTGTCCGCTTTGGGCAGAGCGAAGTGAATCAGCAACGCAACCCCCGCAGGGATGCCGAATCCCAGAACAAGGAAGATGACGGTGTGGGATGAGCTGAGTCTGCCGGAAAGGGTGGTCATCCACACCAGGAAAGCAAACCAGGCCAGCCCAATTCCCCAAAGAACCTTGGATGGTTTGGCGAAACCGGTTTTCAGGGTCAAGGATCCATCATCCAGAGGGAACCTGGCCATAAATCCGTTTATCACCATATAGACCGATAAATAGAGAGAGATGGAGACCACAACCAAATGAGCCATCAGCAGGGGGTGTAGGACTGTGTTGTAGAAATCGGATCCGCCCATATATTTCATCTGGTCCGACAAACTGGCCAGCCCCATGTAGCGCACCTGGGCGTAGTAGGCCAGATATAAAACCATCATCACCATGGAGGCCAAGATCATCCGGTGGTGGGCCAACCCTTTTTTGTTTCTGGCCAGGTATCCGGCGAAGAGGAACATGGATATAAACCCCATGGCCATGAAGAGGCTGATGTCCGAGCCGAGGGTGGTTCTTGGCGAGAGTATTCCCGGGCCGCCTAAAAAGTCGATCATTCTATATATCTACTGCCTGAGTTGAAAATAGAAATATACACCGGAATTCGCTTGAGCAGAAGAATAATCGCTCCAAGTCTCCGCCAGGAATGCAGGGGACAGCTATTATAGAATCTCAATTTCGGCGATCATACCTGATTTATCTACCATCGCATATGATGGCGTGATATTCTGATAAATAGCAATAGCGCCACCAGATTGGCATCCTTCCAGAGGTGCGAATGGATTGAATTTAACATGCGAAAACAACTCCCCCAGCCCTTGGAAAAGATAATGAAGGGCGATAATAAAGCGTTGAAAAGTTGAAATGCGGTATGGGAGAACCACATTGGGCCAAATATATTGAAGATAAACTATTATCATGCTAATATAAAACAATATTGTAAGTATTGAAGTATGTAAGGGCCATATTATCAATGATAAAAGATAATTAAATGGATAGATGGGGTTGGCCGCCATTGTTGGGAGCTGGGGGTAGCAGAGAGCCGCTATCCCCTGGAGAGCTTTGTTGTATACTTTGCGATGGGGAGAAGTTGTATTGATTCGCAGTGTGATTCAGTTGGGTGATATGTTCGGTTTTTGATCGATAGCGAATAGGGAAATGAATATATTTGAGAAACGAAACCAGCTTGCTGAGATTAATGCGGAATGGTACAACTATAAAAATAATCTTTATCCAGGTTTTGTAACTTCATCCCGCGAGGAATCAGTCCCAGAAGATATTCCTGTCTTTTCATTTCACAACATTTCCAGCGAAGATCTTATTCAAAAACTAAACTATCTGGTAACTAATGGATATGATACTGTCAATAGTGATGAATATATCTATTTAAATGGCAAGTCCAACGGGAACAGGTTAGTTATGCTGACCTTTGACGATGGATTGTTGTCACTTTGGACTGTGGTCTTTCCATTGCTGCGGGCGTACCAGATGAAGGCGGTGGCTTTCGTTTTGCCGGGGGAGATCGATCAGATGGAATTGAGCGAGACTGATCCGGAGCAACCGGAGAGAGATTCTTTGCTCTGTTCCTGGCGCCAGCTGGAGGCCATGACAGAGGTGGTCGATATCCAATCCCATTCGCTTTATCACTGGTTGATTTTCGACAGTTCCCGAGTGAGTTGTTTTTTCACCCCCCAGATCAGGAGTAATTTTCAAAAGATAGATTGGCCGATTCCCCATCGCCTGGGTAAAGATCGTCCCCAAAGGGATATCGGGCTTGGCGCACCCATATATACAACAAATTCAAGGCTATCGGGGAGTCTCAGGGTTTTTGAAAGTGAAGAGGTGGCTGGGGCGCTGACTTCCTGGGTGGATAAAAAGGGGGGGGAGGATTTCTTTGCGTCCAGAAATTGGGAGAGCGAGCTTAAAAGGGAATATGCCAGGCTGGCCGGGGAGGCCGCGCTGGAAACTGAAACTCCGGATCAGCGGCTCAAGAGCGTAACTAATTGTTTTAATAGCTCCAAGGAGATACTGGACAATCGGTTGGGCAAGGAAGTCCGTGGGTTTTGTTTTCCATTTGGGATTGGGAGCCCGGAGGCGGAGAAGATGGCGCTGGAAGCTGGATACAGCGCTGTATATTATGGAGTCAGGCCGAGCTATGATGAGAGCGAAGCGGTTCCACTCGATGGGCTGCGTCGGGTGACCCGGCTTAAGGATGATTATCTTTATCGTCTGCCCGGAAACGGGAGGAAGTCATTGATGCGCATATTATATGAAAAGGCGGAGAGGCG
>Ga0224511_10001851_pt1 | contig 13469 bp, 14 predicted proteins | sample SF_May12_sed_USG_2_FD_169988 | JGI IMG/M metagenome (GOLD analysis project Ga0224511, IMG submission 169988) | Sediment microbial communities from San Francisco Bay, California, United States - SF_May12_sed_USGS_8_1 | ecosystem: Environmental > Aquatic > Marine > Sediment | place: USA...
TAGAAGTTGGACTTTGGGTACCAATCGCGCAGGCGCGCATATGTAATAACGTGGACCCGCTGTGATGTCTTTTGCGACAATTTACGTCACGCGGGAAAATTTCAACTGAATGAAAGTTCATTTGTAAATTCCAAGATTTAACCGTATTTTTTTACTACATCCCTTGCTCAGTATGAACTTTTATTCGACTCAGGTAGGTTTTGAGACACACTGATTCTGATAAACCAAAAAACATTTGCCTCGTCATGCAACCTTTAAGTACGAAATCGTCCCGTTGATAAAACTGATTTATCGTGGGGTTTGTAGAGATCAAGCTTGGGTGGCATGACTATGGATTAAAATCAAATCATAGAGCTCATCTTATTCTTAATTTAAAAGTATCAATTGAGCTTTTCTACCATGAGAAGCTCGAAAACAGTCAGGTCCCAGGTTAATGTGAGTCTGGGCTTCTGGGTCATAGAGCTATCCTCCCGGGAATGTTGTAATTTGGGGATTTGGATGGCAAAAGCTACTTAGTTGTTTTGCCGACCTATGGAACCATCTCACAATCACATACCAACCAAATGTGCAGTTTCAGATCAATTGAGAGATACAACTTTTCACTATAATCGCCGTTTGTCAGAGAGCACAGCGCGTTCTACATGATTTTAAGTGATCCTCATTCATCACTTCTTTTGATGTGTAAGCTCCCTTTTTTTACTGACACACATGTACCCAAGATTTATCCGCTCTTCAAGGCGTGAACTAGAACAATTTGCAGACAGAAGACTCACTTTTCCAGTTTGACAGCGGTATCCCTGTGTTCAGCACATTCCTCGTTATAAGTGTCAGTTAACGTACGCAGCTGGTCCATAGTTTTTTCAATCTCAGATGAGAGTTGCTCATTAGAGCGTCTTTGAGCTGAGAGTGAGCTCTCCAGATCAGCAATCTTCAGCTATGGCGACAGGACATTTAAAATTGATTTCGCATTGTAGTTTGCGCTTCATTAGATTGTCACTAGATTTCATCAGATTAACTCTGGACCTACTGACAAACGGCATGGAACTTTACAAGTAAAAGACTGTGTATCCCAGTAGTATGAGAGTTGTCTTGGAATTGTTATCAGATCCAAATTGGGAGCATAAAATTACTTCAAGGGATAACATTTCATATACAACTTATATTATAAATTGGTTCATGCAATGAAATCAATCCATATTGTTGAGAAATTCCAAGAAAACACGGCGGATGTTTTGTGAATTTTGGAAGATATACTAAGCCTCACCTGAACAATTTCACTATTGAATTTAGACTCAAGATGAGCTGCTCTTTCAGCTTCTATGGCTTCCCCCAACTCTTTATTGGTCTGTCGAAGGCTAGTGATTTCCTGAGAATGTGCCTCCGAGTTTCTCTTGTACTGCTGTAACTCACTTAGTCTGCTAGACAGTATGTCCTGGTTCTTGTTAACCTCCTCCTCCATAACATCAAATTTCATCCTCAGCTCACGAATTGTGCTGCAACAACCGATGACAATCCGGTTTAATCAAGTCGGCACAATTATATTACCTGACCCGTGCCATATAACGATTACATTCAGTCAAGTTTTAAGAGGATCACTTAAGTATAGAGATGGTACTAAACTGAAAGTATAGTAAGTTCAGCAGATACATTTGGGTATCTGGAAGGGAGGGCCAATCACTGCCGTTACCTTTCCTGTTGATCCACAACTTGAGCGAGAGTGGTTTTCTCGCTAAGCGCATGCTGCTTTGCTTCCATTGCTTCCCGAATCAGCCGGTCCCTGTCAGCAATACTCTCCTTCATTGATGTCAAGTCAGACTTGGAATCTCGTGCCTGCTGCTTTAACTCAGCCTCCAGGTTTGTGATCTTCTCTGTACTTTCACGAAGCAAACCTTTCAACAGACACAGTATGCAAAATCATTTTCAAATAATTGGTCATGTCTAATTTTTTTCCTTGCATTCGGGTGAGTCCAATAAACCAACATTGTGTAGCTGTTCCGACAAGATTTCCATGGCCTCAACCTCCTTAGTATCTGTGTAACAAATTTAAACACGCCATTGATTTTGTCCTTACTTTCAAGCTGAGTGATTGTCTCTGCATTCTGGGCGGCTTGTTTCTCTGCCATGTTTTTCTCCTTCATAATTTGATGTTTGGCTACATCCAGATCATACTCTAGCTTCTCATAGGCCTCATTCTGAGCAGAAATTTGTGCATGTAACGCAGCATTCTGGGTATGGAGCTGGCAGGACTGGTCATTGAATGATGCAGTAAGTTCTAGTTTAGCTCGGTTAACACTTGTGAGCTTTCTTCTGAAGTCGAGCACAGTCTCTCTCTCTTTGTATAGCTCCCGTTGAAGCTGAGTTACTTGTGATTCCAGTCTGCCGATCTCGTATTTTTGGTCGTAAGTATCATTCAGGAAATGTGGTCTGCGTTCCTAAAGAAGTGACAGGTTGGCTTATGCTCCAATACTTGGGAAGAGTGAAACATCAAAAAACAACGGCTGTCTTAGATGATTGGACTGAGTGCCATACAGGACGAGCATAAAACTGATTATGAAGAGAATAGAATGCCTTACTTCATCAACAGAACTCATGGTAGAACTGGGACTCTCATCTCCCGATAAAGACATCTTTCAAAACCGGTGGCCCTGCAAAGACAATGTCTGTGTATTGTGCCCCTCAAGCGTTACACTTTGCAGTTCTTGTAGTCTGTAGCAGAACTGTCCATAACTACAAACAAACATTCATGATTCTATTCAAGGTCATTCCACAAATCACGAATGAAACCTGAGCACGCCTGATTGTCTGTTTTGGGATAATAAAAACTGCACCATAACTATACCCTAGTCACTGGTTAAACTAGGACATCTTGTTAGTACACAACTTGTAATGTATAGTATGAGTGTGGTACTACTACTAGTACTAGTGATAAGTACTATACACTAATAGTTATACTAATAGTAATATTATCATATTGGCTGCTACTACTAGTACTATTAGTATTACTAGTCTATTATTGACTTGAGAGTTGAGTATTTCTATTTTATTTGTACGAGGTACTAAAATCATCAAGAAATTGTGACCATAAAAAGGGTGAACGTTTCTAAGTACTTCTTACATGACAATATCCACGTTTAATATGGTAGTTTGGTATTGTTAGCGTGACTTACCTCGGTAGACGGGAAAATGCCTGCAGTGATCGTCTCTGGTAGTGATTCGAAATTTGTTTACACCGCCATGACACCAACAATTATTTGATTGGCGCAAATCGAATGTTAGCCCATTCCTAAATGGTCAACAGAGATATAGGTTACATTTACACGAAGCAAGAGAAGACAACTACCGTTTTATGACTGTGACGTCAGCGATAGAAGTTCACGGCCATTTTAGCCTTCAACCAAGGAGATCTGGGGGTTTTGTGTGGATTTCATCCCTCACAATCTTCTCTGTTTGCCTTGGTATTGTACGTGGACTGATCATAAATGACAGTCAAATCAGTCAATTATCTGGAGGCTACCATTTCTTGATGCGATGGCCAGTAAGTTGCGGTATATTTTACGCGTAAATTGGTAGAAGGCTTTACACTTCCTGCAGTTGCTTTCCCCTCTCTTGTCTTTGAGCCAGCTTGGATTGCTACCTCACCGCTATTGATCTCGTACTTGTATCCGACTCACCGTATTACTCAAAATCTGGCGCATAATGCCCTTCGTTTGTACTACTAACATGATACCTGGGTTACGACTAGGCTAGACCAGGAGTAGGACAAGTTTACCTTTTTGATTTCTGAACTAGCCTGGCTTGGCTAGTCAAGTAACTCACGTCACTGACTGAGTAGGTCTACTCTGGTCAGTCTAGTCGACTGGCACTAGACTAGACTAGTCGTAGTAATGATAATAGTACTAGAGTACTACGAGTTTACTAGGAGTACAACTATAAGGTTGGAACTAGTACTAATACTAATAGTACTAGTCGTAGTTGTACTTGTAGTTGTACAAAATACAACAGACGGTCATGATCCAAGAATTACCATCAGGCATCATCATCATCATCTACCGAGTAACTCCTACTCCTAAACTAGTTGATCATGATGATGATGTCAAAATCAACTACTGAAACAAAAACCATTTTGCTCTCTCAGTCTCTGTCTCACTCTGAGTCTGACCCTCACAATCCCACATCAGACCAGTTGTGAGCGGATTTTTTTATTGCTAGTTTTTTTATTTGTGATTGATACTCAAATCACAAATGTCGGCCTCTTCGGTCTACCGCGCGCTTTTGTTGGTCAAAGCAGTCTGCTAGTGCTAAACCAAAAAGAAATCATCTTGCTTCTTGTCAACTTGTCTTCTTATCAACCACTATCATGCCCTGTCCTGCAGGTATCTCATTCTCAATGAGCCCCGAGGCAGCAGGTAAATTTGTGGAGAATTTACTAAATTTTGTCCAATGTTCAGCTACAGTACATAACATTTGTGTCCAATCCTACCTCCGACTTTCTCCTTCCGCTAAAAGCTTACTACATCTGAAGTTTTGACCGACTTATTGAGATTGAAAATCTTACTGGTAATTAGTTGTTCCTGTGCTGCCCTAAGGCAACTCAAAAGGCTTGCATTTCTGCTACTGTTTCCTGTTGCACATCCTTCTCTGTCTCGTGGCCGGAAAGCCACACTATCATGCCAACTATGGTTATTGCCTTCAAATTTCAGGTAGCAATTCAGAAATACAGTGGTGTTTCTCACAAGTGAAAGGAACTATTGAAGATGAGATCACTGACGGTACGTGAAAGGCTGTAAAAGTACCGCATGCTTAATTTATCTCGTACGGATAGTTTATGCAAATTCGTCAGCCCACACCTAGCATTGTTTTAATGATAATGAACCCTCCAAGCGCTCCTAACTAGAGAGCCATTTTTTATGAATCAATGAAATTTCCGATCTTTTTTACAGCTGATATAATTTCATGTGTGGAGTTTAACAGCACTGGCGAACTACTGGCCACTGGAGACAAGGGGGGCCGTATAGTAATATTTCAACAAGAACATGGCGTAAGTCAACCCTCATGGTTCAATCTCTCAATGAATTCCCATTTTTTTTTTCGCATGGTGTAAAATATTGCTTTGATCTTATAGAACCCTCCTTTCGGAGAATACAATGTGTACAGCACATTCCAGAGCCATGAGCCAGAGTTTGATTATCTGAAGAGTTTAGAAATCGAAGAGAAAATAAATAAAATCAGGTGGTTGCAGAGGGCGAACCCTGCCCACTTCCTTCTTTCTACAAACGGTGAGTCCGCCAAAGACTATGCATGCTGCTCATAACTAACCACCTTGCCCTGTTTCGTTCAACAGCAAAATCATTGAGCATATTATCTCCCCTGGGCCCACCTTATAAATTATTGTGCTCACTCTCTTTCAGACAAAACAATTAAGTTATGGAAAGTAACCGAACGAGACAAGAAGCCTGATGGATTTAATCTCAAAGATGACACTGGGTTCATGAGGGATCCGGCATCCATTAACACCCTGGTGGTAAGCATTTGAGGTAGCCTTTGTCCTATCTACATGATTATAGCTTCTTTTGCTGCATGCATTCTATCTCCGTATATATCAGGTATGCTGTGGCCATCTACTCTGTACCGTACTTGCATTCTCAATCAGGTGCCGCGATATAAGCCCATGGACTTGATGGTGGAGGCGAGTCCCCGTAGGATATTTGCTAATGCTCACACGTACCACATCAACTCCATCTCAGTTAACAGTGACCAGCAGACATTTATGTCAGCTGATGACCTGCGGGTGAATCTCTGGCACCTCGAGATCACCGATCAAAGCTTCAGTATCCTTTTATCATGTAACAAATCCAGCACATATCAGTCCAAAAAGGTTAGTACACGTGATGTTATCAGTGTTGGCTAGTAGAATGAGATCATACTTGATTGCTTTCCTGAACTGTGTGCTCAGACATAGTAGACATCAAACCAGCCAATATGGAGGAACTGACTGAGGTGATAACAGCTGCGGAGTTCCACCCTAAAGACTGCAATTCATTCGTCTATAGTAGCAGCAAAGGTTCTATTCGACTGTGCGATATGAGGGCAAGAGCTTTATGTGACCAACATTCTAAATGTAAGTGCTAATAAATGATTGTAATAAATAAAAAGGCCTGCATGTTGGAAGTTTATCCTGCATAAAGTTGCTTCGGTGGTTCAGTATACAATCATGACACATGTTGTAAGAGTGAATCCTGTTACAGTGTTTGAGGAACCAGAAGACCCGAGTTCGAGAAACTTCTTCAGCGAGATTATTTCCTCTGTATCTGATGTCAAATTTAGTCACAATGGTCAATACCTAGTCACAAGGGACTACCTAAACATCAAGGTAAGACCATGGTTTGTATGTATGAATCAGACAGATGAAGGGTGCTCTGAATGCGTTTCCATATGCACAATGTATTGTGTTCGCAACTATATATTTTATGGGGGATTTTACAGGTGTGGGATTTGCGCTCAGAGAGTCAGCCTGTGGAGACCTATCAGGTGCACGAGTACTTGAGGACCAAACTCTGCTCACTTTATGAAAACGACTGTATATTTGACAAGTTTGAATGCGCCTGGAGTGGCAATGACAGGTATTTTTACCAATTAAATTCGACGATCCCCATGGATCTTGATGTAAAATAGACTCCCGGTCTTGAATGTCTCCTTTACCGACATAGGGCCAGCGTTACCCATATTGCTGTTGCAGGCACATAATTACTGGATCTTACAACAACTTCTTCCGAATCTTTGATCGAGAAACGAAGAAGGAGGTCACACTGGAGGCATCACGGGAAAACATCAAGCCCCGTACAGTGCTCAAGTCAAAGAAAGTCTGTCAGGGAGGCCGCAAGAAGAAGGATGAGATTAGCGTTGATAGTCTGGACTTCCAACGCAAAATTCTTCATACGTCCTGGCACCCTAGTCAGAATGTGCTGGCTATAGCCGCTACAAATAACCTGTATTTATTCCAGAGTAAGGACCCGTAGACTAACCGATATCCGTGCGCGACAAATTCCAGACTGCTTCATTGTGGGTTTCCATGCATTCAGTGCTCCTAAATATACAAGCAGGTGCATCGTACACGGCCGAAGTCGCCTTGTATATATTGTACAGAAAGGGATTTTTGGTAGCTTGTATACATTGGATCAAAACGCAACCTAGTTACAATGGTGAATCGAAAGCAAGGACATGGACTCCGAGGTGTTCTATTGCTTTGGTGTCTATACGGTGTCCTTTAGCAAGTGCAATAATCACGCTGGAAGCCGTATATGTTCACAATGTTTTACAAATAAATTGCTGGCCTACAGGGCCCAGTAAAACTACAAAATATCTTGTGATAACACTTGGTGATCTCAATAATCGCCGCCACCTTCCGCCAGATAGTCTCTTCGGCCAATGTTCCGCGCCTCTTTACTTGATACTGCTTCAAGCTTGGGACAGTCTGTGATTCTGTGACCCAAACCACCGCAGTATGAGCAGCCAGCCTCGTCTAAAAGTGTACGAAAATAAAGAGCCACATTGGTAATCAAGGCAGTAATGCGACCTATTGTAGTTCGACTTGTTGGCCCAAGTTGTAGCAAAATTCGATTGGGATTCTGCAGTTTCCATGACTTCGGGCCTATCAAGTCGCTAATAAGATGACTGAAAAAAACTTTGTAGTCACTTACGTCCTGCTTGCTCGTATTTTTGGGTTTCGGACTCCAATATCTGTAGAAAATCTGGCACGATTTGCTTTGCCTCCATTAGTAGATGCTTCAGATCCAATAACGTAGTCTCATCTGTAACATACAAACTCCCACGTCAATGGTGGGTGACTAGCTAGTTCTACTTGGAGTGATGTGTTTTCATGCGTGTGAAGTTGAGAACCCTCGGCGGACAGACCAGTCTCTTACCCTTACCGTTAGAAGCTCCAACAAATGTAGTGGACATTCCTTTAGCACCGCTTCGACCTGTTCTTCCAATTCTATGCACTGCAGAAAAAAGCATAGGTAAACACTAAACACTGACCATATTTCTGAAAAAGTCACTTTCAGAAAAGATTCGGGAAGTGTGGGCGTGTTTTTTTCTATATATAATGTCTTGAAAAAGTAAGATGCTAGCCCAATGGGTAGCCATTTTATGTAACCCATTGTATCAACACATGCCAGTATGATATCCAGTACTTTTACTTCGAGCTATTCCCTTGAGGATAACAGACTACATACGAATAACACAAAACCATCATGCAGACTTTTTGGTCAATATTGCCAGGCTAGCGATTTATCAATCAATAACAAGACTGGGTAACAAGCGATACTACTGCACAGAGGAAATAAGTTAAAAACCCAGCCAAAATCAGTCACTGGCTAGTCATCGTGCAAATTTTACATACCATAGTTTTCAATATCTTCCGGCATATCAAAGTTGATTACATGCTGAATTCCTGGAAAGTCCAATCCCTTGGAAGCAATGTCGGTGGCTACCAATACATCTTTCTTACCAGACTAAAAAAGCGAAACCGGCTCTTTACACATTCCCCAAGGATCCTTGATTAAAGACAAGAAAACATAACGGAGATTGGATGGAAGCAAGTTTCCAAACCAGATCGCCCATTGCACATATGACATAGATACACATAGTATTGCCTAACCAGTCATGACGATCATCTTTTCTATTTTTTACATTTCTCAGAATATTTGTCTCACCTTAAACTGATCAATAGCCCAAACTCGTTCCTCTTGATCTTTGTCTCCATGAATTGCCACAGCCTCCACTCCTTTTAGAAGAAGGTACTCATGCACTGCGTCCACATCCCGTTTCTTCTCGGCAAAAATTAGCACCTGCAGCCACAATAAAAGCCATATCACAATTGGGCAAACTCATTGAGAGGCCCGATGCCAACATTTTCTTTGAGTTAAAACATGAACACTTAGTACAGAGGTAAGTGCATGCCTTTATATGTGTATACAAAAACACCTGTTTTTGTCTTTTTACTCGGGACACTTGGGTGTCCTGTTTAACAGACCACTTAAGTCTGAGGCTTGTTGGACCAGTCAGTGCCATGTCACTGGAGTGGTAAGAGCTGGGAGTTACCTACCGGTGGAGGGGTTCTCTGCAAACATTCCAGTATGTGTACCACCCGAGCCTCCGGCTTCACATATTCCACAATTTGCCGAACGTTCCTGTTTGCAGCGCCAGCTCTGCCAACATTTACTGTAACTGGCTTGACGAGCGCGCTGCGAGCGAAATTCTGTATCTTCTTAGGCATGGTAGCAGAGAACAGTAGAGTCTGTCTTTGGCCCTAAACAAACTTTTCATTATGAGAAAACATGTAACCTTTGCTGATAAAATGAGAACTGCCCCTTGAGAAGTGTTTATGAACAATGAACAAGTTTCTATGATAGATAAGATGATAAATATCATATGTGATCCATTGAAAGTGTAAAAATATGCAACAGATGGGCTAGTTAGAAGTCGTAACAGCTAACGAAGAAAGAGCATCTTTTTCGTAAGATTTTGATGACTGACTAAAAAGCAGACGACTAATTGAGGCACTTGATGCTAGAGCGTTCGTAATGGTGGTTGTTACGGAGTCCTTCTCTCATGAGCAAGGTCTCCAATATTCATCCAGTTGTCAGAACTAAGCTTATCATTTGCACATTGAATAAAGACTGATGAGGATGGGATTGCATATAGGTGATGATAACCAATTTGAAAAATAGCAACATTGGGTTGTCTAATGGTAAATGGTAAACCCTTCAGCCCAATAGTACATAACTGGAAACAAACCTTGAAATATGAGAATATTGTCCTGACATCTTCCTCAAACCCCATGTCAATCATCCGATCAGCTTCATCAAATACTACATACCGACAGACATCCATTGTGATCATCTTTTTTCCGAGCATGTCCATGATGCGACCCGGCGTACACACCACCATATGTACCCCTCTGTAAACACAGACAATTCAAGTCATTTTTCTTCATGACTAACAGAAGGAGCCAAACAAGACAAACTTCCAACAACATGCCATGTCACGCAGATATTGCAGTTCAAGGAATGCCCCAGTATTGCACACTAATTTTTACTAGTGCGATTCAGAAAATTGGATTGCTTCGTTCAAATCCTATATTAACAGTGGTAAAGGGGATCAGGGTTGGAAAAGTTGTTTTTTATCGAATATTTCGATACCGAGACACTGTTTTTTGTGTATCAGTTACAAATACTTGATACTCTGAGAGAAACGAACAAATCCGTTTCTGATACTCGATACACAAAACATCCACAGAGGATGCAGCGTAAAACCACCAGACTCACCAACTAAAAAATAAACAAAAAACGTTGTTTTTCACTCCATCACACGTCCGGTCCGCCTCGGACCGGATGCTCGAGACGGACGTTCGTTCCCCCAGAAATGAAGTGAAAATGCCTCATCCGATCGACCTCGGACGCCCGACCGTTTGTCTCCCAGAGACAAAATGAGTCCGACGTTCGACTCATCAACCAATCAAATGGTCTTCCGTTGGAAAGGGAAATTTGTTTGATTTCGCAACAATATTCACTCGACTAACAGCACGAAATTGCGCTGGACAGAGAGGCAACCTGTAGTAAAAGAATTGAATAGCGAGTTGACTTTCTTTTGAAGATATGAGCAAAGAATGGTTGTCGTTTCCGGGAACACAGGTTCGGCACCATTGATAGGCTACAAAGTAATCCGGTATCGCGCGTCCGATGGATCTGTTTGGAGTGAAAAGGGGCCTCGGATCCAAGGTCCGATGCCAAATCAGACGCAACCTGCGTCCGGTCAGAGGCGGACCGGATGTCCGATGGAGCGAACACGCACCTTAAGTCTTATTTTAATTATTTTGGCGTTTTTTTCTTTAAAGTCAGTGTAAAAAGGAGAAAAATTGTAGTTTTTGCAACCAATAATGCGTACCGGTACGCTAATCAGGTTGAACAGAATTAATAGGGTGCAGTGTTTTTACACCACTCAATATAGAGGTCAAGGTCACCTAATTGACCGACCTCGCCAAAACCGGGATGTGGATAAAAGTTTGTAGGTACTAGTAGTAATACTTACTAAGTTACTAGCTAGTACTAGTAATTAGCTGCGTTAGCCGGGTACTAACAAATTTCATAACCATTGAATGCAGGTGAGCCAGTTATTGAGAATGAGAGTATCGAATGCATTCCGATTGTAACTGATACTGATTTTGATACGGAATCTTCTCGACCTAATTGTTCCATTCCACTTGTACCAGAAAAGGTGTTACTGAGGTCTGGTGCCACTCTTCTTCCTCGTCACCTTCACCTTTTCCGTCCCCAGCTCTGATGAGAGCCAGGTATCCATTCCTTGCTGGGCGAGTAGAGAGAGGTTTTGCAAGAGGGGTGGCATCCCACCCCAGTAATTCCATCGCGGGGACATATTGGTTCTCCAGCAGACACTCACCCATATGACCATTGGCTACAGGATAACCAAAGAGGGCCAGCACTAACTGTCCCCTAAATACATGTATACATTCTGGAAGGAGATTCGTTGAAATAAGGAGACCTTGAATTACCTTTTGATGACCTCCATCTGTTCTTTAACATTCACACCACCAATGCATAGTGCAGCTCTCATCTGAGGCATTCCATCTCTTTCCAAAGCTTTGCAGAATAGCTGTATATCTTCATAAATTTGACGAGCAAGCTCTCTCTGAAAATATGACAATCCATGCAGGGAATTGAATTAGACTGGTACAAAAAGCTCACAAGAATTGGCAAGCATATCAATTTCAGACCATATCGGATTTGTCATCGACAAAATTTCCCCTAGTTTCCCGAATGTTTCACTGACAACGGTTACCACTGTGTAATAGCAATGCCAGCAATAATACAGATTATCAACACTTACCGCGGGCACAATAATCATGCCGTAAGGACCCTCATTACGGGAGAATGGTAGTCGCTTCTCTTGCTCCAGACAAAACATCACGAGCGGCAGCACAAACACGAGAGTCTTACCCGAACCAGTGTAGGCAATACCAATCAAGTCGCGACCCGTCAACCTAGACACAACCACAATAATCATCTTCATTGTTATTATAAACATGTATCGTTGCCTAAAATGGTTAGTACCAAACTATGAAAACACCTAGTTTTAGAGGACACTCAATCAAAGAGATAAATGAAATCCAGTATCCAATATTCAATACACAATATCAGTCAACTAGCAATAAGTCAAAAGCAAACTGCTCACACGGCTGGTAATCCCTGCATCTGAATAGGTGAAGGTCTCTTTATGCCCTTCTTATTTAATGCCACTATGATCGACCGAGGAAATTTCATCTCCTGGAATGTTCTCAGAACTGCAGGCAAGTTTTCCCCCTCCGCTAGAATGTTGTATTTCTTTCTAATTTTCAGGTTCTTTTCTTCAGGACGGTGTAGAATATGTTTTGGCGGTCTCCACCTGAAAACAGGAGACGTGAGCATAAATAAGACAGAGATTTTTTCATGACTATGATACACAATTTATCTCAAGTTTCCTATTAGTCATAATCACCCCGTTCTGATTGGATCTGTGTATTCAACGCCTTTGGCGAGCTCAGCCACACCCTTCAGCGCGGTTTTCTCAGCAACGCTCTCCAAGATCTCCTGCTCTTCCTTCAACTGTTTCTGCAGAGCTGTCTCTTTACTCGCTGCGAAAATCAACAGTAACCTTGCAGTGATCCATGGTTAATCACAAGGGCGACCTTGGGGAGAGTTTCTTTGGTTGCTAATTTCATATATCGTATATATAGTTATCCTCCTTAGAGGAGGTAGTTGTAAATCTTGTAATCTCATAAGTTTGGTAATCGATCTGGCATTCTGAAGCTCGTAAGGTTTAAGGGGTCAAGCCTTGACCCAAAGTATCTTCACTTGTTTTCAGATTCTGAAACCTACCATGAACAAATGGGCCCAATATCCAGCCCAAACGGAAGCTTAGATATAGCCTATCCAATGTGCACACTTAGAGCCCTCGGCCTTGAGATAGAAAATTAACGCATCACTGTTGGGTGTTTGCATTGATTTTTCAGCTTTTTTGGGGAAAATCTCTTGCAGGTAGATACTAGACTAGTAGTTACACAAGTTTGAATAGAAAAATGTGCAACAAAAATATAGAAATAGGGTTTCAGAGAGCGGTTTTTCACCTCTGTCAGCAACCATTAGTGCCATTATTGAACAAAGATAAAGGCCTGAACGCAACGGCCTCTGGGTAAAGGAACATCCAGAAAAGCACTTACTATAACTTCAGTTTTCTCCGATATTGCCTTCAATGTGGAGTTGTAGTCGATGTTATGAGGGAGTAAAGATCATTAGGTAATTTTTTTTCTATCAGCCATCGTCTGTCCGTGGTTGGACTTCGGCCTTCCTCCTCGCTGTCCACAGGTTGTGTGGTGTCATTGAGGGGAGATTGAGCCATTTTCGGCCAGGCTG
>Ga0224511_10001852_pt1 | contig 13468 bp, 8 predicted proteins | sample SF_May12_sed_USG_2_FD_169988 | JGI IMG/M metagenome (GOLD analysis project Ga0224511, IMG submission 169988) | Sediment microbial communities from San Francisco Bay, California, United States - SF_May12_sed_USGS_8_1 | ecosystem: Environmental > Aquatic > Marine > Sediment | place: USA...
CACAATAACAGCGAATTCATGTTACACAGCTCGCACAATAACAGCGAATTCATGTTACACAGCTCGCACAATAACAGCGAATTCATGTTACACAGCTCGCACAATAACAGCGAATTCACTATTAGCTGCCGCGAAGGCCTACTAAGCCTCAACCCCAAGTCTTGCCTTCAATGGTATGAGTTGAGCGGAGGGATAGTGGGATAGCTCAGTAGTGGAGCACTATGGGATAGTGGGATAGCTCAGTAGTGGGATAGCTCAGTAGTGGGATAGCTCAGTAGTGGAGCACTGGGCTTGCAACCATGATAACCTGGGGTTGAAGCCCAATCACGGTGGGGTCTCATTGCGAGAATGAGCACCTCATTTTAATCCTAGCTCAAAACAAAAGCAAGCCTCACTATGAAGAAGAGTGTTGATACTGAACTGCCTGGGGTGTAAATATGCTAAAGACGTAACTGGAGGAAAAACAAGTATATCTAACCTGGCAGCTTTACCATAGCGATGAAGACATCATACAAGACAAGAAAGTTGAGCAGACATTGAGATGTAAAAATGACGATGAAATAACAAACTACTTACCTTTACCCATCTATGAATTCGCTTTGCATAGCAATACCTCTAAACCAATGCAGCCGTATATTTAAACTGAAATGTGCGATAAAAACAGGCTTAAGGCAGCAGCAGCAGCAGCCTATGCCACTGACTCCGCGCTGCGTAAGCTGCCTGAACGCTAACTGCAAGAAATCATTCCAATTTCAAGCTCATTGATAATTGATTGCTTTTTCTATCATTTACACTTCAATGCGGACAGACCAGTTAAGAGACTATGGATTCATTGCATAAACCAAGAGCGCCCAGACGACGCTGGTAAGTGAAGAGAGACTGGAACGACGAATGACGAGTTATTTAAAAACGATTTCAGTTCAGATTAAAATTGTCTATTTACAGATCACTTTCTGCTGTCCTGAGCCCACTGTAGGACTAAAATCTGCTCTTGATCTGCCAACAGCATGCCTTCATCATCCAGCCATATTCCCGTGTCTGTACAAAGGCTCCATTCCAATTCACCACCAACCATGCCTATGTCTTCAGTTCTTCATCAAACATCATCATACTCCCTGGTTAATAGGTTCCTTTCTATGTTTTCACTTTTCTAGCAGCAGCCACGACATCGCGTGTCTATAGTTTGATTTTTGTAGAGCCTTTTTGCAGGTATTCTTCCTCCTCGATGTCCACCAGTTGTTTGGTGCCATTTAGATGAGATGGAACCATATTCTGCCACGCACACTGGCTCAGGACGGGTTAGTAGGGTGTAATCAGTATTCTGCCACGCACACTGGCTCAGGGCGGGTTAGTAGGGTGTATTCAGCCGGGGAAAAATCCCTTGAAATACATCACCATGACCGGGAATTGAACATGGCCAAGGAGGGCAGACGGCGAGATCCATTCCTTCTCCCACTGAGATATCAAGGCCGAGCCTTCGGACTGGAGCGTACGAGGTGTCAGGATCTCCTTTGTTATGTAACTCTAGTCTTGAAATAATTTGAGCTGGGAGTTAATAAAAACTGAAACCAAGCAAGAGCCGACTCTGAACAATGACAAAACTAAGACAGCTTCATACTTCCTCAGTTTGGACACTGTGATTAGACACTAAGTGTTTTGTTGACACTGTTGTCATGTTGGTTAGTTGACAGCCTTCTTATCTCCGACATTCACAGATAGACCTTCATAGAATCTTACATAATTATCACAAAATCAATCCTGCTCTGCCACAGTATCATAATTTTCATATATCCCACAGGTCTGATGTTTCATTGTGAATTGATTTTATTATTTTGTCATCATCCTAGAAAACATTGAAAGATCGATAAAAATAGCTGATGTGGGGATGAGCGGGTCTGGATACGGACAATGCGGGTTACCTCCTACTGCTGCATAGCTCCGGGTTGCTTGGTACCACTCAGCTACAAAGAAAAATTAACCACGGCATGAATTTTCTCTTGCACAGTGACATCAATGTCACTGCAATACATGGACGCAAGCAGCAGATTCCAATTAAGCAATTCGTAAGCATGGAGTTGTCTTTACCATAGGAGGATAACTCTAGATTCACAACCAACTATCCTAACTACATCGTTAAACGAACTGTGCTGTTTGTGGTGTTGCGTACTTGAACTTGACTGGATTGTAAGCATTAAGTTTAAGTAGAGGTAGAATGATCTCATTAGGATCCCCAATGACCAACGACTGACTGATGTTTGATCCTATTATCTATTCGCAAGAAGCTCAAGAAACACATAGCCCTTAATTATATAGGTCGCTTTCCTGAAGCCCCGGGGTGTTTATTTGCCGAAGTTTCTCTCTCGCATAATTGGCCATTCACTGAAGATTTCATTTATAGTTTTCCCATTTCCATTTCCTTTAAGTGAACTCTTTTCCCACAGGAATCATGGCTACGTTAATTACCACGCCTCACGCATGAACGAGAAACTCAAGGTTATTTGAGAAAAGAATGAGCTCCATGCTGACGATTGGCTGCGCTATTAAAAATTGTACGATTCCCAGACCATCAACAATTTTTGCCAGATGTAGGAGCTATAACAAGCATTGAAAACTGGTCATCACAAGCGAGTTAACTATCCGGCTATTTTGTCACAAAACCTATTTGGCTGTGAGAGATTTACACAAGACATAAAGTGGAAATGACCTTAATTTGAAAAGCGCATAATCCCGATCTTGGGTTGAGTTTTAATGATGCTCATGAGCATGGAATCTATCCACCACTGAGAACTTAGAATACAACATTATGGGATGATGGGCTGGGATCTCATAACCATTTCGTGCACAGCACTTGGCTTCTAACCTACCTCTGTGACAAGGCCAGCAGCTATGGTGTGCCCTTCTGACCTCAACATGAAGCGACCGAGATCCTTGAAATCTTTATAAAGCTCGACGCAGTGTGGGCGAGACAGTGTCACCTCCACAACGGCAGTCGAGTTCTTGGTTAAGCACCTAAAGAGAGCCAAAGCATGTTTCAATAACAGAGACTTAGCGGGGGAGCTTTATTGGAATGTTTATGCTGTAGACTCGATTGTAACGTTGGTGGTGTGAAGTACACACAAATTTCTCAGAAACAATTTCCTGGTGAACCCGTATAGGTTCGCATGTTAAGCATGAAGTTGTTGTAGTCATGAATTAATTAAATATAAAGTTAGTAAACACATATCAGGCATTTTCAGGCAAGCTAACATTCGTTGTGCATCACCCGGTCATTACTCCGATGCACAGGCAACGTACCGTACTGCCCGAACATACGCGTTGGAGTTTTCTGCTCAATTGAACAAATCCCTCGAGCGCGCTTAGGACAAGGCGACTTGGGGCTAGATTGTGATAGCAAGAGAAACGAGAAACAGGTTGATTCACTGTCACAATTGTTCGGATAGACTAAAACGTGGATTTCCACTTTTTTATGCAATTTATATCATTGTCGCGTTCGTATGATTTCAGTCTAACTGGCCAGCATGCAGGCAATCCAAACTAAAAGCGGGAGGGGCACATTACCTTGTCCCAAAACGCCTTTTGTGGAGATTGAACAAGAACTCTAAGATTTATGGTCCCGGCCTTAAAAAATCTATCGCATGACAAAAAACTGCAGCCGATAGGCTACAGGGCTTTTTTTTACCTAAAAATAAGCAAATTCATTCAAATAACGATGACTTGTTTAGCATTCCTTTGAGTTGAGATGTCATACAGAATATTACATTAAAGTGTAAGTGAATTAAAAAGATGGTCTCACAATGTACCCCTGATCTCATTTCTTGCTCAAAATCTGCTGCCTCAAATGCCTGATAAGGTAGGACACAATACGATGGTGGGCAGAGCTTGGCTTGGTCGGTTTTCTTCCTATCTAAACACGGATCCGGTAGTCAAGTTGCTGATTCACTATAAAGGCTTATTTGATCTAAACAGGAAATGAAGTTGTTTTTGCTGTTTTAGCAATTTGTTCAAAATTTCACTCAATGTAAGATGTATTTATAACATAAACCATCTTTTGTGAATTTTTGATGAGAATACAAAATACAAAAAAATAATTTGGAGACTTCAGGGCCGCCGATTGATCTTGGTGCCGTTAGCAAGGGGCACGGCGTTCAAACTTTCATTGCTATATATGACCAATAAACTGACTAACAGGTAGCCACAGGAATCTCATCGACCTCAGGCATCATGAATACCTGCCCGCAAGTGGTAGAAAAAATATCGCTAGTTTGCTGTCAACCATTTTCCGACAGGAGAATACAAAGAGTTTGACTAGCGCCTGTCCGTTATTTTTAACGACTGTCTAAGGTGAATTCGACGCGACCTCTGGTACACTTTAGGTAAACAAGTCTGTACCGGATGCAAAAAGCAGGCGCTAGCTGCTACAGATAAAACAGAGATAAAACCAGTTTTCTTTGCAGACGACCACACATACGTTTCCAGTAGAATCAATTTCTCAATGTAATACTTCATGCGATAAGTTCTTCTCGACACCTTAATTGAGTGACCATTGAATTAGATAGCAATTTTGTGAGAAATCAAAGTGTGTGCTAGAGTCGATCGAGATTTTGAATCATTACCCGTGTCATCACTGAAAAATGCAACCAAACTTCAAAGCTTTTTTTTAAAAGATCGGGTTCGTCAGAATGTTTTCCCTATAGTATTGAAATACTCCCAGTTGCCAGTCTTACAAATTACGTATACAAAACATGGAAAACAAAACAAAATGGTGAGGTTTGGTTTTATAAATTAATGCGAAACCGATTGGCTTTTATATGACCGCCTGAGGAACTTGTAGTATTTTTAGTTCACTAAGTACCTAATGGTAGGTTCAAACCAGGAATGTTTTTTGTAAGCTCGATCATTCTCGGGGTAAAGCACAAGCTAACATCAAAGGTGGCTAGCAAGAGCATTTTTTGGGGCGATTATTGCAGGTCGGATCATCAATAATTGCTAAAAAGCACTGAAAAACGTTCTTTTGGATCGTTCTTTGAACACTAAAAACAACAAAGCTTCGGACGCTGTTTCAAAGAAACACCAACAACCGCAAAGAGATCACGATATCACCCGTGCGGGCTATTTCCGGACAGGTCGCCATATTTCTTTTAGGTGGCTGGCAACAGTGGTCACATGATTAGCAACAACAATAACATGCTGGGCTACGTCATTAGGCGGGAAGAACGATTAGCCCGGAAAGACCGTTCTTTGACCGCAGACAAAGAATGCTCCTGGTTTGAACCGGCTATCAGAAAAAATTGTAGTCAGAGAAGAAAATTTGCTGAACCATCAAAGGCTAAAACGGCGACGAATGCTAAAACGGCGACAAATGCTAAAACGGCGACAAATGCTAAAACGGCGACAAATGCTAAAACGGTGACAAATGCTGAAACGGCGACAAATGCTAAGACGGCGACAAATGCTAAGACGGCGACAAATGCTAAAACGGCGACAAGTGCTAAAACGGCGACAAGTGCTAAAACGGCGACAAGTGCTAAAACGGCGACAAGTGCTAAAACGGCGACAAATGCTAAGACGGCGACAAATGCTAAAACGGTGACAAGTGCTAAAACGGCGACAAGCGCTAAAACGGCGACAAATGCGAAAACGGCGACAAATGCTAAAACGGCGACAAATGCTAAAACGGCGACAAACGCTAAAACGGCGACAAATGCTAAAACGGCGACAAATGCTAAATGGCGACAAATGCTAAATGGCGACAAATGCTAAAACGGCGACAAGTGCTAAAACGGCGACAAATGCTAAAACGGCGACAAGTGCTAAAATGGCGACAAATGCTAAAACGGCGACAAATGCTAAAACAGCAGAGTGGAGCTGTCCCTGGGCATAGTCAGCTTCTACTATGCCAACCCTGCCCAGCCTGCAACTTCATTACTATGGTATAGTCAGAATAATGACTGACACCAGGCAACAACAACAAAATTATGGTTCCCATAGACCTTACCTTGGTCGTCTCTTGAGCACCTCTCCAGTGCTTTTATGAAGTTGTGAGACAAGCTTAGTTATGAATGCCGGCTCATTCAGAGACTGATAGTGAAATACAACCTGTAATATCACAAAGTTAAGATAACTTCCATCTACATCATTACAGAGATCTCTATATCAGGACAGATAGAAGTTCAAGCAAGTTTGAAATCTGAGAAATTTATAGCTGAAAAAAGGTTTACTACCTGGATAACTCATCCACGGCACGGAGAACATCGCAAATATAAAAACTGAAAAATGTTTATCTCGTGTAAATGACTAGGGAGGAGTGTCATAACATATCTCATTGATTGGGGTTTGGTTCAGCACACAACCGCTTAGAAGTCGGAGTTGAACCCTCAAGTAACTAATAGACTGCGAAGTAAAAGTGTAAATGCAAGACAATCTTCTATACAATGCAAGTGGCCACCAGGATATGTGTTTAGGAAACCACTGGCTGATGATTGGAAATTACGACTGGAGGTCAGTCTGGGAAAAATGAGATGGACCCATCACCAGTTGTTGCCAAGGGGGTTGCCCTGTAACCCGCAGTGAACAATCCGCGGTGCCTTGTTGCCCAGATCTCTTGAGACAAAGGCCCGATCGTCGATCTTCACCGTTGTAACGGCTCGGATCTGTGCCAATGTGGAATTTAGACAGGTCTGGTGAAAGGGCCGCCGCCAAATAAGCTGCCGGCACCGATCGATCGTGGCAAAATAGTGCACCCTAAATGCAGCTTGATACATGGCAAGGCTTGAAACATGGCATGGCTTGATATGTGGCATGATACATGGCATGATACATGACATGGCTTGATACATGACATGGTTTGATACATGGCATGATACATGGCATGGCTTGATATATGGCATGCTACATGGCATGGCTTGATACATACCGGCGTTCCCTGTGTGATCGGTGTGTCTATGTTGAAAATGACCACTCTTGCCTTGAACTTTGTCACTATGGGTATCGGCGTAGTCATATCACAGAGTACACTACCTAAAAATGAGAACAGTTTTTCGTACATTGATCTACAGCGTCTTCACACTTTCGCATTTTTCTGTCAGACTAACATCTTACGTCATGGTCACTCTCACAGTATCAGCCACGATTACCGACACAGTCACTGTTACAGTCACAATTACAGGTAATGTCCTCATTACTCTCACAGTCACTGCCTAAGGCACATCGACAAGCAGTTATGGACACCATCATATGTCTGGAGTGTAAAGACCTACCAACGTGTACTTTCTGTATGTCTATTCCAGTCAGCTGGAGTGTCACATAATCTCCAGCGAATCCTATCCGCTCCTGTACCAAATCCACCAAAATGCCTGCAGGATGCAAGAGTTCTAATTAGAGATGACATACCTTCACGAGGACGATGCTTTGTCAATAACCGGAATATGGTTGACAATGACAAAAAGGCAGCACCAGATTCACACAAGACATTATGCCAGATGAGTTGCTGTACCTTAACAAAACACAAGAAAAGAGGAGAAACTAAATTCTGAGCCAGCAGACAACTGTGGTTTGTAAGGATGTAATCTAGTAAAAAAAAGGTGTCATTTTCACTACACCAACAATAATAGTTTACTTGGAGCCGGTTCCACAGAGTTTATAGCTTTGGATAACTCTTGGTTAGATACATAGCATGCAAGACCATTTAAATAATCTGTTGGTTGCTATATTTCTGATGCTGCACCAGAACATTTTGGAATATGCCTTTGACCTGCAAGTGTTGACCCATCCCGTCCCAACCCATCCTGGCTTACTTTTGATGGTAGCAAGCTCTCCTGCTGGCATGACTAGTGCACGGTCACTCGCTTGGATGGAACCAGCTTCTATTCTACCAGCGACAGAGAAACTACCGCCTTGACCTTTAAATATATCTTGCACGCACATCCTCATCGGCTTGTTTATCAACCTAACCGGTGGCTTGAATCGATCTACAATGCATAGAGTCAACTACCTAGTCCAACTACATAAGCCAGCAATATGAAAGATATGTACAAGCTACCTATCTGTACTGTTGGCCAGAAAATATTATATATAATCGGTTGTGTTTGAGACTTCATTCACATGCATTACAACCTCTACTCGCAATGTATAGAGCCAGTTCAGCAAATACAACAGGCAGGCAACTCCTAGTAAGCCCCATCTAATGTTGAAGACGCACACAATGTCCACACTTACTCCTCTGAGGCTTGGAGCTGCATACATTCCCTACTACTCACCTATCTCAGCTATCAGAGTATCACCCTTGTACCAGGAGGCTTCTGGTACATCAATAGGTTTGGTTAAGTTAATACCAGTGAGACCACTGACTGGTATATACTTCACATCTGCCTCCTTGAATCCGGCGTTCTTTAGAAATAGGCTCATGCTATTGCTGATCTCCAAGAAGCGAACCTGGCTCCACTCAACTGTGTCCATCTTATTGATGGCAACAACAACTTGTTGCACCCCTATTAATATGCAAGTGTGAAATTGTGCGCGCACTGTTTGCCTTTACGAGTCTGAGTGGCTGAAAACAATTGCTTTGGAAAAAGCTAATGTAAAACATAAATATCTGACAACGAATGAATCTAGACAATGCAAGGGTGCTTTTCCAAATCAGAAAGACTGTCAACCAGATCGCTCGGAAACGTAAATGTGCAGATTATATGTCCAGGTTATCAAGCAATTTTGATTACTTAGTTATACCAGAGTGCAAGTTCTCTGAAAATGTCCCATGGGCAATGATAGATAAAATTTAAACACTATATATACAATTTTTATGGTGAAATGCAAAAGACATACATGTATATTTGATACTGTCAAATATATTATGCCTTAGTCAAAATGAGAAGTTTCCAATATACTCTTATTGCAATGCATCTGAACATCTGACCAACGGTACAATGTGAATACAAACAATAACGTCGGGTAAATGCAGGAGTGATTTAGGCAACAAAGGAAAATGCGTGGCTATGGATAACTATCTCGAAGAACAATAATCATTTTACTTTTGCCTAATACACGTACATGACCACCAACAGTTTGTATCAGCGACAAACACAAACAGTAACAGCGACAAATTAGGGGAATCGTGTTATACAAAAACCCGGCCGTAACATGGTCTGAACGATTCAACATAGCAAATGTGGAGCAAAGCACTGTGAAGGTAGCAAGTAGCTTTAGCATTGTGTACGAAAGCGGAGCATTCTGTGAGGGCTGCGCATTTAAATGCGCAGTATGAGAAGTCAACAAGCAAAAATCTAGCAATAATGTTTTGGTGAGTGCAGATCCCGAGATCATTTTTAAATTCAAACCACGTCGAGTGTCCAGGTGTGAGAGAGGTGTAATCTGTGAACAACTTAACTCTATAGATGTCACCTCCAACACCAATAAAACTGTATTTGAATTTCACAGAGATAGTAATCTCCTTGAGAGCACATAGGGCTGGCAGAGAGTAAGCCGCAGTTTCAATCGCCGTATCCTGATCCAGTACACGTAATGTTCCATCTGTTAGCACAAGATACAGGTTGCCAACATCCTCGCAAACAGAAACAATCTGACCGTCATACCTTGATTGAACCATTATCTCTATAAGCTGGTTAGAGTAAGTGATCAGGGTTCTTTCACTAAGAATGAGAACGTTCCTGGATAAAGAGAGTATCATCGTTGGGTTCCAGATTGCCATCGATGTAGACGCATCCGTAAGAGTGGAGTATGCGCGTATTCGATTCTCCGCTGGCTCACTTACTAACCAGAAAGGATACGAGTAGCCGAGACCAAAAACCTTCATCATTCTCATCATGTGCTTGAGACCATCTTGAGCCCCTAGCTCTCCGCATACTCCGATAAATGTTGTTGTCCACCCCGACAATAAGTTCAATGTTCTGACGCATCCGTATTCATAATCAGTAAAGAATAATATCTCCTCAACTAAGACCATACCATATGATCGCGACATCCTAGAATTGGTGAAATTTCCATTGCTGAAGTCAGCAGTGAGATTGCCAATTAATACTTCTGCTGGTAAATTGTCTTCTTTGATAGCCAGAATGCCTCCATTTATGGCCACGTACACACTTTTGGTGTGTAATCCACTTATAATAGCAGTTATTTCACCAATGCTGTGGTGAATCTTTTCCAAGCTCTGGTAGTCGTATTGCAGAAAACCGATCGTATAAAAAATTTGTAAAAAGCTTAGAATGACTACGCAGTTCATGGTTAAATGATGCAGTTGACTGAAAACCTGTGTTTTTACAGAGACAATTTCGCTTAATAACTCATTGACACCTGTTGTTGAACTATAACAAGTTCAGTCATTTGCAGATGACCGGACTCAATCAGCGAGATGACACATGTTTGATAAAAACTCCATCATAACACAGCACAGCAAGGTCATTTACACCAAAGTTATTAAGCAAAATGAATGTGGCTAGCTTTTAACTTCGTGCCAAAGGATGGCAGGCTCTTACCAACAGAAAAGGACAACAGTCTGTTAGACCAAAATAAGATTGCAGCCTCGGGGAGGATGACAGAAGCTTACTTTCCTTTCATAATTAACCTATTGGGTGTTTTACTACGTTTTGTGCAGCATGAACTATTAAAGAGGTTACGACACGGTCGATGGTAGACACACTTTCAGATTTGTGTTCCCGATTCTTAAAGGGAGGCAACTCCGTATTCATTGCAGCGATAGCGAGTGGTCTTTTTCCACAAACCGAATATCGGTCACTCGAATAAGTACGACCCAAATCGAAATAAAATGAGATCTAATTACTAAAACTCAGTAATCTAATGATCTTCAACCCCTTATAACATCGAGTAGAACTTAAAATTGAACTTTAGATTGGAGAAAATTTCAGTTATAAGAAGTGCTTTGCCGGTTTTTCTTCGCCCTAAATAGAGGCCGTTGCGTTCGGGCGTCTATCATTTCGCAATAATAGCACTAACGCTCGCTGACAAGAGGTGAAAAAAACCTTTGAAACTCTATAGTTTTGTTGAACATTTTCTCTATATAGACTTGTGAATATGTCTAGTGTGCGCCTGCAAGAGGATCTTTCAAACATCAGCGCGTAAGCCGAGAACTCAACGCAAACACTAACAGTTCTGTGTTAATTTCCTATCTCGACGCCAATTCTGGTGCGTCAATGGTCTGAAAAGTGTCACCGAGGGCTCTAAGTATGCACATTGGATAGCGCTATATCTAAGCTTCCATTTGAACTGGGTATTGGGCCCATTTGTTCATTATAGGCTTCGGAATCTACCAACAGGTGAAATCGCTTTTGCCCATGTCATGACTCCTTTAAGGGCTTTACTGTTTGCATGTCTGTATGCCCTGTAGCGGAGGTAGCTTTATGGGTGGGCCTCCTTTGTTTAATGTTGCAGTCTGGAGCCGACGAGGGTACAAGACAGAGTCGTACCCAAATCTAACAAGAGACCCCCGGTGTTGGGACCAGCGCGCCATCCATGAAGTCTTGACTCCTAATGAGGACAGGGGATACCCTCGCACACTAAGACGGATGCGCAGTCACTTACCTAGTGATCTGATCAATAGAGCATGTTCCCTGGTCTGTCCCCCTAGCTCAAACCCTGTCTCAAACTCGCCCTTGGTCGCATTAACCACGAGCAAGGCACAATCAGCTTGAGCAGCCCCTGCAGACAGTACGATACATTAGTTGATTGGACACTTTTTTTACGAATGATTGATGAGAATGAAGAAGTCGGTCACAGCTTAAAAATATGTTAACACTCAAGCAGTTAGTTTGGAATGTAAACTTTATTTACAAAAAATTCTCTAAGCTCAAAAAACCAACTTCTCCATACCCCGTTCAGCTAGTGACGCGCAATCGATGCGTGTCAGGGATCCAGATGCCTCGAACTGCTTATTGGATTACAGCAATACATCAGCTTACTAACTGAATCACTAACCAAGGCGGTCGCTGACAGCAGTAACAAGAACTCAGAACATGATAGCCTACTACTCTCTTAATAAAATCTCCTCTAAATATAGAACAGTCTGAGGCAGACTCCTTCCCCAGGAATATAATTCTGTTACTGCGAGAGATGTTGTATATACTCAGCTTTTTTGATACTCGGTCTATATATATTTTTTCAGCTTGAATTATCAACATTGAATATCTCAATCTTTTTTTAAACTTCTAAATTTACCATACCTACCTGTAGTCTGTGAAGCGTAGAGTGGTACACTTACCCGTGATCATGTTAGGTATGAAGTCCTTATGGCCGGGAGCATCTAGCAAGTTAACAATACGTGATTCCGTCTCAAATCGTGACTGAGCGACATCCATGGTAACGCCCCGTGATCTCTCTTCTTCTGTCTCATCGAGCACCCACGCATACATGAATGAAGCTTTACCCAGCTTCTTACTATCCATCTCATATCTGGAAGAATGGGCAGCATACAACTGGGTGAAGAAAGTGCCCCTTCCCTCTGTTTCAACCAATATTTATAGTGATCAATCCAATAGTTTTTTAAGGGCAAAACCGCCTTCCTTTAGGGTAGAAACATTTCCATACAAAGTAACTTTAATTCAGATCACCGAATATTTCAGCCACGGGGTAATCTCCGTATGGAGTTGCCTTTGTCACTGATCTGATTTGATCATTTTATTCCCATGGATAACTCCAATAAGACAATAGAGCCATGATCAAACTTACCTGTGCATTTGCCGGTTGGAGACCACTCCCAGTTGGTACAGTACGTGCCCCATCAGTGTACTTTTGCCGGCATCTACATGACCTATCACAACCAGGTTGATTAGCTGTTTGCCTTGCTCGCATCGCTTCTGATATTCAGTCTCCGCGTCCAGTCTGTCCAAGCGTGCCCTACAACCACACATAGAAATCAGTATAGGATGAAAGTGACCCACAAATAGCGGGATAGCTCAGTGGCTGAGCGCTAGGCTCACAACGGCGAGAACCCGGGCTCAAAACCCGGTCATGGCTTGCTCTTTTGGTGAGTATGAGCTCCTCACTTTAATCTTAGGTAAAAAACAAGGCTATGAGGTGGAGCACTGACACTGACTCGCTGGTGCTCCACGCTATGACCCGGCAGCTTTACCATAACAGTGAATACGTCATATGACAATAATAATAATGACAGAAAACTAAATTGAGTGAGCTCAAACAGATGCTAGTTTAAAGCTTGGATGACGAGGCAAATTTTTTTTGGCTGATCAGAATCAGCATGTCTCAAAACCTACCTGAGTCAAGTTACAGTGCAATAGACACAGCAGAAGTGCCTTTAAATCTGTGCTAAAGATGGCAAAATTGGCACCCTCTGAAAAAACGTTTTTAAAAGGGCGAAGCCTAATCGGCCATTTATATGACGTATAATATCTATCGCAAGTTTGATGACTAGTCAATGGCCAGGCACTCAAAGTTGATTGTTTTCTACCTGGCTTTACAGAGAGTGTCCCAATATTTGGGACAC